>JGI994J12354_10001280_pt1 | contig 25367 bp, 19 predicted proteins | sample IntmicLarv3ML3BL_FD_12354 | JGI IMG/M metagenome (IMG submission 12354)
CAGGTTGATTGCCGAGCTTTTTCTCGAGCTTTTGAGAAGACAGGGAATAAAATAGCAGCTAAGATAGCGATAATCGCTATAACTACTAAAAGTTCAATTAAGGTAAACCCCCCCCCCCTTCATTTTCTTAATTTGTTTCATTTTTTTATCCTCCTATAGATATATTTGTAACTATGAACAAATACTCATACTATAATGATACCCAAAAACAGCCCGTTTTGTCAAGCCTTATTCAATTTTTTTTGAAATGAAATATTATTTTGTTTTGAGCGAAAGAAAAGAGCCGATCAATAAAATGACCGGCTCAAAAATAATATTATTTATTTTGTTATTATAGTTTTATTTGCAGCCAAAGGAGAGTAAGCTAAGAACGAAATCGCCGTTACCGCCGCCGCCGAGGAATTTTATTTTTGGCGCATACATTTCCGCGTCACTTACATATCCGTCAAAGTTTTTAGTTTCAGGGAATGTTACTTTACCGTAAGCTGTCTTACCTGCGTAACTTGCCGCTATGTCACCGTCTTTAGATACGACTACAGAAAACTTTTTGTTTGAGTTGATAATATCAGCAAAAGGTTTTTTGTCGGAATCTTTAGCGCCGGTAAGCAAAGTTTCAACGCCGTCGCCAGCAGATACTTTGATGTAGTTGTTATCATCCCAGTTCCATGCTCTTATCTCAAGTTTCGCGACTACCCCGCCCATAGGGTCAAGAACATTTATGCTGCATGCCGCAAACGCGACTTGTCCTGCAGTATATACAGGTTCTATACGTAAATCAAGATCAAACCCCCACCACGCGGCAGGTCTGTTTGTTGTTCCGGACTGTTTGAATTTAGCGACAGGCATAATATACGTAGCGTTTCTGCTTCCATGACCTTGGATAGTTAGTTCGCTCCCATTTTGCGCCATCGATGTCCAAGTATCAGTATTTCCGTTAGCGATATCAAAATAAAAGTCTCCGTTATTTTTTACTTGCGGAGTTCTACCGGACTCAGCATAGGTTTCATGGTAACTTATAGGAACTCCGGAAAGATTGTTCATCAAAGTATCATCCGGAAAGAATACTATCCTAAGGGTATCTTTAGTGGTTTCAACGTGTCCGTCAGAAAATGACATAATGGTATTGCCGTCGTGGCGAAGTTCGGCGTCAGTCGGAACAAGCATGAGATTATTAGCGGCTTCGCTGTCAGAAGTCAAAGCAACTCCGACGCTGTCTTTAATCTCACCAATACCTAAACCGGAAAGGTTGTCGTTAAAAGCGTAAGCGTTAGCGATGCTTTTACCGGCGGTTGGGCATTGAAGTACTTTACCGGAAACACCGATGGCACTCCAGACTTCGCTTGAGGTTGGAAATGTCTCATCGTTTTCCTGTACAGCCATTAAGACACCGAGAGCTATCTGTTTTTGGTTTGAAGTGCAGGTTGATTGTCGAGCTTTTTCTCGAGCTTTTGAGAAGACAGGGAATAAAATAGCAGCTAAGATAGCGATAATCGCTATAACTACTAAAAGTTCAATTAGGGTGAACCCCCCCCCTTCATTTTTTTGATTTGTTTCATTTTTTTGTTCTCCTTAATAGATGTATTTGTAATATGAACAAATACTTATACTATAATGATACCCGTAACAGCCTGTTTTGTCAAGCATTATTTAATTTTTTAAGAAAAACGCATGAAAAAGACACCAAAATATAATATAATATAAGTATGAATAAAATAATCATCGCGCCTGATAGTTTTAAGGGTACTATGAGCTCAAAAGAGATCTGCGACATAACGGCAGCGGAAATTCTTGCTTTTAATAGAGACACTGAAGTTATATCCTGTCAAGTAGCGGATGGCGGCGAAGGAACTATTGATAGTATCTTGAGCAGAACCAAGGGAAATAAAGAGCGTGTTTCAGTTAATAACCCATATTTTGAAGAGATAGATACATATTATTGTGTTATAGATAATGGGAAAACAGCGGTAGTTGAAACGGCAACAGTTATAGGTTTGCCGCTCCTTGATACGGCGAAAAGAAATCCTAAAGACACTTCAAGTTACGGGGTAGGAGAACAGATAAACAGTATTTTAGAGCGTCATCCAAACGTAAATGAGATATTAATCGGTCTTGGTGGAAGCTCAACAAACGATGCCGGCTGCGGAATGCTTTCTGCTCTTGGGATAAAGTTTTTAAACGGAAAAGGAGAGAGCTTTATTCCGGTTGGCGGAACTCTTGACAAGATAAAGTCAATTGATATTTCTGAGCTTAACCCCAAACTGAAAAACGTAGATATTTGTGCTATGTGTGATATCAATAATCCATTATACGGAAAACAAGGAGCAGCTTACGTATTCGCACCGCAAAAAGGGGCAGATAAAGATAGCGTAAAACTTTTAGATGATAATCTCTGTTATTTTGCTTCCCTTACTAAAACAGAATTAGGAGTAGATATTTCCGGTATTAGCGGAGGAGGAGCGGCCGGCGGCATAGGCGCCGGACTGGTTGGATTTTTAAACGCGAAATTGACGCAGGGAATTGAGTTGATATTAAATATCATGAGATTTGACGAATTGATAGAAAATGCTGATCTTATAATCACCGGTGAAGGACGTATAGACAGCCAAAGCTGTGACGGAAAAGCTATTAGCGGCATTATAAAACGGGCTAAGAAAAACAATATTCCGGTTGTAGCTCTTGTTGGGGATATTGACGGTGATTTAAGTGATTTATACTCTTTAGGTTTAACTGCCGTGCTCAGCATCAACCGTCTGGCTATACCCTATGAAAAGGCAAAGCTGCGGGCAAAAGATGATTTGAAAGAAACTGTTAAGACTTTGATGCGGCTGATTAACTACGTGACATAATAGCAGAGATAATAATTCCTACTATGATTACGCCGCTTATAACAGCAGTCATTACCCATTCATCTTTTGTGAGTTTTTTCCACTCTTTTAAGTTAGCGAGGATAAATCCGCCGGCAATAAAAGGCAAACCCGGAAGATAACTTATATTATGGAATAAAACAAATACCAAACTCGCTAAAAATACGCCGATCGTCATACCTATAACGCTTTTTCTTATAGACATAGAATAATTGACCGCCAGCGCCATAAAAAATGCTAAGAAGATAAAATCACCTATACCTATAGTTTCAGGAGGAGTGATAGCGGCAAGCGTTTGCACCGGAGCGGGCAGATGTGAGATAGCTTCAGGCGGCGCGGGCTGAGCAACAACAGTTTCTGCCGACGCCATACCGGTTATTACTCCCGGCGCAGACTCAGCTACCTTATCAACAAACCCGAAATATACTCCCCAAATATCAATAAGCGACACAACTATAGCGACGGGAAATACTAAATTCACCTCGCGAATAATTCTTTTTAACAATACTCCGAAAAATGTGCCGGAAAATATCAAAAACAGCGGGATAAGAAGTTGCTGTGATAGTGTAACTTCAACGAATGACATTTCGCTTATTATAGTATTGAGCGGCACATTATTTTTCCATAAAACGTAAAAAGTTAAGAATTGCGGATTTATAAGTATAAGTCCGATAAGAGATATAGCGGCGAATATAAGCTCTGTCCACCATTTCATTTTGAGCTTAGCTATAATCGTAACCATTATCATGATGACCACTATGTAAAGTATAGTGACAAGCACTCCTAAAATCACCCATACAGTACCCGGTATATCTATAGTTCTAAATGCATCGCTGTTTATAGCCATCACCATTATATAAAATACGGCGTATATCAAAACAGAAAGCGCAATGTTTTTTATGGTCGTAAAAGTTTTACAGGAACGACTATTTTTGTGTGTATCTTGACTGTCGTTTATTTCCGATTCTTCATTGTTTTTTTTAAGTTCATCCATAGCTGTTCTCCTATATTTTTTAGTATTTACCGTAAGCAAGCGCGGTTTCAATCATAGTTATATAGTTTCGTTTTGTTCTTTCTTCAAGCGGAATATTTATCGGCGCGGCGGTTGGCAATAACACATAGTGTCCGCCTTCTTTTGCATGATCCATCATATATTTGACTCGGTCAGCTATCTCTTTTTCGCTTTCCTGTTCAAGATATTTCAGTTGCATATTGCCAAATATTACCAGCTCCGGATAAAGTTTTTTTATCTCTTTTAGGTTGATATCACCATCAGGATAGTCTTCTGCAGGGTCAATGGCGTCAGCTCCCGCATCAACTATCATATCAAGAACTTGGCGGATATTTCCATGGCTGTGTACTCGGCAATAGACATTATATTTATGCATCAAAGCGATCATTTCTTTTATATATGGATACACAAATTCCTTAAACGAGCTGGGCGGCAGATAGGGCGGGGTTGCGTATTCCGGTCCATATATCCTATAAACAGGACCTGCGCCTTGTTTTAAAGATTCTTCAAGGATTAAGATTATCTGTTCAAATTCACGTTCGCATATTTTTTTTGCGAGCTCAGGCTCTTCAAGTACAAAGATTGTAAATTCTCCCATCTCAAAAAGGCTTGCGAGTAAACATATAGGGTCCGGCGTATCGCATAGTGTAACACCTTTATCTCCTATATATTCTTCTAATGTTTTATGTGAGCTTGCGTCAACGCTTATTACCTTATCAGGGAGTGAGAGATATTTTTTGGCATCTTCAGTATTTTTCAGTAACGGTTCTGTTGTCCAGATCGTTTTGATATTATCTGTGTATTTGGTGGTAGTAGAGAGTTCTCCAAGCGGTGTTGGGATAATAGTGTTCGTAATATGAAATTCCCCGCTGTCATAATGTTTATATACAGCAGGTTTATATACTTCTTTTTCCACAGTTGGTCCCCAAAAAGGCATCCATTCTGTTTTGTCAAGTATTATTTGCATGAGTTCTTTATATGATGGTTCAGTCATATTCCACGGGTTTTGTCCGTTATCGTTTAGCTCATACATATTTATCGGCACGCGGTCAGGTATTTCTCCGGCGAGTGTCTTCATCAATCTTTCTCGTCTTGTTGGTTCCATATATATATGATACCAGAAAAGTTGTTTAATTGCAAATAATACTGAGACAATAATTGTTTGGTTTGCACATGTTTTTAATGCTAAATAACGCGAAATATGTTATAATAATACTACATAAAGCATAAGGAGTTTGATTTTTTATCATGAAACCCATAGAAATAACAGAGAAATTTACCGGTAATCTTAACTCTCCGGTAGTGATAGGTGTATGCGCTCCGGGAGACCCGCGTATTGACGAAGCATCACGCGCGCGCTGCAGAAAGATAGTGGAAACTATCGCGGCTGAAATAGCGGCGAATGTAAAGGTGACTGAAGGAGTTCAGTTTAGAGTTGTTTATTCAACTACACTTGTTGACGGTGAACGGGAAGCGGATATTGTCGCGCGCCAATTTAAATCTCAGGGTGTAAATATTATCGTCTGTACGCCGGATACTTGGGCTTTCCCTCAATTGACCATTATGAATCTCATGGCGCATTTCCCAAAAAATACTCCATTAAACATTACTTGCGGAAATGCCGCTTCACGTCCCGGAGTTGTTTTCGCGCAAGCTTTAAACGGAGCATTTGCTCAAAGCGGAAGACTGACACATTTAAACGTTGGTAAATGGCCGGATAACGGAGATGATCCTAAACCGTCAAAAGAGACTATAACTGACCTTATAGACTGGTGTTACGCGGCAATCACAGCCGCCGGACTTCGCGGACGCCGCGTTGTGCTTTTTGGTCATGACTCTATGGGTATGGAAACTGCTCTATCGCATATCTTAGCTACCAGAAACAGATACGGCATAGAGATAACCAGGCTTGATATGAAGTTGTTATCTGACATCTTGACCAAAGAAGATTATGATAAAGACGAGGTAAAAAAACTTCGTGCGTTTGTTGATAAACATGTCGGTGACAGACTTATATTACCGTACGATACCAGTTCAGAGTCATTCAATAAATCTCTTGCTATGTACGTTATCATTCGAGATCTTATGAATGATTTAAACGCTATCGGCGGCGGATTTATGAACCAATTGGAATGGGGAAGCGATAAACGCGGGATTACCCTTCCGGCGTGTGACTTAGCAGAGTCTCTTTTTAACTCTGATTTTGATCATAACGGCAGCAAAGCTGTCATACCATTTGCGACAGAGGCTGACTGTCAAGCACTTCTTACCATGCTTTTCATGTCATGGTTGACCGGCGGCGGAGCTCCTTTATTTATGGACTTTAGAAAGGTTTGGGACTGTTATGACCTTCGCGGTGCCGCTGATTCACTTGGAGTGAAATATACCGGTGAAGAGATTTGGGCAAGCAAAGGAATAGTTGACGGTAATAATTCCGGTTCCGCAAGCTTAAATTGGGCTGCAAATCCAGGCGCGTCTGTTGACGAGATAATGTCAAAAATTTCATTGCCGTTTGCTTCTGAAGATTATTTTCCGGGCGGAGGTAACAGCGTGACTTTTGTTTCGCCGAGCGGATTTGATGGGATAGCCGGTCGTTTAGCATACAGCGAGCCGAGCGGTATGTTTAGTATGGTTTGGGATGAGGCTATGACTACTGATCTGCCGGAAAAATTGTCAGAATTTGTAAGGAGCAGTTCAGATTATAATTGGCCGCACACTTGGGTCGTGCCAAAATACGCTACAATGACTGAATACAAGCAGTACGCTCCCGCAAACCATCTGCACATGATTGCCGGACTGTCTCCGGCAAGGCTTGAATACTGGATGGACTTGACTAATACTCTCTCAGTCAATGAATGGGCTAACCGTTCAAAATATGTAGAGGGATTAGACCGTCCGACACCGCTTTTATATTTATTAAACGGCGGAGAGAATACGACAAAGAAAACGCTTTAAAAAAGGTTCTGATAAAAGTAAATGCCTGTCTTAATATTTTTAAATATGAAGACAGGCTATTTTAATGCGCTGTATAAAAACTTAAAGCCAACACTTAAGGCAAATAAATTTTATGTTATCTTTACCGGTTATTTTCTGCTTCTTTTTGGCTTTTGAGGTTCATTATCTGTTTGAACTTCAACCGTTTTTAATGTAGCCTCTACATTTTTATTTTCTGTTTTCGAGCGCCTGGTTTTTTGAACAGGTTTTGATTTTTCTTCTATAACGGCGGCTGAATTTAAGTCAGAAGATACTTTTGTTTCATCAATTTTTTTAGCTCGTACTCTATTTTTAGGCTTTACTTCTTCAACTTTTACTTCCGTATTTTTGGTAATATTTGTGTTGTCAGCAGCATTTTTTTCGCTGTTTAAATGAGATTTTACCGTTTTTTTATTTGTCGCCTTGCTTTTTGCTTTTTCTTCTGTTACGTTATCTTTATCAGGAATAACGGATGAAGGTTTAGTGTTATTTTTCTGTTTTCCTCTTCGTGGCGTTGATTTTTTTTCTTCATTTAACTGAGGAGCGGCGACAGAAACATTTCCATCATTAACTTCATTATTATGAATAGGCTTTTCTTCAGTTTTTTTATTTCCTCTGCCTCTTCTTGGCGCTATTTTTACTTCTTCGTTTGTTTTTGGAACTTGTGAAGAATCGTCTGATGCGGTAAATTTCATAGTTGTTTGTTCTTTCGCGGTGTGTTCTTCAGTTTTCCAGTTTCTTCTATTTCTTGATCTTGAAGCGGCATTATCATTTATCGTTTTTTCATTTTCGGTTTTATCTGCTGACATATCAGCAGTTTCTGTATTTTCAATACTTTTGTTTCGCTGTCTTGGTTTTTCAAGTGTGGTCGAAACCGGTGATTCTTCGGTCTTAACAGCGGTCGGTAATGGCGCTGTGTTCTCTGTAGCTTCCGAAATATCTGCCTTTCCGCGATTAGTCTGACGTTTATTTCTTCCGTGTTTTTTAGTGGTATTGTTTTTAACTTCCGTATTATCTGTTGGTTTTTCAGACGCGGTTTCTATTGCTGTTTCAGAACTAATATTTTCAGTAGGAATAGCATCCTCTGTTCTTAATTCTTCTGTAGCTTTTAATGATTTTTGTTTGTTTCTGCGGCGTCTTCTGCGGCGCGCGTTCGCGGATTCTCGGGGCTCTATAATTTCAACTTCTTGACTGTCATCAGTGTGAACTATAATCTCTTTATCGCCCTCAATCTCTATCTGCAAAGGAACTATTTCTTCATTCTCACCAAGTAGTTGAGTTCTCTGTTTTCTTCTGCTTTTTTTGTTGTTTCGTTTTAGTTCATCTTGGAGATACTGTTTATAGTATCTGCTGTTTTGTGTACTTTCTTTGCCAAATATTCCTATGCCTTCAGCTGTTGGAGAAATCAATGGAAGTCCGCTTGGCGGAGTCTCGCATCTCTCATCTTTTAAATACTCCGGCAAAAGCTCTCTTCGAAACAGTTCCGGCGGCGCGGCGTTTGGCATGAACTTACCGCTTTTAATAGTCTGGTCTTTTTCATTTTGCGGTTTAGCTATCGCGAAAGAAGTTCCGCTGCTTGTTATCCTTAACTTAACAGTAGAACCTATAGGCGCGAGCAAATCTTTAACAGTAACGAAAATATCACCCACAACAGCGAGCGGATCATGACTTATAGTTGGGTCTGTATTCACCACTTTTGCTTCGTATACGGTATTTTCTTCAAGGTTTGTTGTTATTGATAGTGCCTGTTCCAGTGTCAGTTTTTCAAGCTGATATGAATTAGGGTGATAATGTTCTTTAGCACGCAAATAAACCGGTCGTCCGAGGTATTCCTCCAAATCTCTGTGCGCTTCACCGTTGTAGCCGAGCAAAGTAGCGACAACTCTTGGATGAGCGGTAAGCATAAAACCTTCGGTGTCCGGATGAAGCATAAATTCTTTTGCTATTTCGCGTTCAATTTTGAGTGCCATAGTGGTCATATTCTGCAGTCTTCCTATGCCGCTGCAGTATGGACAAGGCATTGTAAGCATAGCGGTTAGGCTCTCGCCTGTACGTTTTCTGGTCATCTCAACAAGACCTAAAGAAGATATTTGGTGAATTTTTATCTTTGCCCTGTCTCTTTTTAAAGCGTTTTCAAAGGTATTTATAACTTCTTCTCTATGGCTTTCTGAGTCCATATCTATAAAGTCTATCACTATTATCCCGCCGAGGTCCCTTAGTCTTAACTGTCTGGCTACTTCTACCGCGGCTTGAAGGTTTGTAGTGAATGTTGTATCAGCTAAACCGGCTGTCCCAACGAATTTACCGGTGTTGACATCTATAGCAGTCAAAGCCTCAGCCTGATCTATGATAAGTGATCCGCCTGATGGCAGCCAAACTTTTCTCCTAAGAGTCCGCTCTATTTCTTGCTCAATGTTATACGCGTGAAAAACAGGCATTTCAGCAGTATAGAGTACTACTCTTTCTTTCATTTCAGGAGCGCTGCGCTCCAAAAGTTCTACTATATCGTTGTAAACATCTTCGTTATCAATAACTAATCGGCTGACATCCCGAGTAAAATCATCACGTATAAGTCTATAAACGAGAGTCATATCGTCGTGAATAAGCCCGGCACCACGGCTTCCTTTTGCCTGCTTTTCTATGCGCTCCGCTATCTCTAAAAGGAGCTCCATATCAGATCTTAGTTCGTCTTCGTCTTTTCCTTCTGCCTCAGTTCTTATGATAAGACTATACGGCTCACGGACGATACTGTTAGCTATGTCTTTAAGCCGTCGTCTCTCGCTTGTGTCAACTATTTTTCTTGACACTCCGATGTGTGTTCCATTATTTAGCATTAAGACAGTATATCTGCCGGGAAGTGATATTTTAGTGGTAACTCGCGCGCCTTTTGAACCGAGCGGAGCGCGCATAACCTGAACCAAAATTTCCTGTCCTTCGTGAAGAATGTCAGTAATAGGAGGTATTATACGGTGCCTGTGAGGTTCTTCACCATCTTCAGGTACAGCGTCTGAAGCGGCTATAAAAGCATTTTTATCAGTGCCGATTTCTAAAAATGCGGCATCCATACCCTTTAAAACTTTTGTAACCTTTGCTTTATAAACATTGCCCACTATCTTGGGCTCACGCTCTATATCGAGCTCCATTAACCGGCCATTTTCAAGAGTCGCGACTCTCTTCTCAAGCTCGCCGGCGTTAACAATAATTTCTTTAACAACCATTAAACAGCGTCTAAATCCTTTATTTATTTATTTTGCGTCTGTTGTTTTGTTTAGCGGTGAGGTTTATAAAAAACCATCCGGGTAGCTAGGAAGCGTTCAATCTTGAAATTATCGAATCTTTTCTTAGTTGTATAAAAGTAAATTTATGCTCAAAATCCCAAATATTTTTTTAGGAGAACACAATCTTAAAGACTTAAAATTGCTAAATATTTTATACTAAAACCCTGTCTTTACAGCGCAAGTTTAACTTACAAATCCATAACGAAAAAAACGTTACGGGCAAATTTTAAAATGTAAATTTTACATTTACATTTATATTATACCACATTTTTCTTTATCTGTGTAGTGTTTATGATAATATTTTATTTTGACTTAAGCGAAAATCTCATGCTCTACGATCAAACAGAGAGTATGATACACCGGCAAATGCAGCTCCTGCGTCTTATATGTTTCAGTTTCCGGAACTTTGATGGTTATATCACAAATATACTTCATTTCTCCTCCGTTTTCTCCGGTTACAGCTATAGTTTTTGCCCCTTTCATTTTTGCCGCTTCGCAGGCAAGACATAAGTTTTTCGCGTTTCCTGAAGTAGAAAGAGCGATTAAAGTATCATTTTCGCTGGCGTAATTATAAGCTGCTTGCGCAAATGACATATCCGCGCCGTTGTCGTTTAATGTTGCGGTCGAAAGAGCGGAATGACCTGACAGACAGATAGCTTTTATGCCGTATTGAAGATTCTCAGCAAGCGTTTTGCCGTATTCACCGGCAGCTTTAAAGTTTTCTTTGTCCGTTATGCTTAAACGTCTCGTCAGGACAAATCCCTTCATGAGTTCACCGACTATATGGTCTGCGTCAGCTGCGCTGCCGCCATTTCCCGCAACTAAAATAAGTCCATTATTTTTTGCTGTTTCCGTTAGTAAAATTGCCGCTCGCGTTATATCATAACGGCACTTCTCAAGTGAAACGTACCTTTTTGCCAAATCATCCAAATAAAACATTGACTTTTCTTTTAAGTTCAATTCATAAGCTCCTTAAGCAGCGCGTAAAGAAACTTTCTGTTATCAAGTTGCAGATATCTTAAATTTCCTCCCATACGCGAAAAAGTTTTACAAAAACGAAGGTAATACGCAGGATTATCCTTTGGCGGTTCCCCGCTTTGCCAATCCCAATTTCCACCGTCCTGCAAATCTACCACCGCAATCTCAAAATCAGATATTTTTTCTTTACCTTCATCGTATATTCGTAAATTATTGGCGAAAGAGAGTGATTTTTCAAATATCATTGGCGACATTATCGCTGAACCTATAGATAGGTAAACACCTCCTCCATCTAACTCTTTAACGCTTTTTACAAATCTTAAAAAATCTATTTCGCATGCGCGTCCTATAGCCGACGGCGTACAAAACGGATGCAGATAGATAATGTCGTATCCTATGCCGGGGTGAATGGTTAAGGGAATATTTTCCTTTGCTGACCAATATTGCAGTGAGTTTTCTTTGTTTAAATATTTAAAATTGAGACCGGATTTTTTTAATATATCGTATTTTGCTAACAGGTCGCTAAGAGCGGAAGCTTCTTTAAATCTTTTATTTTTCAGTGCCGCATTTAGTTTTCCTTCAAGATATTCTTCGCTAAAAAATGAAATGTCGCCGCTGTCTTTTATAGCTTTTCCGACAGCCTCGCCATACCCGCAGTCCTCTATACCGTAGCGCAAAATAGCGCCGTTAATTATAGCTCCGGTTTCTTCCCAAGTGCCGAATGTTCCGCTTTTTACGTTGTCAGATACGTTTTCACCGCTTTTGCTAACAAGAGCAAACTCAAGATCATGGATAGAGCCGGCGCCATTTGTCGCAAAATGGGTTACAAAGCCTTCTTTCATTAGCTTGACTAAAACAGGAGATAATCCGTTTTTTATGAGATGAGCGCCAAATGAATAAATAATAGGCTTATTATCTCTTTTAGCTATCCTTATTTTGTTTGCAAGTTCCTCAATGTTTTTCCGGTTTTCATCACTCATTTGAAGATTAATATGAGAAGTGTTCAGTTCATTGAAATTTAGCTGATAATTTTCTCGTTCACTTAGCGAAAATATCTTCACTTTGTTTCTGTCTATCATAAAGAAACACCTGCCATCTCAAATATTTCTTCACGTTCTTTGTAATCCCCGATAATGATATTCGCTCCGGCATTTATAAGTCTCGGTTCTTTTAACGGATTTATTCCTTCTCGTTTTTCTTCATCAGAGGCTATTCCAACCGCGAAAGCTCCGCTTTTTGCCGCTAAACTTATCTCAACTTTTCCGTCTCCTATAACCATTATTTGTTCAGCAGGAAGTCCGATGTTTTGAATTAATTTTTTTAAAACAGCTTCTTTTGAACAAGAAATTTCGTTTTTCTTTGCCCCTGCAATATTAATAACGTACGGAGTTACTCCTAAGATATCGGCCTCTTTTTTTACATCTTCAGTATCGGTTCCACTTGCTATATAGATGGGAATACCTTTATTTTTTAAACATTTCAAAAATTCAAGCGAACCTATCAACATAAAGTCATCGGCGTTTTTTTTACCTGTATTTATATCATGAGTTCTTTCGTTTACAGGTATCATTAGACGGTTATTATATTCTTGTTTATACCACCATCCGTCTCTTTCGCTGTTTTTATTGTTTTTAACACGATTTGCAAGCCAGTTCATCTGGTGGATAGTTTGTATACCGGTTGAAGAGTCTATATAATCTGCTACTTCAGACAATGTTTTATCGTTCTGTTCTTCGCCTGAAAAAATGAACTCTAAAAACATTGGCAGCATAATATCTTCCCATCCTTTTCTAAGTGTGGAAATAGTGCCGTCAAAGTCCATAACAACTGCTTTAATAGGAGATAGTGATTTTTTTGTTTTAATAATTTTCATAGTCTTACTTTTTTGTTGCGCGATATTATAATTCGTTTACGGCTAAAATTTCTTTGCGTGACGCGGTGCCGGTTGTTCCTATTTTTTGAACCACTACATACGCCGCTAAATTACCTATATTTGTCGCCGCGGTGAGACTGCTTCCTCCGGCAAGGGCTGCTGTGAACGCCGCTCCAAAGGCATCTCCGGCGCCGACTGTGTCTGTTTCGCCTTTAATTTCTTTTGTCGGCATTTCTGTTAACGTTGATCCGTCAAAACAAACAGCTCCCTTTTTGCCAAGAGTTACGCATATGTTTTTTAAATTTTGTTTATGGTAAAGCTGCCTTATACTCTCATTTAAATTTTCACTTTTATCTTGCAGAGCGGTAAAAAGCTCAACATCATTTGGTTTAAGTGTCACATAAGAATAGTCAGTCAGATAGTCCCTGCTGTCAACTACTATATCGACTCCCTGCTGTCCATATGCAGACACTGCTTTTCTTATATTTTTATTCATCACTCCATGAAGTTGGTAGTCAGTTATAAAGATGTAGTCAAAATTTGCTGTTATATCCTTTAATCGTTTTAAAATTTCTTGTTCCAATTTCCCCGGTATATCTCGGTAATTTTCAAAATAGAGGTGCGGGTCTTCATAAACTACGTCATCTGAAACTCCACGTCGTCTTATTTTTCCATAACTTACAGTATTCCATTCATCACTGACTATTATTCCGTCTGTGTTAACTCCTTCTTCATCTAAAAGGCGCAATATTTCCCGCCCTTTCCAGTCATTGCCAATAATAGAAATGACGGATACTTGTTTAGAAAGCGTCGCTATACACCGTGTTAAATTTCCGCCGCCGCCAAGTGTTATCTTTTCATCAGTTATTGGGACATAATGGTATGGATTTTCACGCGCGAGGCGTGATAGACGCATGTCAGCGTTCCAATAAATATCAAGTCCCATATCTCCAAGCACGAGTATTTTGCTTTTTTCCATGCTGTCCAGTATATCTTCAAGCTGCTTTCTTTCCATTATTTTCTTTTCATTCCTATAGTTGTTTCAGCAAATATAAGCGGTCTTAACATGGTCTTTGCTATATTACTTAAATACTGAGGGTCGGTGACTGAGGTGAATCTGATGGTAAATGTATGCTCACCGCTGTCGCTGTATACCGCGTAACGTTCGTCAAAATTATTTGGCTGATGATGGGTCAGAACAGGGTTTCTAAGCAGTGTTAACCTTATCCTGTCATCTCCGGCGTCAAAAGCAAAAATATCGGGAGATATAATGGCAAAATTATCGTTTAAAACGGTAAAATAGTGGAATGGACGCTCTTTTTTATCATTTTCCCGAGTTAGCGTTCCACCGGCTATCCCATCAAGCCGATAGTCAAGCAGTTTAATCGGAATTGTATATTTGAGAAGAGATCTCTCATCATGCCAGTCAATTTTTAGTTTTAACTCAATATACTGTCCGTCTTCATATACGCTCCACTTTTCTTGAACAGCAGTATTTTTTAATATTCCTTTCCTATGCAAACTCGCGCGCAAAGGACCATTCTCTAATAGAGAGGTGTTATCCCATTTTATTTTTTCCTGTCCGTCATATTCAGGATAGTGATCTATATCATGCGACCAATTATCAGTTTCGTCATCTATACAGTGAAATTCCGAAATAGGAACACTGTACCCACTCAGTATAATTGTATCGCAGTTTAAGTCAACAGCATTACCGTTTTTATGTTCTATTCTTCCGTTTTTCGCAGTAAAATCATTATAAAGTTCTGTGCAAGGCTCGTTCACCAGAGAAAAAATTGCCATATCATTTTTTTTCAATTTGCTTTTAAATAATATCCGTTTAGTAGATGTGGCATTTTCGTTTATTTGTTCACTCTTAATGCTTTGATACGCGACATCTTTATTATCTCGCAAATCAATAATTTTATTTCCTATTACCCATTGGTGTTCATTAATGGTATTCCAAGGGAGCCAGGGCTCAAACTCTATATAGTCGGAAAAATCAAGCGCTGATTTGTTATCAATAGCTATACGTTGATATGGCATCGGTGGGAATTCGGCAGTTTTTATTCGTAAGTTATTGTTTAAGATATCTTTCGCGCCGCTTATAACTCCGCCCAAAGCGTTTAGCTCGTTTTCGTAAGCGCTTTTTATTGAAGTACCGCCAAGTATATCGTGAAATTGCGCGAATGCCGCTGTTCTCCAACCGTTTATCAAAAGAGCGTTTTTTTCATCCTCAAAGTAATCATCAGCTTCCGTTAACTGAGTAAGACATTCCTCTGCCATTCTGCCCTTAACTTTAATATCTCTTTTTACGCTGTAACACCCAATTGCATGATATTGCAGTTCGCCTTCATGAACTTTCAGATGTTCCCCGTTTAAACTTTTAAAGAAATCTATTAACGAAGAGAATTTTAGCTCAACATTATGAATAGAGTTTTTATTTTTTCGAATATAATCTATCATTTGAACAGTTGGACCACCACCGTGGTCGCCTGTTCCGTAAAAAAGCGCGGCATTATCCTCGCCATCCGGCAATTCGCTTATCAGTTGCGGTACAACTTCGGTTAAGTGCGGAGTATGCGCAAGACCATAACCGCCGCCTGTAATTCGGAGTGCTGTAACTTTTCCTTTGTTAACTCCGTTCCAAACGAAAATATTATTCGGGAATGGAAACTCCAGGTTGGACGGCCGCATGAATACATAATATTTTTGTGAGAATTTATTTAATAGCTCAGGTAAAATCGCGCTGTGGCCAAAACTGTCGACATTATAGCCTACTTCCGGAAAAAAACCGAATTTTTCAATTAAATAATCGTAGCCGGTTTTTATCTGGTTATACAACCCTTCGTAAGTCGGAGTATTGCAGTCCGGCTGCAGCCACCATCCGCCGACTATCTCCCATCGTTCGTTTTTAACATGTTTTCTTATTCTTTCAAAAAGTTTTTTGTCAATCTTTTCGATAAGCCAATATCTATACGCTTCCGCGGCGGTAAAGCGGAAATCAAGGAATTCGTCAAGTAAATCGCACATAGTACGACTGGTGTTTAGAAGTTCGTCAATGCCGCTCTCTTTATTCCATAGCCACACCGGATCTATATGGGAATTGGCAATTAAGTGAACTGTTTTTTTTGCCATTTTTTTATATAATCCTTATATTTATTTTTCAGTATCAAAATTAGTAGAAGAAGACGCTACTTCGTCTAAGCTGCTTTCTATGGAAACTGTGTTTTCTTCAGCATCACTCTTCACCTTTTTTAACTCGTATCTTGAGACTAATGCGCGTCGTATGTAGCCGAAGTTATTAAATATTCTTATGACAAGCGCTACTATGATCGCAAGACCGATATACGGAACAGAGAGCAGGTTGCCGAGGTATAAAAGACCGACCGCTATAATAATGTTTACAAAGAATCCGGAGACAAAGACTTTATCATCAAAACGCTTTTCGAAGCTGGAGTTAACTGCGCCGATTATTGAATCTAAACCGGCTATCACCGCTATCGCGAGGTATTCTGTGTACGCATGCGGAATATCTAAATTAAAAAAGAAAATTATTAAAAAACCAATAATCATCGCTAAAAGAGGTAGCCACATAACTTATTTACCTCCTTTTAAGGTGTCATCTTCTTTTTCAACAACAACTTCCGCGTATCTGTATTTTGGCTTTACTTTTAGAGCAGAAACTTTTACCTCATTTTTTTTATCTATTTTAACATCAATACCAAGCTCTCTAAATACAGCTAAAGTGCCGGTAGGAAAGCTCATACCACCGTACAAAGCATCCTGATCTCCTATGACATTTATCACAAACGGCGGCGCGACTGGGGTGTTGTTTATTTGAATTATAGGACCGGAACAGGTAATGGCGGTATTTATGCCTATTCTTTGTCCATTAATTTCTATAGCTTCCGCTCCTGAGCTTTTTAATTCATTTACGATAGTGTAAAGATCAGCGTTATGCACTATCATCAGTATCATATTAGGATCAGTAGGGTTTGAATTGTTTTTCGTGTCATCGATAGTTATGGATATTCCTTGTCCTTTTAACGCTGTTGTTCCGGCAAGAAGCCGCATCTCATCAATTTGTGTCTGCAGCTGTTTATCTGCTACTGAGTTGTTCAGAGACTGTTCGCTTTTCAGCCGTAAGTCCATAGTCTCTTCCTGGAGCCTTATATTTTCATCATTTAGTTTTGCGGCTTGCACAACCAGTTGATCGCGTGTCATGCCGGAAGTATTCATTTGCGCGCTCTCTTCGCCTTTAGCGCTCGTCATATTTGCGGCGAGCAAAAAGGCTATTATACCGCCAAAGCAGAGGCACGCTACTGTTATAGGCACTTGTGACATGCTTATTTTATTTTTCCTTATCATTTCTTCCTCTTATACACAAATCCCAGTCCGGTTTCCAGATTAAATGAGCGAGCGTCTATATATTCGAGTTTGTCAGGTTTCACCCCTTCGCCTTCCAAAACGCTGAGTGCCATTTTCACCCTTAACATTTTATCAACATTATCTTTCAGTCCGAGGTAAACGATAGTTCCCTCTCTAAGTTCTAAAGTAACATTTCCCTTATTATCAACAGTAATAGTTTTTATATTAATAATTATTCCTATACTGTCGTTAGTCGAAGTTGCGAGTTTTATTATGTTAACGGCATTATCAAGATATTTAGCGTTTAGCTCTTGTCCTTCCGCTAATTTTGTTTCCGGACCGGCAAGACCTATAATTTCCGGTATATTGGCGTTTTGACGTTTATTATTTATGTCATGTCTAAAGATCACGCCGTCTCGGTCAATATAAGTCTCCGGCGTAATAGCTGCCAACATTCCTATAGGCTCACGTTCGGTAATGTTGACTATAAGGGTATTAATCCCTTTTCTTTCAATAGTTACCTTCTCAATCCTCGGATAAGCCTTTTCCAACCTTTTGCTCAGCACACGGCGAGAAGTCAAAAATATATTGCTGTGTTCTTTGCAGTTTATCTTACGGATAATATCTCCCTCGCGTATAGATAAACTGTTTTTATTTGCGACTTCTATTTTGTAAATATCAAATCGGGATGAAGTTAAGGCACCTATTAAAGATATTATAACAAATATAACAACAAAAACTGCCACGACAAGCCACCAAGAGCGGTATGTCCGTACTTTTCGTTTATATCGTTTTTGATTAAACTCTTCTTTTACCTTGGCGAGTTTTTCTTTTGTCCCGACAGGGTCTTTTTGAAATTGTTCATCCATATTTTTTTGGCCGCGCTGTTTTTTTTAAACTTCTTCTATTATTTTATCTAAAAAATCTGCCATATCGTATCCGGCTTTTGCGACTGATATAGGCACTAAACTGTTACTTGTCATACCTGGAGTAGTATTAGTCTCTATAACCACTACATCATCATTTGGCTTTACAAACATGTCTGTGCGGCTAATACCTTTACAGCCGAGCGCTGTGTGCGCCGTTATGGCGTATTTGACAGCTTTTGACTGAGCTGTTTCAGATATTCTCGCCGGACATATTTCATCTGTAAGTCCGTCAGTATACTTTGATTCATAGTCAAATCTACCGCTTTTCGGCATAATCTCAATGATTGGCAAAGCCTTTAATTCATTTTTTCCGTACACAGGAACGCTTATTTCTGTGCCGTTGATAATTTCCTCAATAAGTATTGTTTTACCGCAATTATAAGCTTTCTCCAGCGCAGGAAGTAACTCTTTATCTTTATAAACCCAGGACATGCCTACTGATGATCCCTCGGAGTTTGGTTTTACTATTATCGGTAATTTCATTTTCCCAAAGATATATTTAACCTGCTTTGCCAGATCTCCATGTGAGTCAGATATGGCTGTTACTATACCTCTCGGCGTTGGAATGCCGTTTTGTTGATAAATATTTTTTGTAATATTTTTATCCATAGCCATAGCGGATGCTAAAGCTCCTGAACCGGTGTATGGTATATTTAAAAGGTCAAATATTCCTTGCAGTTTTCCATCTTCTCCGCCGTATCCGTGTATAGCAAAGTAGACTAAGTCAACCTGTCCTTTTAACGCGATTATGTCACTTAAATCCCCTATAAAATCGACAGGTATAACTTCATATTTGTCTTTATTTATAGCGTCCGCAATATTTCGTCCGCTTTTTACTGATATTTCTCGTTCATTTCCGGTTCCGCCAAACAAAACCGCTATTTTCTTTTTTTTGACCATATGATTAAAGATGTACCTTAAAACATTAATTTTTAATAATTTTCTTACTACTTTTATTATACCATTTTGCCATGAAATTATCAAGGATTTCCACACTAAATTTCACATAAAAAAGAGCTGCTTTATATTACACGCAGCTCAGTTAAAAATTTGCTTGCTATTATCTATCTTTATTCCTTATTATCTTCAATTTGCGTATCTTCTATCAGCTCATGGTGTCTCAAATCAATATCGATTTCTTCGAGTTCAGGCAGCGATTCGCCGGTCATTTTCAATGTCTGAAATCTGCTGGCATAGGGTAGGAGGCGGCTGTTGAAGGAACTAATCGCTGAACTGTAGTGTTCTTCCGCGCTGCGTAGAGATTTACCCAATTTCTGTAAATACTTTGTAAAAGTTTGCAGTCTGTTGTAGAACTCAACTCCGCTGTCTCTTATAGCCTCCGCTTCTTCCTTTAATTTTTCTTCCTGCCACCCTTTGGCTATAGTTAAAAGCATGGCTATAAGCGTAGTAGGAGTAGCGATAATGACTTGTCTTTGCGCCGCGAACTCTATAAGACCACTATCGACTGAGAGCGCGTCGCTAAAGAGGCTCTCAATCGGCAAAAACAGAACAACGAAGTCATAGCTGTCAATAAAGCTGTCGTGATATTTTTTGCTGCCAAGGTTTTGTACTCTTTCTTTAACCTGTTTGGTATGCTCTAAAAGGGCTTGTTCTTTTTCGGTTTCGCTTTCAGTGTCAATCATGGTGAGGTAAGCGTCAATAGGAGTTTTAGCGTCAATAATAACTTTTCTGCCGTTCGGCAAATTTACTATCATATCAGGTCTTTGTGTGTTTCCCTCACTGTTTGTTACCGAGACTTCACAAGCGAAATCTATATATTCACTTAACCCAGCTTTTTCAACAGCGTTTTTAAGCTGCATTTCACCCCATTGACCACGAACCTTTGGCGCGCGAAGCGCTGATATGAGTTTTCTTGTCTCACCCTTTAAGTCAGTCTCGCTTTTTTTCATGTCTTCAACCTGTTTGACCAATAATTCATATGCTGATTGCCGATTTTTTTCAAGGTCGTTGACTTTTAAATCAAATTCTTTTAAGGATTCTTTTATCGGTTTTACCAACTCTTCAAATGCCTGGTGTTTTTTATCAAGTTCACTTTTATTTGTTTGACCGTACAGTTTAAAGTTTTCTTCTGCTAATTTTAAAAATACGGTCGCGCTCTCTTTTGAAATTTCGGAAGATATAACTTTAAAATTATTCACCATATTTTCAGAAAGAAGCTCGTTCGTCTGAAGTTTTGTTTGCAGTTCACTTATTATTTTCGCGTCCGCTATTTTTTCTTCACGCAGTTTTTTTGTTTCATTTACCAACTTGTCTATCTCAGCTCTTAAGATATTTTCGTTGTTCTCAGCTACTTTAAGCCTTGTTTCAAGGTCATTGCCTACGATGGATTTCCCTTTATTTAGTGTTAAGTAAATGAGCGTTATTAAAAGAACTATCACTGCCGTTAAGAGAATATATATGATTATCATTTTTCACCTATTTTTTATTTATTGTTACGGTTTATTTTATAAAAGACTATTTTGGTAATATTTGTATTCGCCTGTTAGGCTCTCGTCCTATACTTACAGTTTGCAGTCCGTGTTTTTCCGCTTCTTGGTGCTGCAGCATACGGAGATAGCTGTTCTGCGGTGTTAGCTCTACTATCTCACCGTTTTTTAGAGAGTGATGAATAGCTTCGCGTGCTTCTCTTATCGCTCGTTCATCTCTTGATACAGCTTTAGAGTCAAAAATGTCCATAATAGCCTTTAAAATCTGATTATAGGTATTATTTCTTATTATTTTGATCACTACACCGTTTTTTGCCGCGAGTTGTAGCTTTTCGCTATCCCGTTTTTCTTGTTGTTTAACAGCTACCACCATATCAGCGTCTTCTATTCTTCGCGCTAAAATCGCGTGAATACCAAGCTCATCCAAAACTTTTTCCAGTTTATTTCTTGCGACTCCGTATGGATATATATACACTTGGCGGTTGGTTGGTAATTTATCGAAAGCGTTTTCATTGCTCGTTGCTCCGTAAAACTCTTCCTGATACTCTGTTTCTTCGTCTCCAAGATCAAGAGTTGACCGGCTTATAATGCCTCCGACAGAAATACTCCTTATTTCCGGACGCGGTTTTGTCCCTCTTAAAAACCTGTCAACAACTGTACCGGCGTCAAGATGGATAGCCAGTTCATCCTGTGATATCATCTCTATCACGACATCAAATGTTGGAGCCATTTTTCTCTCTGTAACAGTTTTTTGTGTACCTCTAAAGCGCGCTTCGTCGTCAGACAATGTAACGGTGTGAACGCCGCCTATAAGATCATTTAACGTGGGATTAGAAAGTAAGTTGTCAAGGTTTGTGCCGTGCGCTGTGGCGATAAGCTGCACTCCGCGTTCAGCGATAGTTCTGGCTGCGAGCGCTTCTTCAAGATTTCCTATTTCATCAATTATTATCACCTGAGGCATATGATTTTCAACAGCTTCTATCATGACATTATGCTGTTCGCTTACACGCGGCACCTGCATTCGCCTTGCCCTGCCGATAGCGGGATGCGGTATATCGCCGTCGCCCGCGATCTCATTTGATGTATCAACTACAATAACTCGTTTTTTGAAATCATCAGCCATAACGCGGGCAATCTCGCGCAGTTTTGTTGTTTTGCCTATTCCAGGCGCTCCAAGTATAAGTATTGAGTATTCGTTTTCTAAAATATCATGAATGATATTCACTGTTCCGCTGACAAATCTTCCAACGCGAAGGGTGAGTCCTATTATTTCATCGCCGCGGCTTTTGAGCGCTGATATTCTGTGCAATGTTTTTGCGATACCCGCTCGATTATCATCGCCAAAAGCGCTTATATTACTTATAACATAACTTAAATCATCACGCTCTACCACATAATCGCTGAGCGTAACGAAATTATCCGGATAACGAAGTTCACATTCCCTGCCGTAATCCATGATAATCTCGATAAGATTATCAACATCATATTCTTTTAGTATTTCCTGTAGTTTTGCCGGCAATACTTTTATAAGATCACTTATATTATTCTCTAAAACTTGATTTTCCATTCTTTATATTATTATATACTATAATACGCTAAAAAGACAAGTGCGATTTAGGGATATATAAGAGAAAAAAATAAAATTAGTTCTTGTAACTATTTGTATATTATTTTTTAAAGAATTATATACTTTTTTCCTTTATTGTGATACAATATAATTGAGAAAAAAAATAGTTAAGGATTTAAACAAAAAAATGGATAAAATGAGAGTTGTGTTAGTTGGTTGCGGCGGTATAGTCAAAGCATGGATGAACCCCGTTACACAGGAAAACGTTGATTTTGTCGGACTTTGCGATATAAACATCAACAACGCGGAAGAAGTAAAAGAACAGTATAGTCTTACAAATGCTGTTATCGGTACAGACTTAGAAAGTATGATTAAAGAGTTGAAGCCTGACGCGGTATTTGACTGTACAATTCCGCTTGCCCATGGGAAGGTAGCGATAACCGCCCTTAAAAATGGTTGCCACGTGCTTGGTGAAAAGCCGATGAGCGATAATATAGAGACCGCGCGCGAGATGGTGAATGCCGCGAAAGAGAGCGGGAAGGTTTATGCTGTTATTCAAAACAGAAGATTCATAACCTCTATCCGTCGTCTTGTAAAAGCTTTGGAGTCCGGCATTATAGGCAATATAACAGCGGTACACAGTGATTTTTATATCACAGTCGATTTCGGAGCTACTAATTTCAGAGCTACTATGCCTCATGTTTTAATAAATGACATGGCTATCCATACATTTGACGCCGCGCGTATGATAATGAAGGCTGATCCTGTGAGCGTTTACTGTGAAGAGTGGAATCCAAAAGGTTCTTGGTATGAAAGAGACGCAAGCGCTGCCTGTATATTTAAGATGACTAATGACATAGTTTATACTTATACAGGATGTTGGTGCGCTTCAGGAAAAAATACCACGTGGGAATGCACTTGGCGAATCATGGGTGACAAAGGCACTATTGTTTGGGATGGTGCTAACAACATGTCTTGCGAAGTGATAGGTGAAAATAAAAACTTACAAACAGTTGATATTCCGGATATTGAACCGCTTCAATATGAGCATCACCCGGGAATTATTAACCACTTTATTACTTCTATGAATAGCGGTGTCATTCCGGAGACTATCTGTACTGACAATATAAAAAGCCTTGCTATGGTAACCGGAGCTATTGACAGTTCAGTTCAGGGCAAAAAAATAGAAATAAAAATTTAAAATACTTTTATGTATGTAAGGTGACAACAAGACTCCATTGTTTTAGGGTATAATATCTATTACATAAGTAGGTCTGCCGGTTTTTGTTTTATCAAACAAGACCCGTCAAAATTGGACACCTACGAAGGAGATTAGCAGATATGAGAAAAAGTATATTGATCTTGATGACGCTCGGAGCTATGTTGCTCGGCGCTTTGTCTATAAGTATTGGACAGGTTTTGACCGACACTGAAGGGAATGTTATTTCCATCAGAAGAAATGAGCATTTCGCGACCTTTCTGACTCTTGCGACTTATGAAGGGACATCTTGGCGTGAATGTATGTTTAGAACAGCCCTTTGTCCAAACAATTGCGGACATAGCGGAAACATGGCAACATTCTCTGTTGATAAGTACATAGTATACGCTAAATTTCATGAATATGGTGACGGAAAAGACGGTAAATTTCTTGTACTTATAGATAATGGCGAGAATACTAAACCACTTATTGACGAAAAGTCATATGAAACTATTAAGTCTCTTAAAAAAGGTGACAGAGTACTGCTTTCATGGAATCATCTGTATGTAACAGAGACTGTTGGCGAGTTCAAATCACAGTTTCCCGAGCGTCCTATAAACTTGATCCTTCCTATAACCGAAAAACAGGCAAAGTTTATTCCGGACGTTGCCGCTCCAAAGACAGAAGATGGTTTTGAGGGTATGCTTAGAAGATATTATGTAGCGCTGGCTTCTTTCTCAGGTCGGGTTGAGGGTGTTGATTTATTTCAAGTTGATCGTCATTTACACACATATTTTTATGGTGATGTAGCAACGATGGAGTATTTAGCCGTAATGGCGTTCAATCCGAACACGACTAATCAAAAAATAGTTGATGATATTAAAAATTTAAAAGCCGGTGACTTTGCGATAGTAGCTTTCCGCCGCGATATGGTTGGAAACAGCAGTGTCGATACACCGCTGTTTGTCCTTCCGGAAACTCAGCAGCGCGCTGAAGCTTTACTTAAAAATTAATTTTTTGATGGATAACGATATTTTAAAAAAAAAGGGTACTAAAATATAAAGTACCCTTTTTTGTATTAAGAACTACATTCCCGCGCTCTCATAAGTTCTTATAAAGAACTGGTCATCTTTTGTGTCAAAGATGCCGTCTTTGCCGGCGGATATTACCTTCAGACCTTCTTTTACTACCTCGAACTTTACCGGGTTATCAAAGGCATCTGTTTGAGATGGATTATCAGAGGCGTAATTGCTAAGTTTCCAGTTAATAAACTCTTTCAGCTCTTCTTCTGTTCTCGGGAGTTCACCTTCTATGTTTGGACTGCTTTCCAATGTTTTGTTTACAAGTTTGAAAGTATTTTTAAATTCCGTAACAGTTTTTGCATGAAAGGGGAGTGCTATTGTCAGATTCACTCCAACCAGGTTTTCAGAATAAAACTGATAGAATTGAGCCTTATTAAGCTCATTCCTTGTTTTTACGCTAATCTCCTCATCTTCAAAGACGATGATAAATCTTGCCGCGTAGGAAGCTTCCATGTTAAAACCATAATCTATCTTTTTTTCAAAAAGTTTTTCGCACCGCGCGACCTCAGTCTCAAAAATTTCAAAACAAACGCCGCGTATATCTTGGTACAAATCCCTGTATTTATCATCAATTTCAGATAAAATGATGCATGTATCACCGGCATACCAAACTTTCAACTTACGCAAAGAGTCCTTTTCCGTGTCAATCAAATAAGTAAAATGATATGACGAAAACACGTCATAATCTTGATACAGCTCAAGACGCATCTTATCTGCATACTTTTGCAAATAATTTTTTTCTTGGTCAAAATGGCTAATGATATTTATGTCATCATCACAAAGTATAAAATAGTA
>JGI994J12354_10001281_pt1 | contig 25364 bp, 23 predicted proteins | sample IntmicLarv3ML3BL_FD_12354 | JGI IMG/M metagenome (IMG submission 12354)
CCAAATATACGCACATCTGCAAAAAAACTTGGCTTGCGTACAGAAGCGAGTGGACGTTTTGAGAAAGGTTTAAACCCTGAAAATTGTATGTATGCAACATTGCGTGCATTAGAACTGGTTGAGGAACTGGATGCTGGCGATATCATCGGCGGTATTGCTGATGCATACCCCAACCCTCGAATTGAAAGACATATACCGCTTGATGTAGAACGTATCAACAAAAATTTAGGAACTGATATTACACGTGAAGTTATGGTTAATATTTTACTCTCACTTGGCTTTGGTATAGATGGCGACACTGTAATTGTTCCACGCCACCGTTATGATGTAACCGGTACGCATGACCTTTCTGAGGAAGTAGCACGCATATATGGTTACAATAACTTGCCTTCAACAGTTATGAACGGAATTGCTACTGCAAGGCCATCTGAGCGTCAAACTTTCAATAAAGCACTTGTTTCGGCTTTGGTAGGTTATGGTATGTACGAATGCGAAACTTTCTCGTTCTATTCTCCTAAAGCGTTTGATATGATAAACTTGCCTGAAACCAGCCCATTACGCACTACTGTTACAATTTCTAATCCTCTTGGTGAAGATACAAGTATTATGCGCACCACTGCTGTTCCATCTATGCTAGAGGTAGTAGCAAGAAACTACAACGCACAAACAGAAAGTGTTATGCTATTTGAAAACCCAACTGAGTATATTCCTGATAAAGACCCTGAAATTCTTCCTTATGAAAATGAGAAGTTGATTCTTGCAATTTATGGGCCACAGTATAATTTCTATACTCTAAAAGGCATTGTAGAACAGCTTATTGCCACAGCAAACGTTAGTGGTTATACTGTAGACCCTGACACGGACGGCACCACTTACCACCCTGGACGTGCCGCCACTATAAAGCTAAATGGCAAAAAACTTGCCACTGTTGGTGAAATTCACCCACTTGTTTTGCGCAATTATGACATTCGCCCACGTGTTTGGGTTGCAGATATTGACGTTGATGCATTGTTTGAAGTTCGGGGTGGTGTAAAAGAGTTTTCACCTTTACCACGCCATCCATCTATAGTACGCGACTTATCGCTCATTATGAATAAGGATATGCCTGCTGCAACAGTAGCCACCGCTATAGAGAATGCTGCTGGCGAATTGCTTGAGAGCTTGACTTTGTTTGATATTTACACAGGTGAGAAAATAAGCCAAGATGAAATTAGCCTTGCTTATTCCCTTCAACTTCGAACTGTTGATAAAACCCTTACAGATGAAGAGGCTGATATAGTAATTGAAAGCGTTTTGAAAGAGCTTAAGAGCATTGGTGTTGTTTTACGTAGTTAACTCTCCCCTTGAAAATTTTTATGAATAGTGTTACAATATTAAAAATGTATGTATGCACCGCTTTGCACAAGGAGGTATTGTTCATGAGTGAACCAACAACCGTTTTTTCCTTTGAGCAAGATAAAGATAAGGAAATTAAGGCAGTACTTACTGAAGTATATAACGCCCTTAAACAAAAGGGATACAACCCTATTAACCAATTAGTGGGGTATATTCTCTCTGAGGACCCTACGTACATAACTACTTTTAATGAATCTCGTAACAAAATACGCAAAATTGATAGGGATGAATTGCTTTCTACCTTACTTAAGCACTATTTAGGAGATTAAACGAAAAAACTGCCTTACTTTTTTGTAAGGCAGTTTTATTTGTATTGCCATGCATTTTATGCTATAATTTGTAATAACATTTTGCAACACTGGAGGTAACAATTTGGCAGAAAAAGAACAAAAAAGTCTTCCGCTTACATACAAAGGTAAAGTACTTTTACGTAGCGGAAATGAGTTATACTACGGAAGTGTAGATGACCCTTATATGATTTCTATGCAAATTCTTTCCACAAAAGAAGAAAGTGGAGACGAAATTGCAGATAAAGTGTATATTACGCTTATTTCTAACGACACCACCCTTGCACCCAAAGACCGAATTATGCGCAAGGCTGATAGAAATGGGTTATATAATGCACTTGATATTGCTTCAATTTGGCTTGAAAGAGCTTTAGCAGAAGCGGAATAGTACTTATAAAACAGAACTGAAGCCTATATGGCTTCTTTTTTATTGTTTGTTTTTAACAGAAATACACTTGTTTTTTAAGGAAACTCATTTTCAGCGTATTGTAATAAAGTTGTCCTTCAATTGCATACTTTGTACGCGATTTTGACAAAAAAATTGCCATTTTGTGCTTAACAGGAGTACATTTGTTTGTTTTCGCAAGTAAAGCTAACACTCTACCTTGGTTGCGCCACTTGCAATGTATTTATAATCTGCTAATATATAGGCATTGTTCGTATAATTATCTGCAACAATTGCAGCAAATGAAAGGAGTTTTAAAGATGGCACGCACTAAAGAAGAACTTAAAGCCGCCGCCTTAAAAGCAATTGATGAAAACCGTGAAAAAATAATGGCGATAGGAGATTCTATATTTTCAGAACCAGAGCTTGGATATAAAGAATTCAAGACAGCTGAGAAAGTCAAGAAATTATTTGAGGAACTTAACTACTCTTATACCGATGGTGTTGCTATCACCGGTATTATTGCCCCACTAAAGGGAAAAGAGAGCCGTATGAAACTCGCAATAATGGGTGAACTTGATGCTGTAGTTTCACCTTTGCACCCTAACGCAGACCCCAAAACAGGTGCCGCCCACTGCTGTGGGCATAACTGTATGATTGCAGGGCTTGCAGGCGTTGCATATGCGCTGAAAGATACAGGTATTATGGAAGAACTATCCGGCGATATTGTTTTAATGGCTGTACCAGCCGAGGAATATGTTGAAATAGGCTATCGTAAACAGCTGAAAGACGAAGGCAAAGTGCATTTTTTAGGTGGAAAGCAAGAATTTGTAAAACTTGGTGTGATGGATGACATTGATATGATGATTATGCAACATACATCCGGAACTGAGAATGGTATTACAGGCACATGCGGTGGTGCTTCTAATGGTTTCCTAGGCCAGCTTATTCACTACACCGGTAAAGAGGCACATGCTGGCGGCTCTCCTCATAATGGTATAAATGCGTTAAATGCTGCTGTTGTTGGCCTAACCGCTGTTAATGCACAACGCGAAACCTTTAAAGACGATGACCACATTCGTGTACATCCTATTATCACAAAAGGCGGAGACCTTGTAAATGTTGTTCCCGCTGATGTGCGCCTTGAAAACTATGTGCGTGGTGCAAATGTTGAGGCTATTTTAGATGCAGCTAAAAAAGTGACTAGAGCATTCGAAGCGGGCGGTATGGCTGTTGGAGCACAAACCGAAGTTATCAACCTTCCGGGATACCTTCCATTTATTACAAACGATGGCCTTATGGATATCGCTTATGAAAACTTAGTAGATCTAATGGGTAAAGACCACGTTATAAAAACAGATGCGGCTGGTGGTGGTTCTACTGATGCAGGCGACATTTCGCACTTGATGCCTACTTTACACGCAAATATTGCCGGTGCAGAAGGTGCTTTCCATTCTGATAAGTACCGCCTTGTAGATAGAGAGATGGCGTACATAATAGCGGCAAAAGCTTTGATAATGACTGCTATTGACCTTTTGGCCGACGGAGCGGAAGCCGGCCTAAAAATAAAAGAAGATTTTGTGCCAGCAATGACAAAAGAGCAATTTTTGAAAGATTGGGGTAATTTATAGTTCAATATGTTACTAAAAAAGAGGCTTCTTAGTTAAAAACAATTTAAATTTTGAGGAGAAATTGTTGTATGGGAAAAGAAAAATTAAAACTTTTTGATGACTGGAAAGTGCATTTACTATGCCTTGCACTTGTACTTTGTGCAGAGTTTATAGGGAGAGTGCCTATAAATTTTGGAAAAATCAGTATAAACCTGTTTCCTATGTTGTTCGCTTTAGTAATTGGCATAGTTTTATCTTTTATAAAAAGTAATGGTAAGCCTTTAATTATTAACCAAAAAGACATGGAAACAGCTGGCCCTTACATTGGCATAAGTGTAATGTTTCTTTGTGCTAAAATGGGTGCCGATATTGGACCGTATCTTGGTAAGCTGTTCGAATCAAGTTGGGCTTTGCTTCTACAAGAATTGGGCAACCTTGGTACAATTTTTTTCTCTTTACCAGTTGCTGTACTTGTGTTTAAAATGGGGCGTGCTGCCGTAGGCTGTTGTTTCTCCATATCGCGTGAAGGCTCTCTCGCTATAGTAAGCGACCTTTACGGGCTTGATTCCCCCGAAGGGAAAGGCGTTATGGGCGGCTATATTACCGGCACTTTACTCGGTACTGTTTTTAACGGTGTTATGGTTTCTATTCTTATCAGTTTAAATATATTTCACCCTTATGCCCTTGCAATGGCATGCGGAACCGGCTCTGCATCTATGATGGCTGCAGCTCTTGCTCCCTTACTTGATGCATACCCACACATGGTATCTGAGCTAAGCTCTTATGCAACTGCAAGCCAAGTATTAACAAACTTAGACGGATTGTATATGAGCTTATTTATAGCTTTACCTTTAACAAACTGGTTATATAAAGTTTTAAAAGGTAAAAAAGCCGAAGAACCAAGTAAAGAAGGGGTGAGTAACTAATGGAAACTAAAAGCGTATGGTTTACACGTGTAAAAGTACTTTGTGTAAGTGCAATTTTGGCATCAATTGCAAACTTTATTTTTACTACCAAAAGTGGCTCCCCTGTTTCCCCGCTTGAATCAGCTCCTGGTTTACTTATGATGTTTGCAATAGTTGTAGTTGGGTGTTTGATACAAGAAGGTTTTAAAAAATACTTAAAAGTTGATTTACCTACCATTGTTTACATCTCTCTACTTGCTACTGTATGTAGCATACCTGGTTTTATGCCATTTGCTGAATATATGGTTGCTGAATTTGGCAAAATGGGCTTACTGCCTTTATGTACCCCTATTTTGGCTTATGCAGGTATCTCAACAGGAAAAGATGTTGATGAGTTTAAAAAACAAGGAGTAGCAATTATTTGCGTATCTCTGCTTACATTCTTAGGTACATACCTTGGCTCTGCTATTATTGCACAAGTAGTGCTCAAAATGACTGGCGTAATTTAACTTGTTTATAATAACACAAACGCAAAAACTGCCTGATAAAAATCAGGCAGTTTTTTTACGTAATTTTATTATTCTTCTGTTTTCTCTTCGTCTTCATCTTCAAAGTCTAATTCAAATTTTTCACCACAACCAGGGCAAGAAAGGTCTCCATCAATAAGCATATCTTCATCTACTGTAAGCACTTCCCCGCATGCAGGGCATGTAATTTCATACAGATGCATATGCTCGTGGTGGCCGTGATGTTTATGGTGATGACCATGGTGGCAACCGCAACTACATTCATCGTCATCGCAATCACAATCGTCGTCTTCATCTTCATAATCGTAAACGTAATCTTCCAAATCATCTAAATCTTCATCAATTGCATCAATCTCATCAAACAATTGTGAAACATCATCTTCTAAATCACTTACGCTTAATGCCATATCCTCTAATACGGAAATAATAACATCAAGTACTTTTACTTCTTTTTTGTCTGCATCTAGTTCAAGTCCTTCGCATAGCCCTTGAAGGTATGCAACTTTTTCTGTAAGGTTCATTTCTTTTCTCCTTTTAATGTGTAGAATTAGGCTCGTTCCATATACTCGCCAGTTCTTGTATCAATTCTTATTATTTCCCCTTCATTAATAAACAAAGGTACTCGCACTTCAGCCCCTGTTTCCAAAATAGCAGGCTTTAATGTATTTGTAGCTGTGTTTCCTTTAGCACCTGGCTCTGTTTCAATTATTTTTAACTCCACAAAGTTTGGTGCTTCAACATCAAACACATTCCCTTTGTAAGACAAAACTTTTACAGTTTCATTTTCTTTTACAAACCGAAAAGAATCAGACAGTTCTGAATCATTAATCGGAATTTGCTCAAATGTTTCAAGGTCCATAAAATAATGAAGGTTATCATCTGCGTACATATACTGCATTTCTTTTCTCTCAATAAAAGCAGTTGGGAATTTATCCGATGGATTATATGTGCGCTCTACAACACTACCTGTAATAACATTTCGGGTTTTTGTACGAACAAAAGCTGAGCCTTTTCCCGGCTTTACATGTTGAAATTCAATAATTTGGAAAACATTTCCATCTTCTTCAAATGTTACTCCGTTGCGGAAATCTCCTGCTGAAATCATATTTTCATTCTCCTCGAAACGCTTTATACGTTTTTTGTATTTTATGGTTACATAATATTGTATTACAGTGCCGCACTTATTTCAAGGCAAATTATAAAACAATAAGGTTTTTAGGGCTTTTTGCAAAGTTTTCACACCCTGTATCAGTTGCTACAACAGTATCCTCAATGCGTACGCCAAATTCTCCAGGAAGGTAAATGCCTGGTTCAACCGTCATTATCATTCCTGTTTTTAATATAACATCTTCCGGTGTACTTGGGCTACAAGAAGGCTTTTCGTGAATTTCAATACCTACTGAATGGCCAAGCCCATGCCCGAACTTACCTTCATAGCCGGCAGCGTAAATGTAATCTCTAGCTACCGCATCTATAGCATGGCAGCTAACTCCGTCTTTAATCGCATCTAATGTTTTAAGCTGTGCTTGTAATACGGTTTCATATACGTGCTTCATTTTATCGGTTACACTACCTACCGCCACTGTACGTGTCATATCTGTGTTATAGCCGGCGTACCTTGCGCCAAAATCCATTGTAATAAAATCGCCTTTTTGTATCTCTTTATCGCCAGGGACGCCGTGAGGAAGGCTACTGTTTGCACCGCTTACAAATATTGTACTGAAAGCTGTACCGTCTGCGCCTTGCTTCCTCATATAAAAATCAAGCTCTATTGCAAGGTCTCTCTCTTTTTTACCTGTGGCAATTTGCCCGCAAATATAGGCAAACGCTTCATCGGTAATACGCTGTGCTTCCTTCATTTTAGAAATTTCATCTGCATCTTTAATACTACGAGCGGTCTCAATAGCTTGCGAAAGTGTTGCACTGGTATCAATTTTAATATCAGGTAATTTCTTTTGCCATTCGTTTAAATCTTTCAATTGCATGTTTTCTTCAATAAACAGCTTGCTTACATTATGCTTTTTTAAAAGCTCTAATACTTGTTCATGCACTTTGTCTTGTAAAATTACTTCTACATTTTTCGCTTTTTCGCTCGCCATTTCAAAATAGCGAAAATCAATGATGAAATAAGCTTTTTCAGGAAACATAACAAGTGTGCCAGCAGAAGATTGCACCCCTAGCAGGTAAAACCTGTTTACAGTACTATTTACCATACAGGCTTCAAATCCTTGTGGCATACTCTTTAATACTTTTTCAGTACGGCTCATTCTTATCCCTCTCTTTTTTATATAATAGACTCAAAATATAGTTTCATCTTTGTGGCATCTTCTGCCTGTGTTCCCGCAGATTCACATATTATGGTAGGGTTAAGGTTGCGTTCGCTGCACAGTTCTAAAAAAGGTTCATAATTTGGCCCAAACTCTTTATCTTCAAAAGTTAAGTGCCTTCGCTCCCCGCTTACAGTATACTCTATTTTTGAAAAATGAACATGAAAACTTTTAGCACGTTTATCTTGCAAAGTACCTGCTATTTCATCAAGCACTTTTGCAAAATCTTCTTTTCTTGTAAGGCCGCCACCGGTGCGTGCGTTTAAATGTCCAAAATCTATGCATGGCGTAATTCGGTCATCTACCTTACACAGTCCAAGCACCTCTTCTACAGTGCCAATTTGATTTATTTTTCCCATTACCTCCGGGCAGGGAATCATATCAGAAAATCCATTTTCATCAAAAGCTTCTATAATTCTTTTCATGGTATCCAACGCAAGGCTCAGCGCTTGCTGTCTGGTTTGTTTTCCGCAAGACCCCGCATGAAATACAATTCTTTTACCACCCATTGCTTTTAATGCAGTTGCACTTTGCAGCATATACATTACACTGTTTAGGCGGGTTTCTTCTACCAAGCCAGACATTGATATATAATATGGTGCATGCATACTTACCTGTATATTTGCGTTTTTCATTACTTCGCCAAATGCTTGGGCAGAGGCTTCTGATATTTTTACACCTCGCCCACATTGATATTCAAAAGCATTTAACCCAAATTTTTCAAGGTAAAGCGGTATATCTACATTGCTTTTATAACCCATTGCAGAAAAGCTTTCGCTATTTCCAGCGGGGCCAAACAAAATACTTGACATCCTGCGTCCCCTATTCTTCTAGTCAAAAAATGCTATGCACTTCTATAGTTTTTTGCCGCCTCTTTTGTAATATTTTTTTACAAAAGGTTTTTCTAGTGCACGTTTAGTTTTGAAATATAGAGTACCCTCATTCCTAATAGGCTCTACCATAATTGTAAGTACTCCAAACAAATTCCCCCCGATAGCATCTGTGAAAATTTGGTCGCCTACAACTGCAAGGTTTTTCTTATCTATATTAAAATATCTGCATACTTTACGAAATACATTCGGTAATGGTTTTATTGAAAAAGAAAAATATGGTAAGTTTAAATTTTCTGCCAAAGGCGAAACTCTCTCAAATTTATTATTCGAGACAATCATAATGTTTATACCGGCCATTTGCATCGTGCTAAGCCATTCGTGCATGGAAGCACTTACATCCATACTTCCATGTGTAGTAAGTGTGTTATCTACATCTAATGCAAGTGTAGAGATTTCTTTTTCTTTCAAAAATTCAACAGTAATATTCTCAGTTTTTTCAAATATGTAATCAGGAACAAATAAACTCATATACTCCTCATAAATTCAGAAAAAGCGAGCCAAAACGGCCCGCTTTCGCATTTTGTTTTTACGCCTTTTTGTACAAAAGACGCACAGAAAAGCAACACCAATTATTTAAACTTGCGCTTACGTGCCGCCTCTGACTTTTTTTTGCGTTTTACAGACGGTTTCTCATAATGTTCGCGTTTACGAACCTCGGCGAGAACACCCGATTTTGCGCAAGACCGCTTAAAACGTCGCAGTGCGCTATCAATCGTTTCATTATCTTTGATATGTGTTTCTGACACTTTTGTTCCCTCCTTCGGCTCTATAATTAGCTACTTATAACAGCTTAATAAATTATACAATGAAGTAACCCTTATGTCAATGTGAAAAAGTTACTTTACTACAAAGTTTACGAGTTTGTCTTGTACAAAAATTTCTTTCAACACTTGCTTGCCTTCTAATTCTTTTTGAATGTTATCTTGTGTTTTAGCTAAAGAAATTGCATCTTCGGCTGTAATGGTAGTACTCACTGTAAAGCGTGCACGTACTTTGCCATTTATTTGTGCTACAAGCTCAACCTCATCTTCTTTACATTTTTCTTCATCATAAACAGGCCAAGGTGCATAAGCAAGCTGCTCGCCCATGCCAAGTTGTTCCCAAAGCTCTTCAGCAATATGCGGTGCAAATGGGGTAAGTAAAAGTAACAGTGTTTTATATTCGCCTTTTGTTATGCTACCGCTTGCAGATATTTCATTTAACAAACTCATCATTGCGGCAATTGCTGTATTGAATTTCAAGGTTAAAATATCTTCGCCAACTTTTTTTATTGTTTGATGAAAAAGAGTTTCAATTTCAGGTCTATAATTTTCATCGTCAATAAGGTTTTCAGATAAATCCCAAACTCTTTCAAGGAAACGCTTACAACCTTTTATGCTTGAAGTGCTCCATGGCGCTGTCTTTTCAAAATCACCTATAAACATTTCATATAGACGCATAGTATCTGCACCATATTCGTCTACAATTTCATCTGGGTTAACAACATTGCCCCGAGATTTTGACATTTTTTCGCCATCTTCAGCTAAAATCATGCCGTGGCTTGTTCTCTTCATATATGGTTCTGATGTTGGGACTACTCCAATATCATACAAAAATTTATGCCAAAAACGTGAGTATAACAAATGCAATGTTGTATGTTCCATACCACCGTTATACCAGTCAACCATCTGCCAATAATCAAGCGCTTCTTTTGAAGCAAGTGCTTCATTATTATGCGGGTCCATATATCTTAAGAAGTACCAAGATGAGCCCGCCCAGTTTGGCATTGTGTCCGTCTCTCTTTTAGCAGGTGCACCACAACACGGGCAAGTGGTATTTACCCAGTTAGGCAAACGAGAAAGCGGACTTTCTCCATCGTCAGTTGGCTCAAAATCCTCAAGCGGAGGTAATAACAACGGAAGTTCTTCTTCAGGTATAGGTTGCCAGCCACAGGTTTCACAGTATACCATTGGTATCGGCTCTCCCCAGTAACGTTGGCGGCTAAATACCCAGTCCCTCAGCTTAAAGTTAACCTTTTGCTCGCCTTTTCCTTCTGCAATAAGCCATTCCATCATAGCTTTTTTCGCCTCGGGTACAGCCATCCCGTTCATAAACCCTGAGTTAACTAATATACCATTTTCCGAATCAGTATATGCTTCTTTTGAAATGTCTCCGCCGGAAACAACCTCAACAATAGGCAGGTTAAATTTTTGTGCAAATTCATAGTCCCTTGTATCATGCCCTGGTACGGCCATAATAGCACCGGTACCATAGCTTTCCAAAACGTAATCAGATATGAATATCGGTATTTCTTGATTATTTGCGGGGTTAATCGCTTTTACGCCTATTAACTCTACGCCTGTTTTATCTTTGGCTAATTCTGTTCTCTCAAATTCGCTCTTCTTTGCAGAATCATCAATATATTTTTGCACTTCTTGCTTATTTTGTAAAATATTCAGCCATTTTGCAACATGTTCATGCTCTGGTGCAATAACAGCATAAGTTGCACCAAATAATGTATCTGGCCTGGTTGTAAATACGGGTATAACATCTTCTTGCGTAGTACCAAATATAACCTCTGCTCCGTAGCTACGCCCTATCCAGTTTTTTTGTTGTGTTACAACACGGTCAATAAAATCAAGTGAATCAAGGTCATCTATTAATCGGTCAGCGTATTCAGTTATTTTAAGCATCCACTGGCTTTTTACTTTATGCTCTACATCTCCGCCACATCGCTCACACTTTCCGCCAACTACTTCTTCATTTGCTAGTACCACTTTGCAACTAGTGCAGAAGTTAACCGACATTTCTTTTTTATATGCAAGCCCATGTTTATATAACTGCATAAAAATCCACTGCGTCCACTTGTAATAATCAGGGTCAGTGGTATTTACTTCTCTTGTCCAATCAAAAGAAAAGCCAAGGCTTTTAAGTTGTTTTTTAAAGCTTGCGACATTGTCTCTCGTAACAATTTCTGGGTGAATGTGGTTTTTCATTGCAAAATTTTCTGTCGGCAAACCAAACGCATCCCACCCAATCGGGTAAAGTACATTAAATCCATCCATACGTTTTCTACGTGCAACAACATCCATAGCAGTGTATGAGCGCGGATGCCCTACATGCAAGCCTGCAGCAGATGGGTATGGGAATTCTATCATTACAAAATATTTCGGTTTTTCACTTTCATTTTTTACCGCAAAAGTATTTTCCTTATCCCAAATATTTTGCCATTTTTTTTCAATGTCTTTAAAATTATATTTCATAATATATTCCTCCTAAAGGTAATTTTATGTTATTAATCTAATTCTACTTCTACGGGCACCCCATCGGCCCATAGTCGCTCTAGGTCATAAAATTCTCTCGCCTCAGGTAGAAAAATATGTACAATAACCGCATTATAATCAAGCAGTACCCAGTTTCTGGTTTCAGAGGTTTCAATGTGCCTTGGGCGAATACCCTCTTGCTCAAGTTGAAATTCTACTTCCTCTGCCAAAGCTTTTACTTGTGTATTGCTTGTACCATTTGCTATTACAAAATAATCTGTAACTATTGTTAAATCCTCGATGTGAAGCACTTTAATGTCTTGCGCTTTTTTGCTATTTAATGCATTTGTAATTTTTATTGCCGTTTCTTTTGCCGTCATGGCAACCTCCTTATATTCGTTCAATGTTTATTCTGTTTGAAACCCTGAGAGAGGTACACCCTCCCATGATATATAATCATTAGTATATGCAAGCTCTACAATACCAAGTTCTTCTTCGGTAAGCGGTGGTTGGTATGGCCTGAAGCCCGTGTTTAAGCATTCTAAAAGCGGTGCCCTGTGCACTGTATAAACGCTATGTCCGTTATGCATTACTGCCTCACCTGGTACTCTGTATAAAAATATGTTTTCCCTCGGTACTGCCATTACTCTTGGAAAAAGTTGCCCTAAATCCGCTAAGGTTAAATCTGTCTCTACATACTGCATATATACGGGCAAAACTTTAACAACATCTGAAGGTGGGAAAGAAATTAGCTTTCTGAATACTGCTGCATAAAAATATCGTTGCATTTCAAGGCGTTTAATATCCGCCTGGGCGTAGTTCCTGTTTCGCACAAAAAATTCCGCTGTTGCACCGTCCATTAATGTTAAGCCAGGCTCAAGTACATTGCCATCAAGCTCAATCCTTTCGGGTACATATACCTCTATGCCACCTAGCTTATTAATAATTTCTCTGAATGCATCCATATCAATAAGTATATAATAATCTATCGGTAACCCAAATTTTTCATTAATTACTCTTGCAAGGTTCGCAATTGGCGGGTTCTCCTCGCCACGAAGTGCAACAGCGTTTATTTTGCCTGTTCCGCCGGTTCTTACATCTTCGCCAATAAAGGTATCTCTCGGTATTTGAAGAATGTTAATTTCGTTAGCCTTTATATCAAAGCTGACATATAGAACAACATCTGTCATTCCCATATTTGTCCCATAAGAACGTCCATCTTCATAATCTATACCACAAACCAGAAAGTTAATATTGTCCCTTTGCACTTCTTCAGGTGTATGAATTTCTTTTGGTAAAACACCCACATTGTTTATAAGTGCCGAGTTAAATAGCCCATAAACAGTGTATACAATTCCAGAAAAACATATCAATAAAACTGCAGAAAATGCCATTCTTCTACGGCGCATTGCACGCATACGTGCTTTTTTGCGTGCTATTGCTACCCTTCTTCTACTTGCAGAAGTCGGTCTATTATTAGGCCTTGCTTTCTCGTTTCTATTTTGTGGCAACTATATGCCCTCCGCTTTTTCCCTTTTCAAAAACTGTAGTGCTTTTGCCGTTGTATCATCTTCTTCTATAACCTTGCCACGAAGATTAAGCAGTACATCTTCAACAATTAGTATAAGCACTTCGTACAAATTACCGTTTAATGCCATGTTTCTGTAACATTCTGCTTCAGGGTAATCTCTATCCCTTGAAGTTTTATCAGCTATGTACAGCATTTTATCCATTAAACTCATGTTTTCTTTTGCAGTTGTGTGGCATGCAATAGCACTTAGAATTTCATCATCGTGTATATTTAGCATTTTTTCTGCAAAAGCTGCCGCCGCAGGCCCATGCAGAAGATAGCTTGGTTTACCTTCAAAAACCGTTTTCATTATATCACTATGCATAATTAACCGCAAATTCTCTTCATCTGTATTCTCTTTGCATATATCATGTAGCAGTGCCGCTACCTCTGCTTTTTCTTTATCTGCACCATATACTTTTGCTAACTGTACTGCCATATCTCTTACACAAAATGTATGGTACGCTCTCTCTTCACTAAGTGTACTTTTTACTAAATTTTCGCATTCCTTTGCTGTTATCATCTAATAATACTCCTTATTATCTATACAAATTGTGCTTGAGTATATAATTGTACACATATTCATGCAACAAAGGCTCAATATTTTTCCCCTCTTGGTGCATTTTCCGTATTTCACTTGATGATATGTTAATGAAATTATCTTGCAAAAAAATAATTTTTTTACCCATATTCAAAAATTTTTCTTGCTGTTGAAACACCTCTTCTATATCGTTTTCATCTCTTAAATGAACTAATAGTATAGTTTCTTTTAGCAAATATTCATAGTTATGCCAAGTTTCAAAGCTTAAAAACATATCACTGCCAATGCATAAATAAAACTCGTCATCTGGGTACTTCTCACGCAGTTCTTGTACAGTGTCTGCCGTATAGCTTTTACCCGGTCTTATTGTCTCACGTATATCTATAATACAGTTCGGTAATATTTCACAAAACACTTGGCACATTGCAATGCGGTGCTCTGTAGAAGTAGAATCTGCAGCTTTATGCGGCGGGGTGCCAAGCGGTAAAATCCGTATTTCATCAGGCTTAATTGTTCGCACGCAATTTTCAAGAAGTGCAATATGCCCTAAATGTGGTGGGTTAAACGTGCCACCAAAAAGCAATATTTTCACTTTCTTCACCTACCGTTTAGCATATATTTGTTGAAAAGCGCTTTCTTTTGCCTTTTTCTTGAATAGAACAAATTTTGTACCAATAACCTGTACCACTTCTGCTTTGGTTTTAAGTGCCAGTTCCTCTGCTGCCTCTCTTGCAGAAAGACCACTTGTTTCAAGTACTCTCATTTTTACAAGTTCTCTCGCTTTTAAGGCATCTGCGGTTTGTTGTATAAGTTCTTCACCTATACCACCTTTGCCTACCTGAAAAATAGTGTCTATTGTATTTGCAGCTCCTCTAAGTGCTGCCCTTTGTTTTGATGTTAGCATATTAATTCCTTTTCTATTTATTTCTTACCCCGCAAATACTCTTCAAGTTTCTGCAAAGCTTTTGCCCTATGGCTTATTTTATCTTTCTGTGCATCTTCCATTTCAGCAAAGGATACTTCACCTACATAAAACAGCGGGTCGTATCCAAAGCCGTTATTTCCTTTTTCTTTTGTACCTATTGTTCCTTCGCATATTCCTTCAAATGTTTCCTCTATTCCGTTTTCAAATACAGTTGCAATTACGCTTACAAACCTTGCTGTTCTTTTTTCTGTGGGTACATCAATCATTTCTTGCAACAATTTAGCATTGTTTGCACTGTCGTCACCGTGTTCGCCGGCATATCTTGCACTGTAAACACCCGGTGCCCCGTTTAGTGCATCTACACAAAGCCCTGAATCATCAGCAACACTTGCCATACCTGTTATTTCATAAATAGTTTTTGCTTTTAGCATAGCATTTTCAGCAAAAGTTTCTCCTGTTTCTTCTATATCAATACCAATATTCAAAGAATTTAAAGATATTACTTCATGCCCAAACTGATTCAATATACGTTGTATCTCTGCAAGTTTCTTTTTATTCCCTGTAGCAGCGACCCATTTCATGTTTATTATTCCTCCATAAACAATGCCTCTGCAAAAGCTTCTGCATCAAAGGCCATTAAATCATCCACGCTTTCGCCAACTGTAACAAACCTCACAGGTAGGCCCAGTGAATCTTTAATGGAAATTACACTTCCGCCTTTTGCAGTACCATCAAGTTTTGTTAGAACAATACCAGTTGCATCAGCGGCATCTATAAATTCAGTAGCTTGGCGTATAGCATTTTGCCCCGTAACAGCATCCAGTACCAGTAAGGTTTCTACGCTACATGTTTCAGCTGCCTTTTTAGCTACACGGCTTATTTTATTCAGTTCTTCCATAAGGTTCTTTTTTGTATGAAGCCTGCCAGCTGTATCACATATAACAATATCATACCCTTGCGCTGTCGCCATAGAAACTGCATCAAAAATTACTGCTGAAGGGTCGCTGCCTTCCGGCTTTTTTACTATATCAATTTCAAGCCTATTTGCCCATATTTCAAGTTGCTCTGTGGCTGCTGCGCGAAAAGTATCACCCGCTGCAAGAAGAACTTTTTTCCCTTGACTTTTATACAGGGCCGCTAATTTTGCCGCTGATGTAGTTTTCCCTACACCGTTAACGCCTATCATCAATAAAACACAAGGCGTGCCCGATAAATTAAATGGCTCTTCTACCTCAAGCATCTCTTTTATTGTTTCTTTTACAAGCGCAATAACTTGTTCACCCGTATTGAAGTGATCTCTTAACGCTTTTGCCTTTACACTCGTAATAATTTTTTCTGTAGTAGTTACCCCCACATCAGCTAATATAAGGTGCTCTTCAAGGTCATCGTAAAAAGCTTCGTCTATTTGGCCAGCTCCTGCAAGCCCGCTAATTGCACCAAACATTGCATCCCTTGTTTTTTTTAAGCTTTTACCAAATACATCAAAAACACCCATTTCGGGAACCCCCTTATTTTATGATACAAGATGTGCATCTACTTCATTTACATTCAGGCGTAGCATCTTTGATACCCCATCTTCTTGCATTGTAACGCCATACAAAACATCAGCTTCTTCCATAGTTCCGCGCCTGTGTGTAATAATAACAAACTGTGTCTCTCTGCAAATTCGGCGCAGGTAATTGGCAAAACGCACCACATTAACATCATCAAGTGCTGCCTCAATTTCGTCAAGCACACAAAACGGGGCGGGGTTTACTGCCAAAATAGCAAAGTATATTGAAATAGCAACAAGCGCTTGCTCTCCACCGGAAAGTGCATTTAAACTCTTGATGATTTTACCAGGCGGTGCAACTTCAATTTCTATTCCGCTTTCCAGTATATCCTGCTCATCTGCAAGGTAAAGCCTTGCAGTTCCGCCACCGAAAAGCTCTGTAAATACTTCGGCAAAGTTTTTGTTTATTTCCGCAAAGCTATTTTTGAAGATGCTCATCATTTCTTCTTTCAGCCCTGAAATGAGGTTCATCAATTCTTCTTTTGAAGTCTCAACATCTGCAACTTGTTCCTTCAAAAATAAATATCGCTCACTAACTTGTGCAAACTCTTCAATAGCGGCAACATTTACATTGCCAAGGGCCTTTATTCTGCCTCGCACCTCATTAACTTGTTTCCGAAGCTCAGTTACAGTTTGGAAGGGAATTGTCATCGTTGCGGCTTCACTTAATGTAACTTCATATTCTTCCCAAAGCTTAGCAATTGTGTTGTCGTACTCTTGCTCAAGCGCAATTTTCCTCTCTTCAAGGCGCACTGTCTCTTTCGCAAGATTTTCCTTTTCATCACCAATGTCTCTCATTTTTGTACTTTGCTCTGCGTTTTCTTCATCAAGCTTTGTACGTTCTTGCTGTATTTCTTTTAGCCTGTCATCTATCAGTTTAATTCTTTCTTCTTGCTCTTGTTTACTATCTCTAATATTTTCTATTTCCTGCAAATTTTTGTCTTTATCTTCTTTTAGCTGAACAAGCATCAGTTCTAACCTCTTACGGTTTGTTTCCTCATTTCCACTTCTGTGTAATAATTGCTCAATTTGGTTTTTGCTTACTTCAATATCTTTTTGCAGCGCAAACTGTTTCATCTTTAATTCTTGTTGTTCTTCGGTAAGTTTACTTCTCGCCTCAGAAAGACCTGTATCGTCTGTACCTTCCTCAGCATTAAACTCTTCTTCCAGTGCTGAGGCACGTTTTTGCGCAATTTTTATTTCTTCTTTTGCTCTAACAATTTTTTCACGATTAGCTTTTAGGCTCTCTTGCAATTTTTGCTTTTCTTCAGAAAGAGTTTTTACACCGAACTCACTTTGAGATACCATTGTATCGAGGCGTATAAGTTCCGCTTCACAACGTATTATATCTCCGTTGCAAGTAATTTCTTCGCCATCTGCCCCTGAAAGCTCTGCCTTTAATTTATCTGCCTCTTGCTTCCATTTTTGAACAGTTTGCATAATTTCATCGTAAGCTTTTTCCTGCTCTTGTATCTTCTCTTTTAATTCTTCTATCTCTAGCTTGCGTGTAAAAAGCCCTGCCGACCGTGCCACGGAACCACCCGTATAAGAGCCTCCGGCATTTACAACTTGTCCGTCTTTGGTTACCACGCGATACTTAAAGGTATTATCTCTTGCCACTGCGCTGGCTTCATTTATTGTATCTACCAGTAATATTCTGCCTAAAAGGCTAGAGATAATATTCTCGTACTTACTATCATACTTAACAGCGTTTGTTGCTGAGATAGCAGAGCCTAGTTTAACATCTGCATCTAATTTTCTGCCCTTAATAGTATCCAACGGCAAAAAAGTAGCACGGCCTGCATTCTCATTTTTTAAATAAGCCATAGCTTCTTTTGCAGAAGTTTCATTTGTTACTACAATATTTTGTAATGCCATACCAAGTGCCGTTTCAATAGCTACTTCATAGCCACTTTCAACCTGCAAAATTGTGGATACCGGGCCTATAAGTCCCCTCAATTTCTGATTCTTCCCTGCACTCATAACGGTTTTTACACTACCGGAAAATCCGTCCATGTTCTGCTCAAGGTCAGTAAGTACACTTATGCGTTGCCGAGCAGTTTCAATCGTGCGGGCAGTTTTGTCGGCCTCCTCTTCTGCATCAGCTTGTTGTTTCATTCTATTTTCTAACTTATAAGCAATTCCACTTTTTACATTTTGTAAGGATGTTTTCTTTTCGTTTAGTTCTTTCAAGAATGTTTCGTTTTCTTGCTTTTCTTCATGTGATGCTTTGAAACGTTTTTCAACAGCTTCAAGCTCTTTTTCTACTGTTTCAAGTCGTGGCTCTTGCTCATCTATAGAAGAGCTTGCGCCCATTTCGGCAAGCTTCCATTCGGTTTGCTTTGCTGTAAGTTCTATTATTTCTTGTTCAAGTATCTGCTTTTTTTCTGTATATCTGTGTGTCTCTGCAAGTAGTTTTCCTAATGTATTTTCAATTTCGGAAATATTATTTTCTACCGCTTCAAGCTCAGTGTTTGCATCTTCAATAGCAGAGATATGTTTCTGCCTTTCTTCTTCAATACTTTCACTGCTGGCGCCTGCCTGCTCCATTTCTTGCAAGAAGCTTTCTAATTTTTCTTCCGTATGTGTAACTTCATTTTCATGTACCGCTATTTTTGCATCTTTATCACTTTGCTCAGCATTAATTGCTGTTATTTGGTTACGTAAATTCTCAATTTCCGCTTCAAATTTTCTACTTTTCAAGAAAAATTCTTCGCCCGCTTTTTCTACCTCTGCAAGCCTTTCTTCAGCATTTGCATAGTCTGCTTGTGCTGTTTCAATTTTACGTTCATGCTCACGCAAAGTATCTTTTGCACGTCTTATATTTTCTACCCAAAGGGTAATTTCCATATCTTTTCGCTCAGCAGAAAGCTCAAGGAAAGTTTTAGCCCTTTTGCTCTCTCTTTCCAAGGGCCCTACACGTTCAGTAAGCTCTGCCAAAATATCCCTAAGCCTTACAAGGTTTTCTTCAGCGGCAGAAAGTCTACGCTCTGCCTCATTTTTTCTATACCGGTATTTTGCTATACCTGATGCTTCTTCGAAGATTTCCCTTCTATCAGCTGACTTTGCACCGACAATTTCTGCTATACGCCCTTGGCTTATAATAGAATAACCGTCTCTGCCTATACCTGTATCCAAAAACATTTCATAAATGTCTTTAAGGCGTACATTTTGGCCATTTACAGCATATTCACTTTCACCACTCCGATAGTATCTTCTAGTAATAACTACTTCGTCTTGGTCTATTTCAAGTCGTCTGTCCTTATTATCTATATACAAAGACACAGCTGCAAAACCCATTTGGTTTCTACCTTGGGTTCCTCCAAAAATAACATCCTCCATTTTTCCGCTACCGCGAAGTTGCCTTGAAGATGTTTCCCCAAGTACCCAGCGCATAGCATCGCTTATATTACTTTTGCCAGAGCCATTAGGCCCCACAACCGCTGTGATGCCTTTTTCAAAGGTAATTTTAGTTTTGTCAGGGAAAGACTTAAAGCCTTGCATTTCTAGCGCTGTTAAAACCACTATTCACTACTCCTCGGTTGTATATTATAAGTTCCTTTTGGAATAGAATCTATCTCTTCAAATTCAAGCTGATAACCACAATTTGAAAAGTATAAAACATTATCTTTTTTCTGCCCAATTGCTGTTGAAAGTTCGCCTTTTGCCACAGATATAGTATAACGCCCTTGAGGGATTGCCGCAAGGGTTGTTTCCAGTTTAGTTCTATATAAATATGCTTCACATAACTGCCTAAATGCCGGGTGGTATGGGCCTGCTACATAAGCATTTTCAAGCCCTTCATCAGCATGTAGCCCCACCCGAATAACATTGATGCTTTTTTCTTCAAATAATTGCAAAAGCTTTGCAGAAATATTTACAGCTTGTTCTACATTTAAAGGTTTATATTCCCCGTTTCTGTACCACAATTCCATTTGAGTGTCTTTTAAGGTAATTGCCGGGTATATACGCACTGTATCCGGTTTTAATTCAGCAATTTGTATGGCAGTTTGCAATGCTTCTTTTTCATAATTATCTTCGAAAGGAAGCCCTATCATCATTTGCAAGCCCAAAGAAAATCCATGTTCATTAATAAGACGAGATGCCTTTACTAAATCTTGGGCTGTATGCCCTCTTTCAATTTTGGCAAGTATTTCATTGTTCATGCTCTGTGCACCAAGCTCTATTGAGGTAACTTCATAATTTTTTAAAATGTTCAGTATATTTTCATTTATATAATCAGGCCTGGTGGAAATACGAATTCCCGTAGCTCTACCTGCTTTAACATAATGGCATGCTGTCTCTAAAATCTCTTGCATGTATTCTTGTGGTATTGCCGTAAAGCTACCGCCGAAAAAAGCTATTTCAATATTACTATCTTTTTCAGGCAAGAATTTATTGCACAAATCTCCTACTTCTTCTGCCGTAGGCGGGCTTTCTGTGTTTGATATACTCCATTGATTACAAAAGGCACAATTGTGTGGGCACCCTACATGAGGAATAAATATTGCTAAATTCCCTTTTTTCATATTAAGCCCATAAGCTCTAAGGCTTCTTTTGCTGCACCTTGCTCTGCCTCTTTTTTAGAGTGCCCCGTACCCTTACCTATTACATTGGAATTCAAATGCACTTCTACATCAAAGCTTTTGTCATGGTCTGGCCCTGTTTCGTTTACGGTAATGTAACGCAATCTTTCGCCAGGGTTTTGCTGAACAATTTCTTGTAGCAGTGTTTTATAGTCTTCCAAATTGGTTAGTGCATGCTCAGCAAAAGGTAATACAAATGCTTTTGCAGCACTGTACCCTCCATCTAAATATATAGCAGCTATCAATGCTTCAAATGCATCGGCACAAATAGAAAGCCTTTCTCTACCGCCGTTTTGCTCTTCACCTTTTCCAAGATATAAATAATTGCCCAAGTTAATTTTTTGTGCATATGTAAATAATGCTTTTTCGTTTACGAGGGCCGCTCTTACTTTAGTAAGCTTACCCTCTTGTTGCTTTTGTTGTGTTTTATATAAGTATTCACTTACAATTACAGATAATATCGAATCTCCTAAAAATTCAAGCCGTTCATTATGGTTGCCCGCCATTTTAGTTTCGTTAGCGTAAGATGTATGCGTAAGTGCCAAGTGTAGCAGCTCTGTATTTTGGAAGGTGTACTCTATTTTCTTTTCGAGCTCAGTCAACCTCATCCACTTCCTTTTGCTTTGCAAGTTCCTTTGCAACAATTTCAATAGCGCCTGATTCTGCAAATGTTTTTGCTTGGCGTATTGCATTTTTAATAGCTTTTGCGTTAGATGAACCATGTGCTTTAATAACGGGCTTTGCAATACCAAGAAGTGGTGCACCGCCATACTCGGTATAGTCTAAGCTGTTGCGAAATTCTTGAAGTCCATCTTTCAAAAACACAGCTGCAACTTTTGTTTTTGCACTTTTAAGTAACATTTTTTTAACATTATCTGTAAAAAACTTAGCAAGCCCTTCTGTTAGTTTCAATATAATATTACCTGTGAACCCATCAGCTACTACAACATCCGCTTTGCCAAGCGGTACATCCCGCGCTTCTATATTTCCCTCAAAGTTTATGTCATCTATTGCAGACAATAATTTGTATGCTTCTTGAATTGTTTCTGTCCCTTTTGATTCTTCTGTTCCATTATTAACAAGGCACACTGAAGGTGCCTGCCTACCCATCACCTTTTCCATATACACAGAACCCACCATACCAAACTGGGCAAGCATTTCCGGTCTACATTCAACATTGGCGCCGCAATCAAGCAACAAAAAGCTTTTCTCGGCCCCTGGTAAAATTGTAGCAAGTGCAGCGCGTTTTACTCCTTTAATTCTTTTTACAATAGTAGTGGCACCTACAAGTAATGCCCCTGTTGAGCCCGCGCTGACAAAAGCATCGCCTACGCCATCTGCAAGTAATTTTAAGCCTACACCCATACTTGTATTGGTGCGGTTTTTTAAAAGGTCTGTTGCCTCTGCCTCCATAGAAAGCACATCAGGGGCATGCTGTATAGTTATTCCATCTAGTTTCAAGCTGTTTTCTTTGGCAGTTTCTAAAATTTTTATTTCATCACCAACAAGCAAAACCTCTATTCCAAGTTCTTGTACAGCTTGTACAGCACCTTCCATAGGTACCAATGGTGCGTAGTCCCCACCAAATGCATCTAAAATAATTTTCATACTGCTACCCCTTTCTCTGCAAAGTATTACAATATTCTTTCTATATCTTGCAAAGCTCTGTCAGCAAGAAACTGATATCGCTTTTGTTTGTCTTTTTCCAAAATGTCAAGTGGTGGTAAAATTCCCATATTTGCACCCATGGGCTGAAAATCCTTGGTAGGGGATGTGATATATCTTAGTAATGCACCGCACATTGTATTTTCAGAAGGAATTTTAACTTCACCACCCCCTGCTTCTAATAAAAATTTTGCAGCCAATATACCTCCCATAGCACTTTCCATATACCCTTCTGTACCTGTAATTTGCCCTGCAAAGTATACACATGGGTGTGCTTTAAGGTTCATTGAAATATTCAAGGCAATTGGGCTATTAATAAATGTGTTTCTATGCATTACACCGTAACGTACATATTCTGCTTTTTCAAGCCCTGGTATAAGCCCAAATACTCTTTTCTGCTCCGCAAATTTTAAATTTGTTTGAAAACCAACTAAGTTATATAAACTTCCTTCTCTATTTTCTTTACGCAATTGCAAATTTGCCCAAGGCCTATGCCCAGTAGCAGGGTTTTTAAGGCCTACCGGCCGCATAGGGCCAAACCTTAATGTATCTACACCTCGTGTTGCCATAACTTCTACAGGCATACAGCCTTCATATACGGTTAAATCTTTTTCAAATTCTTCTAATTCTGCTCTTTCTGCTTTTATTAGTTCCTCGTAAAACAGTTCATATTCCTCTTTATTAAATGGGCAGTTCAAGTAATCCGCCTCGCCTCTGTCATATCGTGAAGCCGCAAACACTTTATCGTAATCAATACTATCCGCAGTAATAATTGGTGCAGCTGCATCATAAAAGGTAAGGCTGTTTTGCCCGGTAAGTTGTTTTATATTTTCAGCAAGTTCGCCTTCTGTAAGGGGGCCTGTTGCTATAATTGTATGTTCGCTTGGGTTTATTTCCTTTACTTCTTCATAATGAATTGTGATGTATGGATTAGCTTTTACTCTCTCAGTTATCTTTTTAGAAAAAAGCTCTCTATCAACTGCAAGGGCACCGCCTGCATCCACCCTACATTCATCTGCTACTTTCAAAGTAAATGAATTCAATTTTCGCATTTCTTCTTTTAACAGCCCCGCCGCTGAATTTACTCTATCCGCTTTCAAAGAATTAGAACATACAAGCTCTGCAAAATATTCAGTTTTGTGTGCTGGCGAAAACTTTTTGGGACGTTGCTCATAAAGCTGAACTTCTACCCCAGCATTTGCAAGTGCTATAGCAGCTTCACATCCGGCAAGCCCCGCTCCTATTATTTTCACTGTCATTCTTCTGTTTTTCCTTGTTCTTGTTCTTTTTCTCTTTTATAAGGGTGTTCGTACTCACAACCTTCTTTTGCACAATAAATACGTGCTGCTTTACCTGCTTTTTTATACAGAGTACTACCACAAGTGGGGCATTTTTCCTTTAATGGCTCATCCCATGTTAAAAAGTCGCATGTTGGGTTGTTTTCACATGCATAATATACACGCCCTTTTTTTGACTTTTTAAGCAGCATTCTACCACCGCACTTGGGGCATACTCCACCTGTATCTTTAACAATAGGTTTTGTGTTCTTACATTCAGGGAAACCCGGGCATGCCAAAAATTTACCAAATTTGCCGGTTTTTATAACCATTTTTCTTCCGCATACTTCACATATTTCATCTGTTTCTTCTTCCGGCACTTTAAGGCGTTGCCCTTCCATGCTCTCTTCAGCTTTTTGAAGAGTTTTTTCAAAGTCTTGGTAAAAGTTATCTATAACTTTAAGCCATTCTTCTTTTCCTTCTTCAACTTTATCAAGCTTCAATTCCATATCTGCAGAGAAATTCACATCAACAATATTGGCAAATTGTTCTGCCATAACATCATTTACAATTACCCCAAGTGAAGTAGGTGCCAATTTTTTGTTTTCTCTTTCAACATACCCTCTATCTACTACCGTTGTTATAATTGGGGCATAAGTAGAAGGCCTACCTATTCCATTTTCCTCTAATTCCTTTATTAAAGTGGCCTCTGTGTATCTTCCGGGTGGTTGCGTAAATTTCTGCTCACTTCTTAAATCTCTTAGCTTTAATATCATACCAACTTCAAGCGGCGGTAAGGCAGTTTCTTTCTTTTCTTTTTCATCTGTTGCTTCTTCATATAATACAGTAAAACCATCAAATAACATTGTAAAACCATTTGCTTTAAACATATAAGCATTTGCAACAATGTCAGTGTTCACAGTTTCTAGTTCAGCATCTGCCATTTGGCTTGCAATAAAACGGCTCCATATAATACGGTAAAGCTTTGCTTCATCCCCTTTTATAGACTTCTCTACTTCTTCTGGAGTAAGTGTGGGGTCAGTTGGGCGAATAGCTTCGTGAGCATCTTGTGTATTTGCAGCCCTTTTTGTCTTATAGGTTCTTTTTTTGTCATATACGTACTTATCACCATACTTTTCCGATATAAAAGACTTTGCACCTGCTACAGCTTCATCTGAAACTCGCAAAGAATCAGTACGCATATATGTAATAAGGCCTGTAACCCCTTGCCCCGCAATATCTACACCTTCATACAAGCTTTGGGCAGCTCGCATAGTGCGTAGTGCAGTAAAGCCAAAACGCCGGCTAGCTTCTTGTTGTAATGTAGAAGTTATAAATGGTGGTGCAGGTTGGCGTTTCCTATTTGCTTTTGAAACTTTTGCAATAGTATATTGGCTGTCTTCTAGGGCTGCCAATATTTCATTAGCGGTTTTTTCATTTTCAATTTTTAGCTTTTTGCCGTCTGCTGTGCCATGCAACCTGGCATCAAACTTTTTGTTTGAACCCGGTGTAGAAAACTGAGCATCTATGTTCCAGTATTCTTCGGCAACAAATGCTTCAATTTGCTTTTCTCTGTCTACTATTAATTTCAGCGCAACGCTTTGCACTCTACCTGCCGAAAGACCACGACGTATTTTTTTCCACAAAAAAGGTGAAATTTTATACCCAACAAGCCTA
>JGI994J12354_10001282_pt1 | contig 25358 bp, 34 predicted proteins | sample IntmicLarv3ML3BL_FD_12354 | JGI IMG/M metagenome (IMG submission 12354)
ACGTAACCTTTCCTGTGATTTCGTTGATTGGCATTTCTCAACAGCACGTGCCCGCGATAAGCTCAAATGGCTCTATCCTAAATTATAACTTTGTCAATACACTAGTGCCTTTTGATACCATTCCATAGCCTCCGCGAAACGCTCCATTCGTCTGTTCACTACGGCTAAATCGTGACATCGCATTCCCACCCAGGCAAGGTCATTTTCCTGCACTTTTTTCTCCAAAGCAAGTGCTGCAATATAATTTGCGGACGCATTTTCGTAGTCGCCTGTCTTTTCGCATAGCGTCCCCATGCGCGCATAAGCATGGGTGCTCTCTGTGTGTTTCAAAAAACGGTGCAGTATCTTGTATTCTGCTGTATAAAAATCTTGCGCCTCTTTCATTCTTCCGGCTTGCTCAAGGACATCCGATATTAGACTATATACAGAAATGGTAATAAGATCATCCTCACCCAACTGCTCGCGTCTAATCTCCAATACCTTTTGAAAGCAGCCCAGCGCTTCGTCAAATTTTTCCATACGGTTGTATGCATCTCCCATGCACTCGTACAAAACAGCATTGTTAATCTCATGCAAGGTCGGCTCAGAATTTTCAATCGCACGATAGCATTTCAATGCGGCTTCATAATTTTTGGTGTGTGCAAAAAATAGCCCCAATGCAAAATAGGTTTTCGAGTGCAACTTCACCACATTATCAAAGAAGAAAAGAGCTTTTTCAAAATACTCCTGCTCCTTTTTGCGATCCCCTTGACACATATAGATTGCGCCGATTTCAACAAACAGTTCGACCAGACAAGTATAGAAATCAATACTATCTACGCGTCTTTCATCAAGGAAGGTCGCTACGGAAAGCGCGTGGGGCAGCAAATAGTTATATTCCTCACGCTCTGCGTCTTCCAATGTTTCACGCATCATGACCCCAATGATCAACAATTGATTTGCTTCTTCTTCGGGCAATGTGTTACTCGCCACCACCTCCTGCAACAGGCGATGCATGGAAAGCTCCAGCCCGCCATCGCCGGATTCTTCCGCTTTCACCAGTGAATATTTCGTCAGCTCCCGCACTATTTTGCCGCGGGATATTTCGTTCTGCATCTCGCTTCGCAGCGGCTCCGGCAAATAATCCGCATGCTGTTCAAATATCCGCAGGGGAATCCTGTCCGGCGCACAATGCGCAAGCATGCCCATCAGCTGCCGCGCGCTGGGCACGGTCATTTTCTCCAGCGAAACCAGCCACGTTTCCGTCACCGGTTGGCTGTAGTTCGTAATATGCTCGTTTTGCTCAAACACTTTGAGGCTGTATTGTTCCAGCAACGCAATATATTTCTCAAAATCCACACCGTTGTTTTCCTGAATATACGCCGCTGCCTGCTCCAGCGCAAGCGGCAAATACCCAAGCCGAGCCGCCAATTTTGCTGCGTCGGTTTTGTCTTTCAGGCCTGTGCGGCGAAGCAAAAACGCGACGGCCTCGTCCTCGTCGAACACAGCAATGTCCATCTTTTTGCCGATGAAGCCGCGCTGCAAGCGGGTGGTGATCAGCACATTGCCGTTGTTGTTTTTCGGCAGGAAAGGCGTGATGGCATCAAAGTCATCCACGTTATCAAAAACGAGCAGCCACCGTTCGTTTTGCTCAAACCATGACGCGAACGCCCCGCACACGACCGCCTCATTTTCGCAGACCTCCGGCAGCTTTTTTCGTGCCAGAAACTCGACTGCCGCCTGCTGCATGGCTTGCGGGGTTTCCGCACCCAGCCACCAGATGGTGTCGTATTCGTATGCAAAGCGGTAGGTAAACTCCAGGGCAATCTGCGTTTTTCCCACGCCGCCGAGGCCTGCCATGGTTTGTGTCAGCGACACCACCTTGCCGGCGCCAAATTGTTTGCGGATATGTTTGAGCTACGCCCCGCGCCCTTCAAAAAACAAGTTTTGCCTGTGCGGAAAGTTGCTGAACGGAAAGACCGGATGTTGGGGCTTGTCAGATTTCTTCACAGCGTACAGGTACACCTCTGCCAAAAATATGTGAAACGCCTTTTTCGCCGCTGATGCCGCGAAGGAGGCTTTTTGTTCTTTTGCGATGGTTTCGTCCGCTTTGATTAGCGACAGCAGCTCATATTTCAGATCGGCACGGCGGTTTTCCGGAATCAGCGGCACAAGCGCCGTGACAAAATGACCGCTGATCTGGTTGCGCGCGTTTGGGCGCTGGTAGGGTTTTAAGAGCTTATCTGTGAAGCCGCGATGCCCGTTGATGTATTTGCTGACATCCGTGTTGCCCCAGGAAAGGTCGCTGTCTTTTTCGGTGAACGCCGCCGGAATCAATATTTCGGCCATTTTGGGGTCGGATTTTTTAGGCTCACAATATTTCTGTGCAATCTCTGAAAAAGTGCCGTAGAATAAGCGTTCCAAGCCGCGTCCTCCCTTCTGGTTTTGCCAAGTTTATGCCAAGTTTTCGCGTTTTTTGCCAAGTCCGCGCTTAGACCTTTCGAGGGAAATCCTTATGCTGTTAAGTAGGGTGTCACGAAAGGAGGCCAGCGCAACCGTACACTACTTGGCATTATACCATGGGAGGTGATCGAAAGCAAGCAAAACAGCAATGCACAGTTCCCTGCAAAAAATCTTACAAACAGGAGGTCAACAATATGGCAAACAACACTATGACTCGCTACACCGGCAGCAGCACCGGCCTGTCCTCGTATTCCAGCGGCGGCAGCTATGGGCTGTCGGACTACAGCGGCAATTTTGTACAGGCGCTCAGCATCACAAATATGCATGAGCAAGGCCGGGCGATTTTGGCAAGCACCGCGCTCGAAAATGTCGGCGCGTTATCGGCAATGGAGGGTTATCTCTGTCAGGTCGCACCCAGCGGCGCGCACAGATACAAGGCCGTCGCGGACGCCTATACCGCCGCCGTCATTCAGACCATCATGGATTGGTAGGTGAGAAAATGAGCTTTTTGCTCCCCGCCGGCATTGTCTGCCTGGCCTTGGCGCTGGTGGTCTATTTCCACCGCCGCAAACGAGCTGCCGAAACAAGCGCAAGCCAGAGCAACGCGATGCTCAGCGACTTTATGAACGCCGAAATGATGATGAAAAGCAGCGCGATGGAAGGCTACAAGGCCATGCTGCGCCAACCAAATCCACGCGCCGCACCGCCGCCGTTCGAGGCGACTTGGGAGGGAATTCCCAAACGCCGCCGTTTTTGATTCCCGCTTTACAACGGCGTGAAATATTGCCTTAACCAAAAGCGGACTAACCCTAGTTATAGCCGCCCAAAATGCCGTCGCACCGCCCCGAAAGCCAACATCTACAACACGTTGCAATATTTCCGTCAATGGGAGATAACTTGTGGCACAACGTTAAGCCAGTTTTGGCAAGGAGGACATGTGTCACAAAACAAGAAGAAATATAAAACCATTTTGGCGGATCCGCCGTGGGATATCGACCAGCGGGGCAATTACGGGGCGATCAACCACTACGACCTGATGTCCCTCGACCGCATCAAAGCCATGCCCATCAAGGATTTGGCGGATGAGAACAGCCACTGCTGGCTCTGGGTCACAAACGGCTGCATCCGGCAGGGCTATGAGGTGCTGGACAGCTGGGGATTCGCCGTCAAGGGCGTTCTCACTTGGGTAAAGCCCCGGCTGGGGCTGGGAAATTATCTGCGCAACGCAAGCGAACACCTGCTGTTCGCCGTGCGCGGCAAAGCCCCGTCAAACTATCGCTGCCAGCCCTCGTGGTTCTTCGCGCCGGTGCAGGAGCACAGCCACAAGCCCGAGGAGCAGTTTGCCATGATTGAGCGCATCTCGCCGGGGCCATATCTGGAGCTGTTTGCCAGGCGCAAGCAAAAAGGCTGGGACTGCTGGGGTTTGGAGGCTCCAGAGCAAAGCATTACAATCCCCGGCTATCCTGTCCCGGACGCTCCGGCAACCCAAACGAAAGGAGGCCAAAATGCCTCATGGACAAAATAAAGGAGAAGCTGTGGGGGGCGATTTTCGGTTTTTTCGGCGCTGCGCTGCTGCTGTATGTCGGCGCGCGCTATTTGATGAAAGTCTGGTGGATGCTGTTGATCGCGGCACTGATCGCCCTCGCCGTTATTGTCTACATCCGCGTCAAAAAAGGCAAGCCCAAGTATTAGGTGATGCCCATGCTTGAACGAAAATTTGAAGCACTCACATGGAGGGAGGTCAACTGGCAGCGGCCGTTCCAGCTCGAAGCCGTGCAGGAAATGCTCGTGCATCTGGCGGCATTGAACACGCGCGGCGCAATTGTCTGGGAAGCTCGCGGCAACTGCGAACGCATTCGTTATTTGCTCGGCTGCGAAAGCTGCCACGGCAGTAAAATCCGGCAAGCGATGCTGCCCCACGGAAAAATCCAGTTTCATAAGCCAGAAGGCGAAAGAGCACCTATCACACACGCCTCTTTATTAAAGATAAGCAGACCCACCCTCGCCCTGCAAAGCGACAGCACGCTGTCCGTTATCCGCGCGGCGCTCGCCGCCATCAATCAGGCAAAAGCCAGCGAGGAGGTTGTGCTGCAAATCGTGCTTGGCCCGGCGCACACGCCATCCCCCATGCCGCAGAATCTGGCAGACCCGCATGCCTCTTGGCTGAACAGCGTGCTGGGCAATGTCGGCCCAGCCTCGCCGGAAAGCCGCACCGCCATCAAGGAGAAAATCTCGCTTCATGGGTTTGGCTGCGTGGTTCGGCTGGGCGTAGCAACAGAAACGCCCGCAGCAATTGGCGCTCGCATGAACGGCATCCTCGCTGCCCTGCGCATTTTGGAATCCGCCGGGGTGCGCTTCACCACGGCGCCGGAACATCCGGAAAAGCTCAATGAAGCACATATCCCATGGCAATTTCCGTTGCGGCTGTCGGTGAAGGAGCTGGCAAACTTCTTGCTGCTTCCAATCGGCGATGAAGATTTGCCCGGCACACCGGGCTTGCATCCGAAGCTTTGCCTGCCGCCGGAATGGTATCGCTCCCCGGCGGGGCTGCTGCAAGACCGCATCTTCGCCCTCGCCATGGACGGCAAAACCCGCCTGAGCATTTCGCCAGGCGACAGCAAGGAGCACACCCACATCATCGGGCCGACGGGTTCGGGCAAATCCACGCTGATGATTCAACAAATCCTGGCAGATATCCGCGCCGGACGCGGTGTGCTGGTGATTGATCCCAAAGCGGAGCTGGTGAACGATCTCCTTGCCCGCATCCCGGAGGAGCGCGACAACGATGTCGTGGTGCTTGACCCAAGCGACCCCTGCCCAGTGGGCTTCAACCCCTTGGCATACAAAGCGAATCCGACCCTTGTGGCGGACGCGATTCTGTCGGTATTCAAAGAGGTGTTTGCGGAAAATTGGGGCATCCGTTCGCAGGATGTGATGTCCGCCGCACTGCTTACTCTCGCGCAGGTGCCGGATGCCTCGCTGCTGTGGTTGCCCATGATTCTCACCGATGAAGCCTTCCGGCGCAGAATCACGGCACAGGTGCAGGATAAAATCGGGCTGGAGCCATATTGGGCGGGCTTTGAGGCTCTGAAAGACAGCGAGCGGCGGCAAGAGATTGCCCCGGTACTCAACAAAATCCGACAGTTTCTGTTGCGCCCCGGCCTGCGGAATGTGCTTGGGCAGTCACAGCCGAAGTTCCGGCTGGAGGACTTGTTCAACAAGCGCCGCATCGTGCTGGTGCCGCTGAACAAGGGCGTCATCGGCAGCGAAAGCGCCCGGTTGCTGGGCAGCCTCATCGTCGGCATGACGTGGACACTCGCCCTTTCGCGCGCAAAACTTGCGCCGGAGCAGCGGCATCTTGTAAGTGTATACATCGACGAGCTGCAGGATTATCTCAGCCTGCCCACGGATTTATCCGACGCCCTTGCGCAGGCGCGGGGGCTGGGCGTGGGACTGACCATGGCGCATCAATACCGTGAACAGCTGCCGCCAGACATCCGTGCCGGCATCGACGCGAACGCCCGCAACAAGATTGTGTTTGGCCTCAACGCCGCTGACGCGAAAGCCTTCGCCGGCATGGCTCCTGAACTGGAACCGGTGGACTTCATGTCCCTGCCGCGTTACCAGATTTACACCAGCTTCCAGTCCGGCGGCAAAAGCACCGGATGGATACAGGGCAAGACGTTCCCAGCACCGATTGCGGCACGGCAAGCGGTGGAGCTTCGAGCGAAATCCATGACAACCTACGGCAAGCCAACTGAGGAAATTGAGGCGGAATATCTGCGGCAGTTGGGGCATTCGCCTGTCACCGAGCAGGTCGCGGCAGCTCCGTCAAGCGTGAGCGCCGCCCCTGTTGGCACGCCAATCGGCAGGCGCAAAAAGGCTTCCTCCGGTGACGCGCCGCCCGACCAGCCGCCTGACGCATCGGGTGGCTAAACGAAAACGGCAACGCCTTGTGCCACGCCGGTTCGATACCCCTCAAGCTTATTTAAGGGATATGACTCTTATAGAAACCACGATGGTTTCTATAAGGCGTGACCCAACGAAAGGAGAGTTTTAATGAACGAATTTAACCAAAACGGCTTCGGCGGTTTTGACGAAAATCCCGACGAAAAATACCACGTTGAATCCGCTGCGGAAACGGCCTCCCGCACATCCCGCAGGCAGCTGGAAGACATGGTCATTGACCTGCAAGGCCGCGACCAGGCCATTCTGCACGCCCTGAACGAAGGCCGCTTTATGACCACCGGCCAGGTTTCGCAGATGCACTTTGAGGATGACCACGCCAACCCGCGTGCCGCGCATCGTGCCGCCAACCGCACCATGCAGCGCCTGCAAAACTACGGACTCATCAACCCATTGGAGCGGCGCATCGGCGGTGTAAAAGGCGGCTCCAGCAACTACATCTGGTCGCTGACCACACCCGGCGCGCGTGCGGCCAATCTCGGCGGGGAGGAACCCAAGCGCCGCCGCCAATATGAGCCATCCGCTTGCTTTGTGGAGCACACGCTCGGCATCTCGGAGCTCAACATCCAGCTGCTGGGCATTGACGGCATTGCTGTGATGGAGGCGCAATTTGAGCCAAACTGCTGGCGCACCTACAGCGGCAAGACACTGAAGCCCGACCTCTATGCCGTTACCTCCGATGGCGCGTATGAGGATTCCTGGTTCTTTGAGCTCGACATGGCAACCGAAGCGCCCTCGCGTGTGGTGTCCAAATGCGAGCAATACCAAGAGTATTGCAAAGCCGGCATTGAGCAGAGCGACAACGGCGTGTTCCCGGCGGTGGTGTGGATTGTGCCGGATCAGAGCCGCAAGGCCAGCCTGCAGGAGCACATCGCCAAGAGCGCCGCGCTGACGCAAAAGGAACTCTTTCTGGTGATTTTGCCTGATGAGCTGCACGCCCTGATTCGCAGGGGGGCGGGCCTATGAACGAGCGCCAGAAGCATGATATCCAAGCCCTGCGCGGCAAGGGGCTGACCTACGCCGACATCGCCGAACGGGTGGGGCTGTCCGTCAACACGGTGAAATCCTTTTGCCGGCGCACGCCGCTGGTGGAAACCGACAAGTGCCGCAACTGCGGCAAGCAGCTGCCCCACAGCTCGAAAACCCGGAAGAAATGGTTCTGCTCCAACCACTGCCGCAACACTTGGTGGAACAATCACCGCGATGAAATGCACCACCGGGATACCCGGCAGGCCGTGTGCGCGTTCTGCGGGCGGACGTTTGATGTTCACGGCAAACAGGAGCGGAAATATTGTTCGCAGGCGTGTTTTCATGCGGACAACAGGAAAGGCGGCGGCAGATGACCAGTGAACAATTTGCCCGCGAACGTGATTTTTGCACCGCCGCCGCGCTCGCCGGAGCCATGCTGGGGCTTGGGATGATAGACGATGCGGATCACTTTCTGCTGCGGCGATGGGCTTTGGAACAGTACCAGCCGATTATTTCAGGGCTGCGGATGGGAGGCGATGAGCGTGAAACAGCCACATGAAGTTCCGACAAAACTGCAGCCGATACTGCCAAGGCTACTTGCGGATGTCTGGAATCAGTTGTCCGCTGAGGAGCAGAAACAGGCGGAACGATGGCTCCGCGATGGTGCGCCCACCGTGATATTGAAGTAGTGACCACGCGGCCGGGTGTGGGGTGCGGTCCCGCCCTATACCCGGAACACCTCAAGGGCTTGCCGCATGTGAGCACCCGGCTAAGTCAAAGGCGAAAAGCAACGCACTTTTGTATTTCAAGTAATCAATATAACCTCAGCAAAGGAAGTAAATATGTTTAAGAAACAACACAATCTTTTTGGAGAAAAACTCATCCCAAAGCGGTTACTGGCAGAGCCGATTAAGACGATGTCCGGGCTGTTTGAACAGCTCGACGGCGATCTTGGCGTTATGCCGGAGGCGTTGGACGCGCTGAAAAATGCCGATTCCAACGACGAAGTGATCGAAAATATGTACAGCATTTTGGAGGCCACAAGAGCCTGGGTGAGAATGCTCCTGCCGTTCAATCAGAGTCTTGACAAGTTCATGCAGGATTTTGAGACAAAACAATAACATTGAAACACAGACACCCCTTTTGCTTTTCGCCCCAGACCTGAGCAGGGCGCTCACATGCAACCCGCTCACATGCGGCAAGCCCTTGATATGCGTGCCCTTGCCTGTGCCGCCGTCTTGTCCAGTCCCCATAAAACCTCGCCCGATTTCCTCGGCTTTTTCTCCATCGAAACCGCGAGATTTTGCTTGCTTTTGTCTCGTTTCTGAGCGATAATATGACCCACCCAAAATTCTTGACTTGGGAGGGAACCTATGATTTGCCAGCAATCCGCCTGCCCTTGCGGCGCATTCGGGCGGAACCAGAAAGGGGGCAGATGACCTATCAAGACCGTCACCAGGCGCGAGTTCGTGCCGCCCATGCCAACCCGCCGCCGCGTTGCCGGATACACCCGCGTTTCTTCCGGCAAAGAGGCCATGCTCCATTCCCTATCCGCGCAGGTGAGCTATTATTCCAACCTCATCCAAAGCCGCCGCGATTGGGAATTCGCCGGGGTTTATGCGGATCAAGCGGCCACCGGCACGAAGAATAACCGCGCTGAATTCCAGCGCCTGCTTGCCGATTGCCGCACCGGGAACATCGACATGGTGATCACAAAAAGCATTTCCAGATTCGCCAGAAATACCGTGACCCTGCTTGCGACCGTGCGCGAACTGAAGCTTTTGCATGTGGACGTTTTCTTCGAAGAACAAAATCTTCACAGCATGAGCGGCGAGGGCGAGCTGATGCTCACCATTCTGGCCTCGTTTGCGCAGGAGGAATCGCTTTCCGTCAGCGAAAACTGCAAGTGGCGTGTGCGCAAAAAATTTCAGGAGGGCAAGACCACCGGATGCACCGTTTTCGGCTATGACATCAAGCGCGGTGACTTTTTCATCAAACCAGAAGAAGCGGCGATTGTGAAAGAACTTTTTGCGGATTATCTTGCTGGGGCGGGACTGGAGTTCCTCAGCAAAACATACGGATTTTCAGCCAACGCGGTGCGGCAAATGCTGCGCAACGAAAAATATGCGGGGGATTTGCTGCTGCAAAAAAGCTTCATCACCGACCATCTGAGCAAGCGCCGGGTGCGGAATACCGGGCAGCTGCCAAAGTATTTTGTGCGGGATAACCACGAGGCCATCATCGACCACGTCGTCTTTGATGCAGTACAGACTGAAATCGCCCGGCGCGCGGCGCGGCATCAGCCGAACCCAAAGCCGCCGCAAAAATATCCCCTGACTGGCCTGATCAAATGCGGCATTTGCGGGGCGGGGTATCGGCGCAAGCATACAGCCGCTGGAACGAAATATGAAAAAATCGTCTGGATTTGCAGCACATTCAATACGCGCGGAAAAACCGCATGCCCATCGCAGCAAATCCCCGAAGACATCCTGACGGCAAAAGTGCAGGAGGCGGGCGGCTTTGAAGGTCTTGCGGAAATCCGTGTTCCCGGCCACAATTCACTTTCCTTTTTATATAAAGACGGAACACAAGTGGATTTGACCTGGCAAACCCCCTCGCGGCGCGAAAGCTGGACGCCCGAAATGAAGCAGGCCGCCCGCGAAAAATCTTTGCAAAGGAGGCGTTCATGAATGCCGAACGTGACCATTATCCCGGCAACCATTTCCCTGCAGCAGGGGTTGAACCCCAACCGCGCCGCCAAACTGCGCATGGCCGGTTATGCCCGGGTTTCCAGCGACAGCAACGAGCAGCTCAACAGCTATGAGGCGCAGGTGGATTATTACACCGGGCTGATTCAGACGAACCCCGCGTGGGAATTCGTCAAAGTTTATGCCGACGAGGGCATTTCCGGCACCAACACCCGCTACCGCGAGGGCTTCAACGAAATGATCCGCGATGCGCTGGATGGCAAAATTGATGGAATCATAACGAAATCTGTGTCTCGTTTTGCCCGGAACACCCTCGACTCCATCGAAGCAGTGCGCAAGCTGAAAGAAAAGGGCGTGGATATATTTTTCGAGAAAGAAAATATTCATTCCATGGACGGCAAGGGCGAACTGCTGCTGACGATCATGTCCTCGCTGGCGCAGGAGGAGGCCAGAAATATATCCGAAAACGTGACCTGGGGGCAACGCAAACGCATGGCGGACGGCAAGGTTTCCATGCCCTACCGCCGATTTTTGGGCTATGAGCGCGGCGAGGACGGCAACCCGCAAATTGTTCCCGCCGAAGCCGCCGTGGTGCGCCAAATTTATGCCCTGTTCTTTGAAGGCAAAACCATCCGGCAGATTGCCAAAATTCTAATGGCGCAGGGCATTCCGACCCCAAGCGGCGGCACAGCGTGGAGCGTTTCTACCCTGCGGAGCATCCTGACGAACGAAAAATATTCCGGCAACGCCATTTTGCAAAAAGTATTCACCGTAGATTTTTTGAGCAAGAAAACCAAGGTCAACGAGGGCGAGGTGCCGCAGTATTTCGTGGAGAACAGCCATCCCGCGATCATCCCGCCGGAGACGTTTGAGCTTGCGCAGGCGGAAATGGCGCGGCGCACGGCGTTGGGCAAGCAGCTGACCAGCACCGACAGCCCATTTTCCTGCAAAATTCTTTGCGGGGAATGCGGCGGTTTCTATGGCTCCAAGGTCTGGCATTCCAAAAGCAAGTATAGAAAGCTCGTTTGGCAATGCAACAAAAAATATAGCGAGGGGCTAAATTGCGCAACCCCGCACGTTACCGAGGACGAAATCCGGCAGGCGTTTGTGGCGGCATTCAATCAGGTGCTTTGCGATAAAGAGCGCTATATCCAAGACTTTGAAGCCGCTTGCGCCGCACTGATGGGCGGAGCGCAAGCCTTGGATACGAAGCTTGCTGCGCTGAAGCAGGAATGCTTGAGTGTGGCAGGGCTGATGCAGCAGGCCATTTCCGAAAACGCTTATACAGCGCAGGATCAGGGGGAATACCTGCAGCGATACAATGGCCTCGCAGCGCGGTTTGAACAGGCGAAGGCTCAGGCGGGCGCTCTGGAAGCCGAAAAGCGGGAGCGCAGCGCCAAGCATGAGCGCATCCGGCGGTTTATAGCCGAGCTGCGCGGGCGGGCGGGGCTTTTGATGGAATTCGATGAGCATGCCTGGAATGTGCTGGTGGAGAGCATGACGATTTTCGCGGATAGGCCGATGGTGGTTAGGTTTCGCGATGGGACGGAAATCAAGGCTTGAAGGTTTGATGTATGCAAGCACGCGAAGTATGCGTGGACGCTTTTGCCTTGCTGTTTGAGTTGGCCGCACTTTATATTTAGCAACCGTTTAACAAAGAAAGAAAACAACATGGACAAAAAAATAGAAGAAGCAACGCGAAGATGGGTAACCAGATTTTGCGCTATACCGAAAGGCGTAATCATTAAGCTCCATCTTGCCGGCGATACGATAACCGAAATCACGCCCACCAAGGCTGCGCAGGATACATTTCTGCCGACGTGGGGAACGATGTGGAGTTTTGACGATAGCATAGATAGCCAATGGCTTGAAGACGAACACAATCTGCAGGCAATGGCCGATTGCGGGTTCAGGATTTACGAGCAGGAGGATTACGGCTATGTCTTCGGCATTGACGGCATGGGTTACGACTTTTACGAAGCGCACTGGATACCGCTATACAAAGCGCGTGGCTTGTTATGGCACTGCGACTGAGGCGAATCAACTGAAATAGACACGAGCAAAACAAAAATGGAAGCCAACGCAAAACAGCAGGCAGAACCGCCGCGAGCTTTGCCGTGCTTGCATACATCAAGCTTTTTATGACATTTCACACATGCGAACAAGGCAAGAAATCAGCTTTGACGTAAAAAATACAACGCATTCAATAAACTAATTTCTTTGATAGCGCACCTCTTGCGGGTGCGTTTTTCTTTGACCCAGCGCTAAATTCATTGATTGCACAAGCACCGCATTTCCTTATGCAGTGTGATTTAATGCGGGACGGATGGGCAGGAAGGAGCAAAAAAGCTTGATACAAGCTGAAAATCGTGTAAAATGATAGCGCATACAATTTCACCATAGGGCAAAAAGCCACCTGTTCAAAGCCTCTATGAGTTTTGTATGCAGCAGGTGGCTTTTTGAGCAAATCTAATGGAGGACAACATTATAGACTACGAGGAACTGAAATTATTAAGCATCGACCAAGCCTGCGAATGTCTGGGGCTGGGCCGGTGGAGCATATACAGACTCATCCAGCAAAATCGGCTGAAAACCGTCACGGTTGGCAAACGCAGGCTGGTTACACAGGGCGCGATTCGGGCGTTTATATCCAAATTGGAGGAAGAAGGGAGGCTGCTGTGAAGAAAAAATGCAACGGCGAAGGCACCATTTTCAAACGAAAAGATGGACGCTGGATGGCGCAGACCTATGTCACCTTGACGGATGGAGCGCGCAAAAGAATCAGCATCACCAACCCCGACCGCCAAAAGGTAATGGAAAAATTGGGCGATGTGCAGGCGCAGGAGCGTAATCATATTCCATTTTCCGATGAGGATTGGACAGTGGGCGCATGGTTAGATCACTGGTTGGCAGATATTTTGCCCGGCAAGAAAACACGGCAAACCACCATCGCGACCTATGAACGGGTGATCCGGCTGCACATCAAACCATACATAGAAAAAGTGAAACTGGTGAAATTGAGCGTTCGGGACGTACAGGGAATGATGGACAAATTGGGCAAGGCGGGTGTCGGCGTGCGCACCGTTCATAAAGCGCGGCAGGCGCTATCCTCGGCGCTGGGGCGAGCTATGCGCGAAGAACTCATTTTTCGCAACGTTGCGTCGGAGCGCATGATTGAGTTGCCGAAATATGACCCGAAAGAAAAATATCTTTGGTCAATAGAAGAAACCCGGCAATTCATGGCCGTGGCAAAGAATCACCCGTGGCATTTCGCTTTCGTGCTGATATTTACCTACGGCATGCGGCGCGGCGAAGCGCTGGGGTTGCGGTGGAGCGACATTGATTTCAACCGGGAAACCTTTCGCATTCGCCAGCAGATACAGCAAATGGACAACCAATTGCAGGCTTTGCCGGTGAAAACCAGGGAGAGCCAACGTGATTTACCACTTACGCCGCATGTGAAAGCATTGTTGTTGGAGAAAGCAAGGGAGAACGGAATTGATTTGTCCAAGAACGTGCCTGACTACGCATTTTCTGCGGAACACTTGATTACAAAAAGCAGGGTTGGCACGCCAGTCGCTCCGCGCAACTTTAACCGTGCGCTGGACATGCTCATAAAAAGGGCGGGTGTGCGGCGCATTACACCTCATGTAAGCCGCCACATGGAGGCCACGTTCAACAAAGATATTGGTACGCCGTTGAAAGACACGCAGCAGATTTTGGGTCACGCCCATTCGGACACCACGCAGAAAATTTATCAGCATGGTTCTTCTGATATCCAGCGGCAGGCACTAACGGCCATTGACGAACTCCTGCACAAAAAGGAAGGAGGTTGCAGTCAAATATTGCTGTCACATCAAATTTCCGCATTAAAAAACAAGCCCGTTTCGGGGCTTGCTGCTCTATTAAGGAGTGGTGAGTCGGGAGAGATTCGAACTCTCGACACCGGGCTTAAAAGGCCTATCTGGCTCCATATGAACCGCTATTTGACCCCTGTTATGCAGCACCTGCGAACAATAACGAACACGCAATTGCTTGGTGCGGTTGCAGTCAAAAACTGCTGTCACATCAACAGGGGTAGAAAAATGCGCAGGCTTTTCAAGGCGCTTGAGCGGTGCGCAACGCCATTCGATACGGACAGCGCCAAGGCAGAAAATGAGCAGGCGGAGCATCCGGGGGCGGCATTGTAATAAGCTTTGATTTTGGATGGTGTTCCGCCGTTGCACCCAAGGCGGGTGCAAGATGACGCGTTTCTTCGAGTTTGGGTGCAAGGGGCGAGGGAGGAAGCTCCCAAAATGGAAAAATCCGCCCAGTCGGGAGCGGTTTTCCTGAATGCTGGGTTGCCTATAAAAGCTAGAAACCCGCTATATAGCGGGTTTCTATGGCTATTTCCCCTGTCTCATACGTGACAGGGGTCTTTGGTACGCCAGAAGGGATTCGAACCCCCGACCTTTTGGTTCGTAGATAGGATATGTGACTTTTGCGTGGTTTTGCACGCATTCGCTAATCGTTGTATATCAAGGCTTTTCTCGCTGTTGCTTTCGCGGATGTTTGCCGTTTTTGGCGTGAGTTGGTGTAGAATCGTACCAAAACCGTACCAAAATCGTACCAGGAATCGCACCAAAATGACCGAGCAAATCGCCCCCCTAAACCTTGCCATGAGGGGACCCGATTTTCTGCCGTTTTCCACTTCGCTTTTGAATTCCTTTGTTTGATTTGTTTTTTCAAACGGTAGAAATAATAATTATAATATATAGGCCGATTTTTTTGAATTCAAAAAATTTTGCGCGACGCTCCATGCCCGTTGTAGAATGGGACTGGGGTAGGTATGTACATCCCCCCCTGCCCGGTGTACCCGCTCTGCGTACCAATAGACTTGACAGCTTGCGCACCCGCTCACCGTATGCCCTACGCCATTGCAAAGCTATACAGGACTATTCTGGGGGCATTGTGCGAGATCTGCCACACTTTTTGTTGACATCCACTGCGCATTGTGCTATAATGCATGTGATAATCAGACTCGGAAGAAATCCTTCTGACACTGGGCACTGCTGGCAGGCGGTGTCCTTTTTTATTTGTTCCGCAGTTTGTTCCGCAAAATCAAGCAACAAATATGAACTGATATGCCGACCATCCTCCAGCTTGTGTTTAGCCTGCCGTATCCCTGCCACCGATGCTAATCCATTGCCTCTGCGCGCCCGCTCCAATTCGCACATATATGGCTATTGTGGGCAAATTAGAGGGTGTCCATTGATTTGCCGACAGGCCGGGGAATCGATGGCACTTTGGCCGATTCAGTGTCCGGCAACACAATACAATCTTTCCTCGAAGATTGCAGGCGCAAAAATACAATACAATCCAAATTTTACGATACAATCCGGCAAAAAGCACTTGAAAAACGTTGATATATAAGGGTTTCAGCGAGGGAGAAAATACAATTCGGGCAACGACGATATATCCGTAGCCCATGTGTCCGATGTCCTGCCCGCGAAAACGATTCCAGCCAACGAAAACGATCTCAACAATTCTCACAAATTTGCACCCGCTCCAGCGAAGACGATCCGATCCGAATACATCTTTGCGCAGAGATTTTGGGCGATCCGATTCAGGCAGGGCGATCCTGCACAGGGCAAGCCAGAACGCTTCTGCGCCGCTAGAAGCCGCTAGAAGCCGTTAGAGGCGCATGCAGCGTTAAAGCAATGGTACGACACCCCTGCGGCGGAAACAGGCAAAATAGGCGCGTTAGAGCGCAAATTTGCGTTGTGCAGAGAAAGCGGGTGAGTTATCCTCGCCCGCTCTTGCTATTCAGATTACGCTTGCGTGGGTGTACCCTTTATCACCGCAATATACTGCTCCAGTTCCTCCCGCTCATATTCCGCGATCATCGCCGTGAGCATATCCGCTGTGCCGCTGCCGGCGTGGTAATCGTCGAAACAATCATAGTAACGGCGGCGGTCGGTGTGCTTTACGTTCACCGGGAGCAAGCCCGCTTTCATCAACTCCAGATTGAGCAGCAGCCGCCCCGTGCGGCCATTGCCATCAATAAACGGATGAATACCTTCAAAGCGAAGATGATACAGCGCCACCGCCTCCAGTATGTGCAGCTGCTGCCGCATGTCCTCGTAATCCGCAATCAGCTGCTCCATCTGCACTGGCACAAGATAGGGCTGCGGCGGGGTATGGGATGCACCTATAATCTGCACAGGCATGCGCCGATATACACCCTTGTTTTCGGCGTCGTTCATCAGCACAAGGGTATGGATATCTTTCACCACGCGCTCTGTAAGAGGGCTATCCTTGTCCGCAAGCTCGACAATGTAATGGAACGCATCACGGTGCCCAATGGCCTCCAGATGGTCTTTGAGGGGCTTTTCGGAGATGGTGATGCCCTCTTGCAGTATTAGGGCGGTTTCTCGCAGGGTGAGGGTGTTGCCCTCAATGGCGTTGGAGTTATAGGTATTCTCGATAACGAACTGTTCCCGCAGCCGAGCCAGCTCCCCTGCGTTGAGCGGGCGCAAAGCTGATAGCTCAGCTCGCAGGTCATCTATCTGGCGTAGAGTTTCCTGTACGCTCATTGTGTGTCCTCCTGTGCATTGTCAAACGCGATCCCATCAATGCAGTTGTCATAGAGCCAAGCGGCAATCACGGACATGTCCCCTGTGTTGTAGTATTCCAGCAGCCGGGTATTGAACTCCAGCACGTCATTGTCCCGGATGGAGAGAATGCCCGCGCCGGCCTGCAGCAGAATCTTATTCGCGCCCAGCGTACTCGTGCGTTTGTTGCCATCCCAAAACAGCTGTGCCCGGCAGGCCTGGAGGAAGAACGTGATCGCCCGCTCCGTTGCTGCGCCTGTCAAGCCATCAAACAAAGCCTGTGCGCTGTCCTGTGTTGGGATAGGCGGGGTATACTCGGTGCCGGATATGCCGACCTTGCCGGTGCGCAGAATACCCCATGCAATGCTTTCGTTGCGTGAGATATGCTCATTGATTTTGCACAGGTAGTCCAGCGTGAACGGCTCGCCTACGGTGGACGTGATGAACCTCCAGGCATCGCGCAGGTTCAAAATGGTTTGGATATCGTCCAGCGTGACCGTGCCGACATTCACGCCCTCCAAAATGGTGTAGGTTTCCGGGAACGTGACATTGCACCCCTCCAGCTTGGCGCTGTTGTAAACATAGTCCACGATTCCACGCTTTGCAACAAAGATGTTTTGCTCTTGAGTCATGCGGTATTTGTCGGTCATTGTGCATCCTCCTCCACGTATTCCATGATGTCCCCCGGCTGGCACTGCAATACAGCGCACAGGCGATCCATCGTCTTTGCGTCTAGACCACCTGTACCGTTCTTGATGGCGGTATACGTGGCTTGACCTATGAGTTTTTCCTTGCGTATGCGGTAGGTGGAATAGCCCTTCTCTTTGAGCAGTGCGAATAGTTTATCATATCTGATTGACATGTCTTGCCTCCTGTTTCTAGTTTCTGGAGCGCCTCCGTATTCGGGGCACTCTTCCATGCTTCTATTATACTATAAAACATGCACCATGTCAAGTGTAATTATGCACAATATTAAGGGAATAACGTGTCCTAAACTTTGTGCAACATTATGCATCCAAAACGCTTGACAATGCCCTTAACTTGGTGTATAATATAGATGTGGTCAGGGGAAGAAACCCCGCACGAACATCAAATAGGAGGCCGACATCATGAAGTACAATCGCTCCGACATCGCCCGCCGCGCAAACGCCCTCGCCCGCTCAATGGATAAAAGCAACGCCTGGAAGCTCGCATGGGCAGAAGCGAAGGTTGCCCAGCTGGAAGAGCAAGAGTTCACCTTAAAGATGAAGGATCGTTGGAGCCAAGAAGATTTCGTGCAGGGCGCTATCCTGAACAGCGCAATTTGGGCGGCATACCGCCGCATTGCCGACCTGAAGAACACACAGACCGCGCAGCCGCTGGCAGCGTAAGCATACAAAACCAAACAAAGGAGGAACCGACCATGAAGAACGCAACCAAGAGCAAGGTCATGACCATCGCAAACAAGCTCGTAGCGCAGGGCTACAACCGACCCCATGCAATGGTGAAAGCGTGGGCACTGCTGAAGCTGTCCCGGCTGGAAACCAAAGTTGTGGGTGTAACCTACGGCAACCGGCAGAAGGCCATCGAACACCTGACCAGATATGCCCCTGAGAGCATCAGCATTCGCTTGGAGCGGGAGCACGGCAATGCCTATGACCGCAACGCTGTGGCAGTCTATGCCGCCGTAGAGGGCAAGGGAAGCTATCACATGGGCTATCTGCCGAAAGCACTGGCAAGCTTCATCGCGCCGCTGATGGACGCTGGCAAGGCCGTGCAGGCGCTGTTCCGCGAGGTGCGCGGCGGTGGTGATCCCTGGATGAATCTGGGGCTTGGGATCGAGGTGAGAGCATGAACCCTGCCATGATATTTCCGTTGTCCCCGCGTGAGCTGCGGGACGCGGAGATCACCAGCTACACAGCCGAACCCGATATGGCCATGAAAGAAGCCCCCAGCGCGAATGCCGACCAAAGCCACGCACAGGGAGCATAACCCACACCGCCGGAGCGGGTGCAAATCTATTCTACCGCGCCCGCTCTGAAAAGTCAAGAGGATCAATTTAGAAGGAGGAAATTTCATGGACGATTTGGACAGCAAAATTCTCAAGGAATTTTCTGAACTGAACGATGAAGGTAAGCATTGCATTCTCGCTTACGCCAAACATATGCAGGAAAAGCGTGAACTGGGGGAACAGTGCCTAAGCCCCGCTGAATGGGAGGAGGGCAACATCAGGGGAAGGGGTGCAACCCAATGAATGAACCCATTTTTGTATCGCAAAGTGCCATCACCATAGCCCAAAAGCTTGACGCTTTGGACGCGCCGGAAGATGTCAAGATAATGTGCCCTTCATGTGCAATTGAGGTATTCAAACGGTCAAAGGAACAACCCGGCAGGACGCCGGAAGAACTGTTGCGTGAGTATATTTGGGATGAGTATAACCTAACCGCCGGAGCGGGTGCAAATCTATTCTATCGCGCCCGCTCTGAAAAGTCAACAGAAGCATAGGAGAAGAAGTCTTATGGAACATCAACACACCAAAGAGTGGCGGGAGGCATTCGACATACTGGAAACGTTGGTTGAATGCTTGCCGCCTGACTCAACTGCGGAAATCATTGCCCTTGCTGCGACCCTAGAAAAAGCGCAAAATCAACAGCCTTTCACATGTTCTCAGGCGTGAGGTTCCTAGCCTAAATAGCCGCTCCCGTAGTTCTCAACGATATCTCCGTGAGGACTACGGGAGCGCTACGGTAGTGGTGCAGTGGTGCTCTGTGAATACAGTGGATAATCTATTTGGCGGTTTAGTTTCCAATGCACCATACAATAACGCGCATGACCTGTTCATATTGCTTTGCATTAAGACCCAGCGCCTGCACATGCTGCTTTGCTCGCTCGTATTTGTGCCATTTGTCATTGTGCTGCTTGTTTTTCACCAGAGGTCACCCCCTCCAACTTCCACAAAATCTGCCTGCGATGCCGGAGGCAATGGGATTTCCGTTTGTTCATGGTGGTAATCGTCAATGATTCCAAAGCGCTGCACCTCGCCGAAGAAAGAAATATCGAATGCCCCGCACTGTCCGTCTTTATTCTTCTCCACCCGGATTTCCCGGCTCCCGGCGTCATTCTCATTGGGCTGAACAATCATGATCACAGCATCAGCATCCTGCTCCACCTGTCCGCTCTCCCGCAGGGCGGCCATTCCCTGGCCGGTACGGTTCAGCTGCGAGAGCGCCACAATGGCGATGCCGGTGCTTTGTGCGGCGGTATGCAAGTCGATGCTGATCTGCGTGACCTTTTCATACCGCCCGTTGCCCTTGCCGCTGATAATTCCCATGTAGTCGATAAAGATTACTTCGGCTTTCAGCGCAACCGCCTTTGCCCTGATTTGCGCGACACTCCACCCGGATGCCGGCACAATATTCAGCTCCGGCATGCTTTGGCGAGCCTGATTCACTTTTGTGCGATCCTGCTGGGTCAACCGGCGCAACTTGATGTTTTCCAGCGGTACACCGGCATAGCAGGCAACCGCGCGGTCAAAGAGGTTTGCCGGTGACGTTTCCAGCGAGAAGTACACGACCCGGCAACGCTCCGCCATGTGCAATGCCGCCTGCAGCGTGAGCGCTGTCTTGCCACTGCTGGGTTTGCCTGCCACAATGACAAAATGTCCGCCGCTAATATGCACCCGTTTATCAAGGCTACTGACCCCGGTTTTGAAGAACTCCGCCTTGCGGGCTTGTCGCTCGTCAAAATCTGCAAACAGGTCAACGGTGGTTACGGCGTCCTGCTGACCCCGATCCTCAAATGCTTGCAGGAGCTGTTCGGCCATTGCGGCGCAATCCTGCAGGGGTAAGGATTCCTCAAGCTCGTACTCAGGCTCCAGAGCCTGAGCTAACTGCCGTGCCGCCGCTGCTGCTGTGCGCCGCTGCCGCTGCTCCACCACGATGCCAGCATAGCTTGAAAAGTTCGCCGTTGTCGGTACACCTTGCGCCAGAGCAAACAAGCCCTCGCGATTCTCCGGCGTATCGCCCACAACGAAAAGCACGGTCAGCGGATCAATCTTTTTCCCATCGCAGCACAGCTCGTACATCGCTTCGAACGCATCACGGCAGAATGGGTGCAGGAAATCCTCTCCGTGCAACCGCGCAGATGCTTCGGCGAACAAGTCCGGCTGAATGAGGATTGCACCGATAACCGCCATCTCCGCATTAAATGCTGCGGTTAATCCCATCGTTGCAGCACCCGCCCTTCCTGCTTTGGCTCACCATGAGCGGGTGTACCCTGCTCTTTGCGCCGTTGTTCCCATGTACGCACACATGCCCGCCAGTCCTTTATAGGCGTATTACCCCTCTTCCATCCCCCGGCCGCGTAATGGTCTATGAACGCTTGAGGATCAATGCCGTTACCTCGCTCTTGGCAGAAGGCGGTGACCTCCTCTGTAGTGGGCGGGACAAATCGTTTGCTTTTTCTCTCGCCATCCGCCGCAGGCGGTTCCCCCTCTGGGGGGTAGGGGGGTATATCCTCTTCTGACCTAACCTTACCTATACTAGGCGGACATTTGATTGACGATTGGTTGTCACTTGGTTGACAAACGGTTGCCAAGCCAACATCAGAGGGTGAAAGCGTATATGTAGAACCGTTTTCAAGTGCCAACAACCTTTTTTCCTCAATGCAAAAAGTTGGCTTCACCCTGTCCGCACGTATCGAATTGTTCTCTTTCCAGTGACGAATGACGTACACCCCTGAATTAAACGGGAGCAAGTATCCCTTGACGGCAAGCAATGCCAAATCATCCGGGCAGGAGCCAACTGCAGTCATGACACGCCGGGGCGATGCGATAAATCCTTCATCATCGGCGCGCATCCCCAGGTGAAAGTAGAGATTTTGTGCCGTTTGCGGCATGTCAAGGAATTTGTCAGTATCTACGATGTCCAAAGAGAACATGCGCCTTTTTGCCATCACACTGCCCCCCACATCGTCAGCTGTTCGCCCTGTTGCATTTCCAGTTCGAGCTGTCGCGCGGATTGAATGCTTTTGAATGTGGAGCGGGCGCGTGCCTCTTCCTGCTGGATGAAACTACGCACTTCCTTGATGTTGCCGGGAAGGAAATACCCTGCGGCACCGGCCAATATCACTACCCCTGCCCGGCGCATGATTTCGATTTCAAGCCGCAGAGCACGGTCAGCCAGCCCTGTTCTGGTAATCAAATCGCGGCGGGAGATTGCGTTTTCACGGCCTGTGCGGATATGCTGCAGGATGCTCTTGCCCTGCGGGCTGATTTGTGCTATAATGGTGCTGTGAATAGTGCTTTCGTAGTTGGTGGTGCTGTTCGCGCCCGCTCCAGTGGTTGCCGCCGCTGGGGCTTTTTTGTTTTGGTTCATGTGTCCATCCTCCGATCCCCGCCCGCAGGCGAAACGTGTTGTGATGCTGGAGCGGGCGCGGCCAGGTACTCCGGCAGTCTGTCGAGGTCAATTAGCCGCTTTCTGCCTACCTGGATAGTTGCCACACGCCCGCTCAAAATCATCGAGCGCAGCGCCCAAGCCGAAAGAGCACAGCCGGGGTCAATCGCCCGCAGTTCCTCCAGCGCCTCCCGTTGTGTGCGCAATCTCATCCCAACACCCCCCGCTCCGCTACCATATCTTCGATGATAACACGGATTCGCTCTTTTTCCTCGTCTGGCAGTTCGCGGCGCAACTTGCGGGAAAAGTCCGTATCCCATATACCAAGCCGATCCGCGATTTGCCAGAGTAGTACCCCATGTTGCCTTGCCAGTTTCCGTACGTCTTCATTTGCCCTCATGTGAGACCTCCCAAAAATTTTCTTGACAGCAACATCACGATTTGATATAATTGATAATGTTGATATCACGGACATATCATATCACGAAAAAGCAATCTTGTCAAATGATTATCACAATAAAACATAAGGGGCATTTGTCATGAAAGAGAATATAACAACGGAGTTCAGTGCTAGATTAAGAAAACAAATTAAGAAGCAGGGCTATACCCAACAAACATTAGCGGCTGCCATAGGTTGCGAGCAATCCACCATAAGCCAATATGTGAGTGGGACAAGGAAGCCTGATTATGAGGTGGTAAGAAAAATTTGTGGTGAATTGAGTGTATCAGCTGATTATCTGCTGGGTATACACGACACCGTTTCTCCATCGGCCAAATTGCAGGGCATTGTAAAAAGAACTGGCCTATCACAACAAACCGTACGCATGATTGTTACGCAGAAAACCCCTTGGGTAGAGGGTGAAATTGGTCTATGTTCGGAGGGTGTGCCTGAATTGCGCAAGTTGGTTGATCTGCTTTGCTCTAGCCAAGCAGGTGTGAATGCTGTACGGAGCATCTATCAGTATGTTTCAAAAATCTCTTTTGCGCCTGGCCAAGCAAAAAATGTGCGTGGCCACATGGTAATTCCAATCGCAGCCATTGAAAATGATGAGGAAAAAACGCGCTATATCACAGCCGACTATATGCGCACATTCCAAAGAGATGATCTATTGGTCGCGTTAAAGCAATTGCAAAAAGAGAACACGGGAGAATGCACACGGAGCGAATGGGGTACACTTGACGGGTTGTTTCATGATGAAGAGGAGTAACCCATGTGAAGCACTTCGCGGTATGGAGCATCGAAATGTCTACGATTATTAGCAAGGAGGGCTGACCTATGGCAACAATTGAACGGCGCGGTGGCGGTTCATATCGCTTTCGTGCATTCGACGGCGCGGGCAAGCTCCAGTTGCAGAGCTGGAAAGCCCCGGCAGGCTTAACTCCCAAGCAGCTGGAAAAGGAGTTAAATAGCCGTGCCGCCCTGTTCGAAGATCAGGTAAAGCATGGCCAGGTCGCAGAAAGCACCATGAAGCTGTCGGAGTTCTATCAGTTCTGGCATGACAATTATGCTGTTTCGCACCTTGCCCCCAAAACGGTATTCACCTATAACAACCTGTGGCGGCGCGTGGATGCGGAGATAGGGCATATCCGCGTTGACAAGCTGACGCCCTCCCGCCTGCAGGCGTTTTACAAATGGCTGCAAAACGATGCTGTGAACGAGGTGCGAAAGGGCGTGGGGTTATCAGCCAAAACGGTGCACCATCACCACCGCTTGCTTTCGTCCGTTCTCTCCTATGCGGTGGAGCTGCAGTTCATCCCGCAGAACCCATGCGAACGCGTCCGGCCTCCGAAGCAAACGCCCAAAGAGGCATACTCATGCTCACCGGAACAGGTGCAGCGCATGATTGCCGCCCTCGACGATGAACCGCTGCAATTCCGCACAATGCTTTTGCTGTATCTAAACAGCGGCATGCGCAAATCAGAACTGCACGGCCTGCAATGGGGTGACTTCGACTTTGAAACAGGGGTATTGAGGATCGAGCGGGAGCTGCAGTATTTGCCAACCAATGGGTTACAGATACGACCCCCGAAGAACGCCAAGAGCATACGCCCTGTTAAGCTGCCGGTCAGCATGTGCGACTTATTGAACGACTGTTACAACGAGCAACAGTATTGGCAGCGGGCGGTTGGTGAGAGGTGGCAGGAGGATACCCCCGCAGCCCTCAAAGCTGATTGGATGTTTTCCAATGAGTTCGGCAATCCCCGACACCCGGATAGCTTTCCGAAGCGCTTCAAGCAGTTTCTGGGGCGCGCTGGGTTCACGCCGGAGGAAATAGCAGCCATACACACCCACACGCTGCGGCACACAAACGCTTCGATCCTCATTGCCGCCAACACGAACCTGACCACCGTTGCAAAGCGACTGGGACACGCACAGACAACGACAACGGCGAACATCTACGCCCATGCAATCCGGCAGGCCGACGAGGTTGCCGCCGAAGTGCTGGATGTCGCGTTGCACCTGGGTAAATAAAAAGTACCCGCTCAATGGTATGAAAACCACTGAGCGGGCGTATTTTTTGCGCAAACCGTACCAAAACCGTACCAAAGCGAGGTTTTTGCGCTGTTTCACGGTAAAAAGAAAAACCCTGAAACTCTTGACAATCAAGCGATTCAGGGTGGTACGCCAGAAGGGATTCGAACCCCCGACCTTTTGGTTCGTAGCCAAACACTCTATCCAACTGAGCTACTGGCGCGTTTGCCGAAAAGTATTATAGCACATACAGGGAAGCAAGTCAACCCCTTAAACCCGAAATTTTATTGAATTTTGGGATGGGGGTTGTTTTTTTGTTGCCATGGGGTGCGCCTGCGCAGTTATATGCGCGAAAAAAAGCGTTGCGCAGGGGTATATGGGAGGCGATTGCATGACGAGGAAAAAAGTGCGCAAGCGCACAGAGGCGCAGCTGCGGGAGGAAGTGATTGAGGGCTACCGGCGGCTGGCATTGGGGAGCTCAAACGACGCGCTGAAGTTGCTGTTTTTTGAATCGCCGACGGAGGATGAACTGGCGGGGCTGGATTTATTCAACGTCAGCGATATCAAGCGGCCAAAGGCGGGCGGGATGGAAATTCGGTTTTTTGACCGCTGCGAAGCGCTGATGCGGCTGGAATCGATGAGCAGCATGGCGCAGGGCGCGGACGGCGCTAAGGCATTTTATGCGGCGCTGCAGAATTCGGTGCAGGAATAACAAAGATGCAAGATAAAGGCGCTTTTGGATAATTGTAGTGATGGAGTAGCCGGCGGGCGAACACAGTTCGCCCCTACAAAAGAGTATGAATCCCATAGCAGTAGGGGAGAACTGTGTTCGCCC
>JGI994J12354_10001283_pt1 | contig 25351 bp, 20 predicted proteins | sample IntmicLarv3ML3BL_FD_12354 | JGI IMG/M metagenome (IMG submission 12354)
ACGGTATTTCTTTTGTCTGTTGGAATGACTTTCTCTGTCCTGCTCTCTTAGCGGCGAGTATTAGTATAACATCACCACGAACCCTTGTCAACACTTTTTTTCAGTTTTTTTCGAATAACTGCATTTTTGTACAAATGTGCTGTTTTTAATGCAAAAACTTATATATTATTCTATGTTTCGACATTTTTAAAGTCCCTGAGGATACGAAGGCTGCTCTGTTTCTGTCGGCGCTGCTGTAACTGTGGGCGGCGGCGCTGTCGATATTTCCGGAGCTGCTGTAGGTACGATTGGCGTTGGGGTATATGTTGGCGACGCAATCGGTGTTGCTGTTGATGTAGCAGACGGCGGTCCTGTCACCTCCGGTGCAGAAGACGACTGCGGCGGATTGCTCGGCGCAGGTGACGAACTTGACATAGGTCTGTCATCGTCGTCATCATCCGGGTCCGGCGTAGCCTGCGGTTTTGGTGTTGCCTGCGTATTCAAGTTGCCGAAACCACCACCCGAAGCAGGCACAGGCGTTGGCACAACCGTCGCTTTTTTATGCCCAAATTCTTCGCGAGCAAGCTGCTGCATCTCTTTCGCGTCGTATAGATACCACGAAACGCCTTCTCTATCATAATCGTTTACATGCCCAGGCATGATAAACAGGTGAATGTTTTCATCCGGAATCTTCATTAAGTATTTTCCATACTCTTCTAAGTCTCTATACTTCAAACTGGAGATTACCTTCGCCTCTACACTATCATATAATTTCAGAAGCTTATTTAAGTTACCCATATTCGCGTGTTGGCCAATCATCGCTTTTATAAAATCCCGCTGAACCTCTGTTCGTGTAATATCCGCTTCGTCATAATTGTTTCTGCTTCGAACAAGCTGCTCCGCTTTGTCGCCGTCCAACCTTTGCCACCCTTTTTGCAGGTCTATAGTCAGCCCTTGCGCCGGATCTTTATACCATAGCCGAGTTGGCACATAAAAATCTACACCGCCGAGAATATCGACAACATCATGGAAAAGCGAAAAATCAACAACCATATGATGGTTAATATCTAAACCTGTAATTTCTTTAACAATTTCAATAACGCCCGCCGCACCGTCTAGTATATATATCGAGTTTATTCTAATGATACCATATTTTTTCGTTCGTACTTTTGTGTCGCGCGGTATCGACATAATCGTTGCTTTGTTTGTACCTGCATCTATATCTACCACCATCATGGTGTCGGTATTCGTCTTATCTTTGTCTAGCCCAAGCAGCAGTATCGTAACTTTATCTTTGCTGGCTTGCGGACTAAGAACAGCGTTCACTTCAGCACGATCTTCAGAACTCATATATCCACCAAAATCTTTTTCATTCTTAAATTTGTCGAGTGCCTCTCTACCAAAGTAAATACATGCACCAACAAGAGCAATAACCAGCAATATACTTACGGTTATCGTCCTTCTTTGCTGCGCGGTTATCTTGGGTTTTCTTCGTTTATTATTTGCACCTGAAGGGTATTCATTGCCAAGAACAATCTCGTGTTTTTTCACCGCTGGTATACCTCGTTTCTTCAATATAAGTGTACAGAGTATAAACAACCTCGTTTTTGCAACTAAAAAGCGATAGCATTCGTATGCTACCGCTTTGGTGGAGGAGGATGGATTCGAACCATCGAAGCTAGAAGCAACAGATTTACAGTCTGCCCCCTTTGGCCGCTCGGGAACTCCTCCATGTGTGGAGCTAGTGATGGGACTCGAACCCGCAACCTGCTGATTACAAATCAGCTGCTCTGCCAATTGAGCTACACCAGCTTATTTCACATCTCTATTATTGTAATAGAAGAGATTCTCCCGATTCCACCGCCACAGCTTGTACGCTACTTGAACGTTCTCTCTCAACTGCGACTACGACAGTATAACACAGAAGCTCTAGCCTGTCAATACAAATTTCATAATTTTTTTATTTATTTTTTTCAACCTGTTCATATCCTATATAATGTGAATCCCGAGTATAGGTTTTACGCATTTGTAATATATTATACACCCGCATTGATCTGTTTGTCCAGCTCTATCCGGTTAACTTTTTATGAATTTTTTCAGAAATCGTATAGCAAACACAAGATTTATTGTGGTATAATAAACGCAGTCAATATTACAATCAATATGAAAGGTGCGAACCTACTATGAAAACACTAATAACCGTATCTCACCAACCTCTGCTGAACAAAGTCAGCTCGCCGGAGGCGATGCAAAAACTCGCCTCATTTTCAGAAATCACCATCGTACCCGCGGGCATACCTTACACAAACGACGACCTTTTTCGCGATATCGCGGACTATGACGCGGTATTTACCTCATGGGGTTCGCCGAAGGTCACAGCAGAGGCGCTTAGCAAGGCAAAGAATCTGAAATTCGTGGGGCATATGGCAGGCTCGATTTTCCCATACGTCGACCCTGCGATATTTAGCACCAACATCGCAGTATGCAGCGCAAACTACCCTCTCGCCTGCGCCACTGCCGAGGGCACAGTTGCCATGATGTTCTATGGCGCGCGCGGTATGGGTACACTTGCGATGCGGCTTAAAAACGGCGGCTGGTTTGACAACTCCTCCGAAACCGTTATGGGCGTTTACGGCGCAAATGTTGGGCTTATCGGCAACGGCGAGATATCGCGCGAGGTGGTGCGTATGCTAAAGCCGTTTAACTGCACGATCCGCATGTATTCGAAGCATCTCACAGATTCTCAGGCGGCGGATATGGACGTACAGCGCGCAAGCCTTGAAGAATTGCTTATCAAGAGCGATATTGTGTCGCTTCACACCACATACACGCCGGCAACCGAAAAAATGATTGGCAAGGCGGAGTTTGCTATGATGCGCGACGGCGCTCTGTTTGTTAACACGGCACGCGGACCAATTATAGACGAAGATGCGCTTATAGCCGAGCTGAAATCGGGGCGCCTGAATGCGTGTTTGGATGTTTTCTGCCAAGAGCCGCTTCCTGCGTCGAGCGAACTGCTGGCGCTGGACAACGTGCTGTGCCTGCCGCATACCGCCGGCACAAATAAGTATTGGAACAGTACGCTGATGCAATGTATTGTCGACGATTTTGAGTGTGCGCTTCAAGGCAAAACACCTCGCGGACGTATTGATTTAGAGCGATTTAACAGACTTACGCCAAGATAACAAATTCACGAAAGGAATTACATATTATGAAACTATCATTTTCTTCCCTATCGTTTGACGAATACAGCATATACGACATGATTCGCGTGTGTAAAGATTACGGCTACGAAGGTATAGAGCTTCGCAACGACCACGGCTGGGCGCAGCCTACGCTTTCGGATGACGAGATTATCGCCGCAAAATCTGCGCTTGACGAAGCGGGTATCGCTATCATCTGTCTGGGTTCATCGGTGCATGTACGCGAAGATTTCGACGCCGCACTGGCTGAATATGCGAGAAACATACATTTCGCAAGGCTGATAGGCGCGCGCGGCATACGCATTATGGTTGGCACATACCGGCATTACAGCACACTTCCGATTTTTCCTTTGGATTACGAAAAGGCTGTTGAGTGTATGCAAAAAATGTGCGATATGGGCGCAGACGACGGTATAGAGCTGTTTATTGAGCTTCACAACGAATATGACACAGGCGCTCTTGTGAAACCGCTGATAGACGCGATAAACCGCCCAAACTGCAAAGTTATATGGGACACCCTTCCCACAATCTTCAACGGCGAAAGTGTTGAAGATACATACAACCTGCTTAAAAACCGTGTGTGCCACCTGCATATCAAAGACGGCATCGCTGACCCGAATCCTGCGTCGCTTGAGTATATCTATGCCGCTGTTGGCGCGGGCGAAATCGACAATTCGGCGTTTATACGCATATTTGAAGCAAACGGCGAAACCGATATGTTCTATTCGCTGGAATGGGAGCCTCGCTGGAAGCCGGAGCTTGAGGTTCTCGCGCTGGATAACGAGGATGTCCTACGCGATTATGCGGCGTATATGAGGGAATTGTATAACGAATTATGATTATTAACGGGCGACCGCAAGGGTCGCCCATACAAGGAGGGCATATTATTATGAAACTATCATTTTCAACACTGTCTTTCGACGAATACGACTTCGCAGGGCTGATTGATATATGCAAAAAGCATGGCTACCACGGCATAGAAATCCGTATGGGTACAGGCGTGGGCAACGCGGCGTATACGACGGAGCAGCTCTCGGAATACAAGGCTATACTCGACAACGCAGGGGTTGCAGTTACAAACCTTGGCTCGAGTGTGTGCATACGCGGCAATGTGGTGGAGCAATTGAGCGAGTTTACCGCTCTTTTGCCTATGGCAAAGGCACTCGGCGCAAGCGGCATACGCATATTTATGGGCAACTTCCGCCGTTTTACATATAACGACGCTATGCCTATCGACTACGACGGATGTGTGGAGTGGATACAGCGGGCTTGCGACGCGGCGGCAGAATACGGCGTTGCGGTGTATATTGAAACACACAACGAGTTTGCGTCCGGGCGCGAGCTTCGCAAGCTTTTAGATGCGGTTCAGAGAAGCAATTGCAAGATTATATGGGATATCATGCATCCGCTGGAGGAAGACGAAACGCCGGCGCAGACTATGAGCTATATCGGCGGCGACATCGCGCATGTCCACGTTAAGGACGGCACCGAAAAGACAGACCCGCAGAGCCTTGAGTATATATACTGCCCTATTGGCAAGGGCGTACTGCCTATAGCTGAGATTGCCGCCCTGCTCGAGGGCATCGGCTACAACGGCTACTACTCGCTTGAGTGGGAGGAACCGTGGCGTGATTCGCTGAATACGCTCGCCCTGCCACACGAAGATGTGCTTGGCGATTATACGCAGTTTATGCGCAATATCAAGTAATCGGCATGAAAAAGCTTTTGAAAAAAATATTGATCAACCTTGTTATACTCAGCGTGGTAACATGCGCTGCCGGGTATATGATAGGCTTGAAGTTTTACAAAACAGCACTCCTGCCCAAGCCCGAAGCTGTCGACGCAAGCGCCTTGCAATAGTTTGAAAGCGTCGGATACACCACCCACAGCATAAATTCATTTGACACCTTGGATTTAAACGCTTACATCATCGAAAATCCAATCGCAACGGACAGGTGGGTCATACTCCTGCACGGCTATCAATCGCAATAGCTCCAGATGGCGGCGTTCGCGCAGAAATACTACGAATCGGGGTATCATAGCTCTTACACAAAAAAATGCTTTGGTCGAACAAATCCGACCAAAGCATTTCTAATATTCGTATGTTAATTATTCAATAGGTTCCGGTGTTGCACTCGGCTCAGGCGATGCGCTCGACCCAGGTGTTGCACTTGTGTCAGGTTCTTCGCTTGCATCAGGAGCATCACTTGTTATTGGCACTAAGTTGCCATCGCTGTCAACTGTCATATCTCCGCCGTTCACTGAAACATTGCCATCTTCGTCAACTGACCAGTTACCTTCGCCGAACATGCTGTCATATTGTTCTTCCATCGACTGCGGCGTATTGTTACGTAAAATTTCGCCGGACTCTATATCAATTATATTGCCATCCTCATCATACTCCCAAGTACCTACACCATACTGGTGGTCGTACATTGCTTTTTCGCCCTCTTCAGTTAAACCATTTTCGTCAACCAGAATAACTCCCGTTTCCGGATTGATCACACTGTTGCCATCTTCACTGTCCATCCAGTTGCCCGCTCCGAAGCTTTCATCAAGCGCCGCTATGCGTTCTTCTTGCGTCATACCCTGCTGTTCGCCTTGCTCCGTCGCATTTGGTTCTTCCCCTACGTTCGCCGCAGGTCTATTTACAAAAAGACCCAATATGATACATGTAATCAAAAATACGATAGCAAAAACGGAGGTCCACTTTTCAAGCTTCGCATCTATCGTTCTGCCTTTGTTTTTTCCAAAAAAAGTCTCTGCGCCGCCTGCGATACTTCCCGACATACCTGCCGCTTTGCCCGACTGCAGCAATACCACCATAATCAAAACCAATGATGCTATAATATGAAACACCATAGTAACATTTTGAATCGCATTCATACCTCATATCCTCCTAAAAATAACATAATCCGTTTTTAACCGCTTGTCTATTATACCATAGAATTTTCATATTACAAGAGTTTTTTTACATTTTTATCGACTTTTTTGTATAGGTAATTTGTTTTACAATCAGTTCGCATACCAGTACCTAATATTTCCGTATATATCGCCATGTACAGGCATGATATCGCCGCGCATTTTTGCGTTGCACACAAGGGCATCCATGGAAAAACACAGTGTGATTATGGGCATCTCGTCTGCAAATGCCTGCGCAAGCGACGCGTATTCCGCCTTAACTTCATCGCTGCTGCCCGCATGTTTGAGCCGCTCCAGCGCCGCGTCTATATCGCCGCCGCTGTTTACGCAATACGCCGCCCCTTTGCCGCCGAGGATAGACAGGTCATACTCCTCCGAAATCGCCACCTCGCCTATAAACATGTCGTAATTCTTTGCCGCAATACGCTGTTTATATTCGTCGAACGGCAGTTTTTCTATATTCAACACAACGCCGATATCGGCAAGGCTTTTCTTTGCACTCTCTAAAATAGCGACCCTTTGCACATTCTCTTCGTTTACAATCACATTAAACTGTACCACGATAACCTCGTCGCCGCTCCTCTTTTGCATCAAGCCGTTTTCGCCTATCACCCATCCGTCTTGCGCGAGCAGTTCTTCCGCAAGCGCGGTATCTCTCGCCACACTGCCAAGCTCGTCCGGCAATATCCAAGAGCCGGGCTTTATCGGCAACGACGCCGATTTTACCCTGTCGATTAACACGCTGCTTGCAACATAGTCCCTGTCCAGCGCCAACGATATCGCCTTGCGGGTATTCGCGCCCGAAAGCACCTCTGTTTTATCGTTTATCCCTAAAAACATGATGTTGTTGTTTAAATAGCTGACAGTATTGGCATGCTGCTTGGGCGAATAGGTAAGCGTTTCCGCGAATGTCTGATACATAACATCCACTTCTCTTGCATCAAACGAATACTTCACCGCCTCTTTGTCCGGCAGTTGTTTAATCGTTATCATATCTATATTCGCTGTCTGACCGGACCAATGGTCTTCAACGCTCTTAAGCGTGAGCGTCTTGCCCAGATGCCCGTCTGTGTATCTGTAATATCCTGTTCCCATCGGCATGTAGGTAGCCACCGACACGATATCGTTTGTGCCGTTTTTCATGATAGGAAAGCCCATAAGCGCGATGAATCCTACCATCGGCTGATTCAGCGTAACAGAATACGTTGCGTTGTTTACAACCCTTGTAGATACAATATTTTCCACATTATGCTTATATATGCTGTCGTTATTCATAATCTCGCGCACGGTATACTCCACATCTGCCGCTGTAAACGCACTGCCGTCGTGCCATACTACACCCTCGCGCAGGTTGAAGGTATAGGTAAGTGCGTTGTCGGACACCGAATAGCTCTGCGCCAGGCATGGCGCCATCGACATATCCGGCATACGCTTAAACAGCCCCTCATATGCAAGCGAACTAAGCTGCGAAACCGACATCGACTTTGTCATGATCGGGTTCCATGTATCGAAGTTGTATACCGACAAATACATGTATCCGCCGGGCATCGGATTCGTTTCCTCTATTTGCTTCGGCGTGGGTGTGGGTTGTTCACCTTCAATCTCTGTTGGTCTGGCTGTTATCCCGCACCCCGAAAGTACTATTATTGATAATACAAGCAATATTGCCGTAAGTTTTTTCATATTTGCATATTCCTCTTTCTCGTTTTATCTCGTTTATACTATCTGCATAATCGCCGCCAGCCTGCCGACCTTGCCATGCTCTGCCCTGTATGAGTAAAATTCGTCTGTATGACAAGCTGTACACAAGCCTGCAAGTGTGATATGCTCGTCTTGCACACCTGCCGATTTCAGCTGCTCCGCTATAACGCCCCATAGGTCGATATCATATTTGCCGCCGCGTGATTTTGCGAATTCATCCTCAAAATGTTCCGCAACCTCGCTGCCTACCTCAAAATGGCAATGCCCAATACTCGGACCGATACCCGCCAGTATATCCTTTGGCGCACATCCGAACGCATTTGCCATCGCCTCCAATGTTTTTATACCAATTTGCTTTACAGTAGACCGCCAGCCCGAATGCGCCATCGCCGCAACACGCTTTACAGGGTCGAGGAAGAACAACGGCACACAGTCTGCGTAAAACGTTATAAACGGAATATTTGGCTCGGCGCATACCAGCGCGTCTACGCCGATGATATCGCTTTCGCGCGATATGCCCTTGCCGCAGTCGGCCGAGGTGATAATTCGCACCGTGTCTTCGTGTACTTGGTCTGACAACACAAATCGCTGCACATCTATGCCGAGCATGTCGCCTATTATATTGTAGTTTTCCATCACACTTTCGCGTACATCGCCGCATTTGAATCCCAGATTCATGCCCGAAACATCGCCTGTGCTTACCCCGCCAAGGCGTGTGGTGAAGCAGTGTTTGACTATGCCTGCATGGTCGAACGCAGGGATTGTGTAATATGCGATATCGTCTTTTGTGTGGCGTGTGAATCCTGTTTGCATGGCATGTTGTCCTTTACATTTTATTCGTTACCAATCAAACCCATAATCCGCTCCACCGCCGCCTTGCCTTCAATATGCCCTTCGTCGTATAAATCCAACAACTTCGGGATATCTTGCCCTGTGCGGCTGACCTTTAGCGGCTCCAGCGGTCGTATGATAACCGCCTTGCCGTCGCGTTCGAGCTGTTCGCACAGCGCCATCTGCCTGTTATACGCCTCGTGGCGGCTAAGCATCGCCTCGCGCAGTTTCGGGTATCTTCCATACATCAATTTCAATATGCCCTTATGCGTAAACGGCTCTTTTATATATCCTGCATTCCGCGTTAGCACCACAACATGAAAATCGTTGCCGTCCGCTATCGACTTTTCAATCGGTATGGGCGATACAATGCCGCCGTCGAGCAGCTTACAGCCGTCATATTTAAATATCTTCGACGCCAGCGGCAATGCGCACGATGCCTTGCACACCGCCAAATCTCTGTTGATGTGCGTTTTGTCGAACCACACTGTCTCCCCGGTTTTGCAGTCTGTCGCGCCTGTGAGGAATTGTATGTCAACGTCATCAAACGCATCAATATCCCACGGCACATGCACCTGCGGCACTTCGTTGAATACGAAGTCATACCCAAACAGAGAACCGTGCTTTATGATATTGCGTTTGCTTACATACCGCTTATCCGCAACATAATGCTCCACAACCTGCCTGTTTCGCATACGCTGACCGGACACATATGCGAGCGCGTTGGATATGCCCGCCGACACACCTATTATGTAGGAAAACATGATGCCGCTGTCCATAAACGCCTCAAAAACGCCCGCGCTGTAAAAGCCGCGTATGCCGCCGCCTTCAAGGACAAGAGCGGTGCCTTTCGGGAGCATTTTGGTGTATGGTGTGCTTTCTATTTTTGGATGGGTGTAGTTGTTCATAATTTCTCTCCAATTAATATTTCAATCGCCTTTACTGCAATATCATACATCACGTCTGTATCGTGGAACTCGCTGTTATCGCCGAGTTCCCTGCGCCGCTCCTCGTTCCATATCGGCAAAAGTACCGCTCCGGCTTTTGCGCCAAGCGATGCCGCTGTCAGAAACAACGCTGCGCATTCCATCTCGCTCGCCAGCACATTTGAGCGCTTGTATATCTCCCACAATTGCTGTAAATGCTCTCTGATTGGCATACGCTCCGGTTCCATTTCGCCGTAAAACGAATCTTTGCTCTGCACAACGCCGATATGGTAATCGCCCTTACTGCGTACTTCTTGCACCGCCAATTTGAGCGCGGCTGTAATATCAAAATCCGACACCGCAGGGTAGCTGAGCGGCAGATATTCGCTGCCTGTGCCCTCCTGCCGCACTGCCGCGTTGGCGATTACGATATCGCCCGCCTTTACATCAAGGCTGATGCCGCCGCATGTGCCAATACGTATAAAATGCCTGCAACCCAGCTTGAACAGCTCCTCAACGCCAATTGCCATAGACGGACCGCCGATGCCTACCGACATAATATTGACCTTCTCGCCATCGATATATCCCGCCCACGACGTATATTCGCGGTTGGATGCACAGAATTCGGGGTTGTCCAGATACTGCGCGATATGCTCTACGCGTCCCGGGTCGCCCGTTAGGATTGCATATTTGCCGACTTGGTTTTCGGTTAGGGCTATGTGGTACATTTTCATGTGGTGACACCTCACTGCCTAAAATATTCAAAAACATTCGCGGCGCTTCGTTTATCCAGCCCCGCCGCTGTCAAATCCGCCTCACTTGCCGTGCTGATTGCTTCCATCGACTTGAAATGCTTAATCAGCATCTTTCTGCGTGTTTCGCCTATACCCTCTATATTCGCCAGCTCGGACGCTATCCCCTTCTTACCCCTTAAATTAATATGATAGGATATCGCCGCCTTATGCACCTGCTCCGATATATTGCCGACCAAGCTGTATGCCGCCGAATTGGATGGCAGACGCACCTCTTTTTCGCCGTCGGTCAGCCCTCTAAACTGATGCTTGTCGTTTTTCACCATACCGTAGAGCGGGATATCCAGCCCCAGCCGAATCATAACCGCAGATATCGCCGCAACATGCCCCTTGCCGCCGTCGAGCAGTATTAAATTGGGCAGCTTGCTGAATTTCGCCTTCGATGCATCAAGTTCGCCCACCGATATCGCATACTCTTCCCTCTTTGCATGACGGAAACGCCGCTCTATAACCTCGCTCATCGACGCATAATCGTCCTGCCCTTCGACCGTCTTGATACGGAATTTGCGGTTTTCTGCGCTGTCAGGAAGTGCGTCTGTAAACACCACCATCGCACCGACATTCTCCTTGCCGGAGGTGTTTGATATATCGTATGCCTCTATACGCTTCGGCGGATTTGCAATCCCCAAATATTCCGCAAGCTTGCCAAGCACATTCGCGTCCGCCTGCTTCTTTAGCATATACAGCTTGTATTCCTCTATCGCATGTTTCGCGTTTTTTTCCACCAGTTTGACGATATCGAGCTTGTCGCCGCGTTTAGGTACGGTAATCGTAACCTTTCTGCCGTTTTTGCCCGAAAGCCACTCGCCTATTACCTCGGCATCGTCCGCTTCATACTGCAAAATCAGCTCGTTTGGCAAAGACGTTGCATCGGTGTAATACTGCGTTAGGAATCCGCTCATAATCTCGCTGTTTGTAAGCTCCGCCACACTGTCCATACGCAGGCTCTGCCGCCCTGTTACTCGACCGCCGCGTACAAAGAACATCTCCACAAACGCCTTATTGTCGTAACATACAAACGCCGCGATATCCTGATTCGCGCGCTTGTCCGACACGATTTTCTGCCTCTGCTGTATCTCGCGTATCGCCAGAATCTTGTCGCGATACCCCGCGGCGCGCTCAAACTCCATCGCATCCGACGCTGTTTGCATATCTGCTGTTAGCTGTTCGATAAGCGCGTCGTGGCTGCCTTCAAGGAACTTGCCGATATCCACAAACATATTTTTGTAATCCTGCTCCGTCACATTGCCCGTGCAGGGCGCGATACACTTGTGGATTTGATAGTTCAAACAAGGTCTGCCCTTGCCGATATCCTCCGGAAAACGGCGTTTGCACGACGGTATGAGGAAGATGCGCTTGATGATATCGAGCGTGTTGCGCACGGTGGACATGCCTGTATATGGTCCGAAATACCGCGCGCCATCGTTTAGCATCGTGCGTGTGACAGTTAGTTTTGGATACTGCTTGTTCATTGTGATTTTGATGTATGGAAAGTGCTTGTCGTCTTTGAGCTTTATGTTGTAATACGGTCTGTGCTTTTTTATAAGGTTACACTCCAGCACCAGCGCCTCAATCTCCGAGTCGGTGAGGATGTATTCAAACCACGCGATATTGCTCACCATCAGCCGCACCTTCGCGCCGTGGTTTTTGGAGGATTGGAAATATTGCCGCACGCGGTTTTTGAGCGATTTCGCCTTTCCTACATATATAATACCGTCCGATTTGTCGTGCATGATGTACACGCCGGGCGCGTCGGGGAGGTTTTTCAGTTCTTTTTGCAAGTCAAACATAGTATTCTCCTGTTTGGAAACCATTTTTGTAGGGTGCGGCTTCCCAGACGCACCATTTTGCGAACATTCTAATTATATATGGCGGTGCGTCAAGGATGCCGCACCCTACTCATAAAAAGCATTCGCATAAGCCTCGTCAAACATCGCAACAATATTTTCCGGCTTCACATCGCCCATGATATTATGCACCTGCGTAAATACAAACCTGCCATTCGGCTTAAACGCGGAAACAAGCTCCCGCACGTTACCGCGCACATCCTCCGGCGTACCCATATTCAGCACCTGCTGGGTGTTGCATCCGCCGCCCCAAAACGCGATTTTGTCGCCATACTTCGCCTTCAAGTCCGCGGGATCCATATTATCCGCCGAAATCTGCACAGGGTTCAAGATATCCACACCCGCTTCGATGATATACGGTATCAGCGGATTTATTGAGCCGCAGGAGTGTATAAATATCTTGATATCGCTGTTGTCATGCACATGCTTGCAGAAGGTTTGCAAATATGGCAGGCAGAACTCCGCATACATATCGGGCGCCAGCATCGGTGCGTTTTGCGTGCCGAGGTCGGAGTTTACCTCTATGCACTGTATATATCTGCCATACGCGTCGTTCATCCTGTTGAACTGCGCAAGCTTGTCCTTGAGCAATTGCTCCTGCTGCTGCATCACCTCGTCGGGGTCTGTATACATATCGCATGCGTGGTCGATGCCGTTGAAAAACGCCGAATAGCCCATCTTCATCGTATAATAGTCGGTTTCCTTATATATCCACTCCGCGCGCTTTGCATACGCCGCAAGTTCCTCTTCCTCGGTTGCGTATTCAACCGAACTCAGCCAATCGCCGTCGAAGAAGTATCCGCCTACGGGCATACGCATACTCGCGCCGCCGCTCCGAACCACCCAGTCGCCGTCCGCGTTCAGCTCGGGCTTTAATTTATTCGACACAAAAAACGTGTGGTCGCCGCGCACATTCCAGCGGGCGGGGTTTACAAGCGGCGGATTCAGCACGATGCAGTCGCAATGAAAACGTTCTAAGATGTCTTCATCCACCCGCGCAAGCATTTGCACATTGTCTGCAATCTCGATCTTTGCGGTATCCAGCCCCAGATGGCGACGCAGGTTCTCGTATGCGAATACAGAGATACCTGTGGAAAAATGAACGCTTAAATCAATGGGCATTCTGTCTGTTTTCTCACCGTTTATCGTTTTGATAACACGCTCCCTGCGCGACATGGTTTCTTTGCTCATGATGATACACTCCTTATGATAAAATGATTGACTATTTTGTTCTTTCATTATATAATATCTTGTGTATAAACGCAAGATATTATATCGTAAATGCAATCCGTTTAGGATTGCTTCACACCGATTCAATAAACACATGGAAAAGACAAGCCGTATGGCTTGGCATCCTTAATTGTGTTTATTATATCGTATATCATATTACATAATTTATCTTGTGTTACATATAATATATTGTACAATAACAAAAAATACATTTACAAAAGGGAGAAATGAAACATGAAAAAGATTTTTAGAGCATCACTGATTGCGATTGCGCTCATACTGTGCATATCGCTCGCCGCATGTAAGAAAGAGCCTGCTGAACAACCGGCAGAATCACCGTCGGCAAGCCCTGTTACATCGCCTACGCTTAGCCCGGCACCTACCGCCTCGCCTGAAATCACAACGCCCGACGAAGCTCTCACAGGCACAGCGAGCGACCTTGTTGGCAGATGGCAAGGCACAAACGAATCACCGGGTTCTAATTTGGATTTTGAATCCACAGCATTGGTATCTGTAACAATTTTTGATATCGAAGAGGGCGAGATCATTACGTACTCCGGCGCGGCTGTTGTAGAAGACGGCACTATCACCATCGCAGACAGAACCCTTGGCGAAGATATCGCGCTTCCGTATTCGATCGCAGGCAAAATTGTCACAATTACGCATAACGGTTTGGTGCTGACGCTTGAAAAACAATAATAAAATTTCTGAATAATTTTGTAGGGGTTGCATATTATGCAACCCCTACTGTTATGTATTCTGATTTTAATTCCTAATATGACATCATATCCGCGTCTATAATTGTCACCATCACCTGCAATGTTTTTCCTGTCTGCGTAGACAAATAACCTGACGCGCATATCGGCGTCGATATCGCAGGTGGTTGTGGTTTTTCTGTTGCAAACTGCAAACTCATGACCGGCGGCTCCATCGGCATCATCGCGTTTGGCATCGCATCGGGTATCATCGCCCCCATATCATTTTGCATGTTTTGCATCGGCGGCATATCTGCCATACCTGATTCTGCGTTTTTTATCTCCGGTCGCTCGTCTGCCATTGTGGCACCCATCTTTTTGCTGTCTTTCCATAAATATCTGCTGTCATACATATCGTTTTAACCTTTCCCTTTCGGAATTATTCGGTATTTTATCTTATGTTCGATATGTATGATGTGTGCAGATTTTGAAATACATCAATCCCAATTATTCTTTGCGAAAAACTCGCGCCAATTGTCGTAGAGCCGCTTTCCTTCGTCTACCGTATCCACATTCGTGGAAACCGTAAGCGCTCTTCCGCCTTTGCGCTTTACTTTGCTAAACAGCTCGTGTTCGGCAAACAGCTTTTCGGGGTTCGCAACCACTGTCTTGTCCAAATCTGTACATATCCCAATCTTATCCTGCAACAATCCGTCGCGGTTCTCGTTGAAAAATGTGGGATACCCCTGCCAGTTGTCTACGCAGGTGATGCCACAACCGTCTAACAATGCGGGCAGCACATGCCCCGACGGCGCGGGCGTACAGCAGTAGTGCAGCATAAGCGCGCCAAACTCATCGGCAAAACGCCGGTATATCGGATACATCACCTCTTGTATTGTGGCGGGCGAAAGGTTCACAATCGCGTCGCCGGAGAGCCGTATGCCCGGGAAATAAAAGCCGCGCACGGTAATCTGACCGTCTTTTTCGGCGTAGCCCAGCATATTCCGAAAATACCGTATACAGGCGATGCTCACGTCGGCAATCTTGTTCATAAAATCTGCCGCAAGCTCCGGCTCCAGCAGTAAGTCCATATAAAAATCGCCGCCGCGCATCACAACCGCATAGTCCAGCGGGCTCATAAAACGGCTCATACACACCTCAAACGGCTCGGGCGCGTTTTTTATCATATACTCCAAATGCTTGATCGTCTGTTCCATAATCCCGCCGAAGATATCAGGCGTTTGCAGGTCTTCAAGCTCTTCCACATCGTAAAACACAGGGCGTACGTCCGCCATACCGCCCGGCGATTCATACGGCTCCGCGCCAAACAGCGACGGCACAAGGCATTCGAGGAAATTGCTCTCGATAATCGGAATCGCGTCGGATTCAAGCTTAATCGTGTTGCCGCGCTCCATCTTCGCAATATCAATCGTAGCCTGCGCGTCATACATCCTCTGCCACGCGGAGCCAAGCCCTGTCACCACGCCGTCCGCCTTAACGCCGATGCTGAGCGGGATATAGTCGCTCTGCGCTGTGAAGACCTTCGCCAGTTCAGCTTTTTTTTGTTCGTACATATGTATTCCCCTCCGTTCGATATCTATACTTTCGTTACAATATATCTCTATTGTAGAGTATACTACAATGTGTTGGCTATCGCAATAGGTGATTTCACTTTTTGCAAAATCGCCACTCCCCCCAAATATAAAACTTGACACAAACCGCATACAGGCGTATAATTATAGGTAAAATTTAATTAATACAAGGAGGTAACGTTATGAGTGATAACATTAATATAAACGAACTGGAGATATTGCGCCACACCACCTCGCATGTGATGGCGCAGGCTGTGAAGCGCCTGTTCCCAACCGCGAAGCTGGCGATTGGTCCCGCTATAGACACAGGGTTCTACTACGATTTCGACGTTGAGACACCGTTTTCCAACGACGACCTTGAAAAAATCGAGGCGGAGATGAAGAAGATTGCGAAGGAAAACCTCAAAATCGAGCGTTTTGAGCTTCCGAGAGCAGACGCACTCGAACTTATGAAGGACGAGCCGTATAAGGTTGAGCTGATCAACGATTTGCCCGAAGACGCGATTATTTCGTTCTACAAGCAGGGCGAGTTCACCGACCTTTGCGCAGGTCCGCATGTGGGATACACAAGCAAGGTCAAGGCGTACAAGCTGCTGAGCGGCACAGGCGCGTATTGGCGCGGAAGCGAAAAAAATAAGATGCTGCAACGTATATACGGCACCGCATATACGAATAAGGAAGAGCTTGCCGAGCATCTGGAGCGTTTGGAAGAGGCAAAGAAGCGCGACCACAACAGGCTCGGTCGCGAGCTGGAGCTGTTTACAACCTCCGAGCTGATTGGGCAGGGCTTGCCTGTTTTGCTCCCCAAGGGCGCAAAGATCGTGCAGACACTCCAACGGTTTGTGGAAGACGAAGAAGAGAAGAGGGGTTGGCAGCTAACCAAAACGCCGCTGATGGCAAAGAGCGACCTATACAGAATATCGGGGCATTGGGACCATTACCGCGACGGTATGTTTGTTATGGGCGACCCTGAAGGCGACGACGAGGTGTTTGCGCTCCGTCCTATGACCTGCCCGTTTCAGTACCAGGCGTATCTGAGCAAACTGCGCTCATACCGCGATTTGCCGATACGCTACAACGAAACCTCTACCCTGTTTCGCAACGAAAGCTCGGGCGAGATGCATGGCTTGATTCGCGTACGCCAGTTTACAATATCCGAAGGTCATCTGATGTGTACACCCGACCAACTTAAGGACGAATTCAAGGGCTGTTTGGAGCTTGCGATATTTATGCTAAAGACACTGGGCTTGTATGAAGACATCAGCTACCGATTCTCGCAGTGGGACCCTGCCGATACAGACAAGTATATCGGCACAGCAGAACAGTGGGCAGAGGCGCAGGGCGTTATGCAGGAAATCCTGGATTCGCTGGAGATTCCCTACGAAATCGGCGTTGGCGAAGCGGCGTTTTATGGTCCTAAGCTGGATATACAGATTAAGAATGTACACGGCAAGGAAGATACGCTTATCACATTGCAGGTCGACCAAATGCTCGCCGAGAAGTTCGGTATGGAGTATGTAGACAGCGACGGAAGCAAGAAGTATCCGTATATTATTCACAGAACGTCACTCGGCTGCTACGAGCGTACGCTTGCGCTGCTGATAGAGAAGTATGCGGGCGCGTTCCCCGCGTGGCTTGCGCCTGTGCAGGTTAAGGTGCTTGCGATATCGGAGAAGCATCATGAGTATGTTGCAAAGATTCAAAAGACACTCAGCTCGTTTGGTATTCGCGTGGAAACCGACACCCGGAGCGAGAAAATCGGCTACAAGATTCGCGAAGCACAGCTCGAAAAAGTTCCGTATATGCTGGTTGCAGGCGACAAAGAAGCCGAAACCGATACAGTATCGGTGCGCAGCCGCCGCGATGGCGATAAGGGCAGTATGGGAATTGACGAGTTTACCGCTATGATTATAAACGAAGTTGCGGAAAAGATGAGATAAAACAACCATCTGTCATTCTTCGCCTCAGCAAGATTCTTCGCTCCGCTCAGAATGACAACAGCACAAATTCATAAATATGCATAACGCCAACTGCTAACAGATTGTTTTCAGTTGGCGTTTTTATATACAATTCGTTATTTTCCACCAAAATGTTTCAAATTTATTAAGCGAATTATTACTTTTGTATTGCATTTCTGTTTCAAGTGTTGTATAATAAGCATATTCTTAGCGAATTCTATCGAATTTGTAACTATTTTAGGGGGTTTTACTCGTGCAAAGCAAGTATCAAAAGAAAATCATTACAAAATTATTAAGCATTTTTATCATCGCTGTTATGATAATCTCATCCTTAACCGTATTGGCAGGTGAGAATGACGACATCATAAGCAACACATGGATGAAAATCACACTTACCGACGGCGTGTATGTTGTAGATAGCCTTAACGGCATTCCCGCATACTACAATCTCGACGGCGGCGGCACATACTACCAATGCTCCGAGTTTGTATCGCGCTACTACAGCCAGCTCTATAACGAATACACAAGGGTTTCGTATTCAAACTATCCGCCGTCAAACACAATCGGCAATTTCACGCTCACCACTTCCCCAAGCGTCGGCGATATCGTGTATTGGCCTGCCGTACGCAGAGGCAAGAGCTATCAGCACTATGCATTGGTTAAGGAAGTGCGCGAAGGCTCGCTTGTGCTAATCGAGCAAAACTGGGCTTGGAACGGTCAGGCGGCGCTTAACAGAACTGTGAAGTTTCCGTCGTCCAACTACGATGTATGGACGCTTGGAAGCGCAGCCCCTGTGCAGACAGAGCTGTATGTATCAGAGCCTGAACCGGAAGTCATAATTGAACCCGAAGTTGCGGTTGAACCCGAGGTTATCGCAGAGCCTGAACTCGAAGTTATTGCTGTTACAGAGACTATTGAACTCAGTAACGCTTTGTTTGCAGATATCTCCGATGAATCCGAGTTGGTGCAGGAATCTATACTGTTTTTAGCCGACAAGAATATTATGGCAGGCAAGGGCGACGGTGTGTTTGACCCCGACGCACCCATCACAAGAGCCGAAATAGCGGCTGTGCTTGTACGTATGCTGGGCAAAGTGGAGCAGACCGAAGACTGCATATTTACAGATGTGAGTAAAGATTCTTGGTATTACCATATCGCAAATTCCGCAAAAAATCAGGGTATCATGAACGGATTTGAAGACGGTACATTCCGCGGTTCCGATGTTATCGTTAAATCGCAGGTGGTTGCAATGGCGTCGAGGATGCTCAAAAACGAAACCGGCTACACACTGTCATCCGACGCATACGCAATCCTTTCGGCATTCTCCGACGCAGACGGCATTGCCGATTGGGCTGTGGAAGATATCGCGATAGCCGCAGAATCCGGCATAATCGCAGGCGACGGCACGTTCGGCGCAGATAACGCAATCTCCAGAGGCGACGCGGCGGTTATTCTTTATTCGCTGTATAATTTGATGTAATGATTTCCGTTTTGTAGGGGTGGATGGCAACCCACCCCTACATACAAAAATCTCCTCAATTTGAATTGAGGAGATTTTTGTATATATTCCCTATTTCAACACATCGAAACCTGTTGCCTTATGCGCATCAATCAATTCGTCGCACATCGCAACGATATCATCTATCGACAGCTGCGCGCCTGTGTGCGGGTCGAGCATTGCAGCGTGGTATATATGCTCGCGTTTCTTGGTAACCGCCGCTTCTATTGTGAGCAGCTGCGGGTTGATGTTTGTCATATTCATCGCCGCAAGCTGCGGAGGCAAATCGCCGACAAATGTTGGGTTAACGCCCGTAGAATCGACCATACACGGCACCTCAACACACGCATTCGACGGCAGATTAGTAATCAACCCTGTATTCAATACGTTACCGCCAATCTTGAACGGTTTGTTCGTTACCATCGCCTCCATTATGTATGAAGCATACTCATGGCTGCGCTCATGCGACACATTGCCGCCCGAGAAAATCTCGTCGCGCTGTTTCGCCCAGCCCGCAATCTGATCCACACATCTGCGCGGATACTCGTCCAGCGGAATATTGAATTTTTCTATCAGTTCAGGATAGTTCGGCTTGATAAAGAACGAATTGTACTCCGCGTTATGCTCACTGCTCTCTGTGCAGTAATAGCCCAAATGCTTAATATACTCGTAGCGCACCATGTCGTAATGCTTTTCTCCGTCATACGCCGCCGCATTTTTCTCCAGCGCACGCCGCTTGATTTCAGGATACAAATCGTTACCCTGCATATCTCGAACCTCGAGCAGCCATCCCATATGGTTGATACCCGCAACCTTATCGTAGAAGCCACCCTCCGGTGTCATACCCAAATCATTTAGCAGATTAGACGCACAGCACTGCACACTGTGACACAAACCAACTGTCTTCACGCCTGTATAACGTGTCATAAAGCCTGTCAGCATCGCCATCGGGTTGGTGTAGTTCAAGAACCACGCGTTCGGGCAAACCTGACGCATATCTTCGGCGAACTCCGCCAATACGGGAATCGTTCGAAGCGCGCGGAATATGCCGCCTATACCCAGTGTGTCGGCGATTGTTTGGCGCAGACCATACTTTTTCGGTATCTCAAAATCGATAACCGTAGACGGCTCGTATCCGCCAACCTGGATTGCGTCAACAACAAAATCCGCGCCGCGAAGCGCATCCTTGCGGTTTTCCACACCCAGATATTTGCTGATTTTCGCCCTGTTTTCGTTGCAATTCTTGTTGATCGCCTCGAGCAGCATATACGATTCGTCGAGCCTTGTGCCTTCGATATCGTAGAGCGCAATCTCGGAATCGCAAAGCGCTGGCGTTAACATACTGTCACCCAGTACGTTTTTTACAAAGATTGTGCTGCCCGCACCCATAAAAGTAATTTTTGGCATTTTGTTGCCCTCCTGTGTATTATAAAATAAAATAATTACCCAATCTCAAAATATCTGTTTAAGCCGGCAATGCCGCTATTTAAGACTTTTTACCTCTTCGGGCAGAATCGAGTCCCATTCAATTGTGTCGTCTTCCGGCAAGTCATCTTCGTAATGTTCCAAAACTACAAACTCATGCCAGACATCCCACTTGCCTCTGTTGATATTATAGTAAGCGCTATCTTCAAAGCCCTTTGGCACATTATCCATATATTCTCCCAGCCCATAGGATATTGTTATATCTCTGTCGCCAAACTTTTCTTTTGTAAACTCCAATATCTCGGCAAGCAATTCGTCGGTACGCTGCATTATCGCGGCGCTACCGCCCTTCATACGATTTACGTATTCTTTATAGTTTTCATAATCCATATAAATATAAAGGAACAACTCGCCGTCATCTTCAACAATCGCGCTAATATTGTCTACACGAACGCAAGCTTTATTATCCGCCAGCTTCACTCCTACATATTTTTTCCCAAGCATATCCACAAACTCTTGCGGCGTAACCACGCTCTCAGCCTCTTTTCTAAACTCCGCAACAGTAACGTTCAAATTCTTATCTTTTATCTCATCATAATACTTCATCGGCACAAATCCTGCAAGTGCCTTTTCGCCGTCTTCAACCAAAATATCACCTAACCTTGCGATACCTACCAACTCGCCATTGCTATTATAAAACGCTCCGCCACTGTTGCCCGGATGAATCTCTATATCACAGCGAATCATATTACGCTTTCCTATCGACCATGTTGTGTCGTAAACTATACCCTCAGTTATAACGTCACGATGATATGTATATACAGGACGTGTAGGATATGCAGTATTGCGGGATTCAACCACCGGGTTCCCCACCATATACACACCTTCGCCGGCGGTTAGGGTATAATCCTCCGCTATTTTTGCGTATGGCAGGTTCTTAACACCTTTGAGCTTGATAAGCGCAAGGTCTGCTTCCTTATCATAACCCATTATAATTATATCACGTTCGTAGTACCATCCGCCGTTCTGTTTGGTTTGTAATCTCACAGAATCACTCTCGCAAACCACATGGTAGTTTGTGAGTATCAAGCCGTCTGGCGATATCATCACACCGCTTCCCAACTTATACGCATTTCCCGACGTTATTTCCGTACATTCGAAGTACACATTTGCGGCTATAGCGTCCTTCTTCATCGCATCTGTCAGCACAAGCGGCTCCGGAGCAGGCTTTGTTGTCGGTACTGCAGACACCTCGGGAGCATCTGTTTCTTCGGGTTCTTCATCATCTTCACTCGTGATAACAACTGTCATCGTTTCGCCTATCCATTCAACCTCTGCGCCCAGGTTTTCCGATACAAACCTAAGCGGCACAAGCGTCCTGTCGTCTTTGATAATCGCCGGGCAGTCCAGTTCTGTTAACTTTCCGTTAATCAGCGCGGTGTCTTCATACAGCGTTACCACGATCTTCGTATCGCCTTTTGTGGCTGTTACTTGCATCGCTTCGCCGTCCCAGTCAATCTCGGAACCCAGCGTCTCGAATATCACACGCATCGGCACCATAACGCGCCCGCGCTCCGCGTCTAAATACGGCGGAACGTCAAACTCCAGCTTATCGCCGTTATACAGCACCGTAATCTCTGCCGCGGTTTCCTGCGCGGATACAGGTATTATTGCGATAAGGTTCAAACATAAAAACACAGTAACCAATGTAATACTAATAAGCTTTTTCATACTAATGTCATCCTCTCTTTTGTGTGATGCTTAATATTGTAGTTATATAATACCGTTACACCAATCCTTCGCCCAAATCCTTGCCGCCTAATACATGAAAGTGCAGATGCGCCACTGTCTGACCGCCGTCTTTGCCGCAGTTGTTAATCACACGGTAGCCGCTGTCGTGTATGCCAATCATTGCCGCAATGTCGCCGATTTTCGCGAATATGTGCGCCGCGATATCGGCGTTATCCGCGCAGATATCGTTTGCACACGCAATATGCTGCTTTGGCGTAATCAATACATGCTGCGGCGCCTGCGGTGATATATCGCGAAACGCGTAAATCTTGTCGTCTTCATACACTTTGTTCGACGAGATGTCGCCCGCTATGATTTTGCAGAATATACAGTCTTGCATGTTCGTACCTCCTGAATTATTATAGTAATTACCCCATAATTGCGTCTACAATGCCGTTCACCGCCGTCAACGCTTCTTCTATCTTCGATGCATCCTTGCCGCCTGCCATCGCGGAATCAGGCTTACCACCGCCGCCGCCGCCCGCAATTTTCGCGACCTCGCCAACAACCTTGCCCGCGTGAACGCCCTTCGCCACAGCGTCTTTTGTAGCAACCGCCACAAAGCTGATTTTTCCATCTGCCTCGCTTGCAAGCACCGCAATAGCTGCCGCATCTATCTTGTCCTTAACAGCATCGCCCAATGTACGCAGTTCGTTCGCTCCAAGTCCCTCAATCTTAGATGTAAATACCCTTATACCCTTTACCTCACTATGATTTCTCAGCACACTCTGTACATGCCCGCCTGCCAATTTTGCACGAATGCTGTCCAGCTCCTTTTGCGAACCCTTTAGCTCATCGACAAACGACTGTACCTTTTCTATGATTTCCAATGGATTTGACTTCATAATCTGCGACACTCGTTTGATTATACCCTGCTCTTGCTCTATCAACCGAAGCGTGCCGTAGCCTGTAACACCCTCGATACGGCGCACACCTGCTGCCACACCGCCCTCGCTCACTATTTTGAACAATCCTGCCTGCGCGGTATTTGTAAGATGACATCCGCCGCACAGCTCTGTTGAATAATCCCCCATCTTCACAACGCGCACAACATCGCCGTACTTTTCGCCAAACAGCGCCGTCGCGCCGAGCTTTTTCGCCTCATCTATCGCCATTTCGCGCGCGTCAATCGGCATCGCCGCCAGAATCGCGTCGTTTACCTTATTTTCCACTTCATTCAGTTCATCCGGCGTCATCGCGCTGAAATGCGAGAAGTCGAAGCGCAGTCTATCTTCATTTACCGACGAACCCGCCTGCTGTACATGCACGCCAAGCACCTCGCGCAGTGCTTTATGCAGAAGATGCGTTGTCGAGTGATTCCGCTGTGTCGCGCGGCGTTTGCATTCGTCTATCGCAAGTTCCGCTGCATCGCCAACGCTGATAACGCCGCTTTCGACTGTGCCGCAATGCAATATTTTGCCGTCGCCAACCTTCTTTGTTGCGGTAACCGCCATTTTAAAGCCCTTGCCAGTGATAACGCCGCTATCGCCCGCCTGACCGCCGCTTTCCGCGTAAAACGGTGTGATATCGCATATCACGTTCGCTTCCTCGCCTGTGCCGACGCTGTCTACTATTTCGCCGTTAGACACAAGCGCAAGCACCTTCGCAGATGCTGTCATATTGTCGTATCCGATAAATTTTGTCGTGATAGATTTGTCCAGCTGTGTATAGATATTTTCAGCCCAGCCTGCATCCTCGCCCTCTTTTCTTGCGCCGCGCGCACGTTCGCGCTGAGCTTGCATCTGTGCGGTAAATCCTGCTTCGTCAACCGTCAAGCCCTTCTCTTCGAGTATCTCACGCGTTAAATCCAATGGGAATCCGTATGTGTCGTGAAGCTTAAACGCATTTTCTCCGCTTAACTCTTTGTTACCTTGCTTCTGCATCTCATCAATCATCGTCGACAGGATATCAAGCCCCTGGTTAATCGTCTGTTCAAAGCGCTCTTCCTCGATAGCGATAACCTTGATGATATATTCGCGCTTCTCCTCCAATTCCGGATACGCATTCTTCGATTCGCCGATTACCGTCTGCGCAACATCCGCAAGAAACGCATTGTTAATCCCAAGCAATCTACCGTGACGTGCCGCACGCCTGAGCAAGCGGCGAAGTACGTAGCCCCTGCCCTCGTTCGACGGAACAACACCGTCAGATACGAGGAAAACAGTGCTTCTGATATGGTCGGTGATAACGCGTAACGATATGTCAACAGTAGCATCCTTGCCATAATCCACACCTGTGAGCTTGATAATATGCCCCATTATGTTCTGCATGGTGTCTACGTCGAACAGCGTTTTCACACCCTGCATAATCGCTGCAAGACGTTCAAGACCCATGCCTGTGTCGATATTCGGCTTTGCGAGTTTGTGATATTCGCCGTTTTCATCCCGCTCAAACTGTGTAAAAACAAGATTCCAAAACTCCACAAATCTGTCGCACTCACAGCCAACCTTACAATCGGGTTCGCCGCATCCCGATGCTTCTCCGCGATCGAAGTATATCTCCGAGCATGGTCCGCACGGTCCTGTTCCAATCTCCCAGAAGTTGTCCTCTTTGCCCATACGCACGATGCGCTCCGGCGGGATTCCCACCTCTTTTGTCCATATATCAAAGGTTTCGTCATCGTCTTCATATATCGAAATCCAGAGCTTGTCCTCCGGCATTTGCATCTCTTTTGTTACAAACTCCCACGCCCACGCAGTAGCCTCGCGCTTGAAGTAGTCGCCAAACGAAAAGTTTCCGAGCATCTCAAAAAATGTACCGTGACGCGCCGTCTTACCCACATTTTCGATATCCGGCGTACGTATACACTTCTGGCATGTTGTCGCTCGCACAGACGGAGGGGTTTGCGCGCCTGTAAAATACGGCTTGAGCGGCGCCATACCGGAATTTATAAGTAACAGACTGGCATCATTTTGCGGCACAAGCGGGAAACTCGGCATAC
>JGI994J12354_10001284_pt1 | contig 25342 bp, 22 predicted proteins | sample IntmicLarv3ML3BL_FD_12354 | JGI IMG/M metagenome (IMG submission 12354)
GCGCCCGGAGCCATAGGCTCGGGGCGCTCTTTGCTTGCGGCACTTGACCTCCCCGCAAGCACCCCTTCCCGCACCCGCACATATGATAAAGTAGCCAACACTTTCTATCACTTCACAAGGAGGCTTCCCATGAATCGAAACTACAATGTCTGCCCATCCACCACTTTTTGCTGTCCTTGCCCTTCTCCCTGTCCGCCTATTTGTCGAGGCCCCACCGGTCCACAGGGTGTCACAGGCCCCACCGGGCAGTCCGCATTTGAAGCGGCGCAACAAGGCGGTTTCACCGGCACGGAGGCGGCGTTCAACGCCGCTCTGGCGACCATTTCTCAAACCATTTTAAGCACCACAATCCGCACCAACGAGGTGCTCACCCTTGCGCAATACCAGACCCTGCTTGCGCTCGGCGAAATCGACCCCAACACCGCATACGACATCATCGAGGATGTGCCATGAGGACAATCGGCGACCAAACGGTCACGCTGCGCTACATCGGACAGCGGCATGCCATCGGCCGATATGTCGGTGAGCAGCAGATTTTCTCGGACTACATTCACCAAGGCCTGCTGCACCATTTCGACGGCAAAAACAACACAGGCGAAGGGGTATTCGATCCTAACGCCGCTGTCTGGGTTGACCTCGTCACCGGCGTACAGGCGACTTTGCAAAGCGTCAGCTGGCAGAATTTCGGCGTGCTCTTCGCCTCCGCTGCATCCAAGGTGTTCTACGAGGGACAGAGCGTGCAGCACTACACCATTTTCAATACGCACCGCGTCTCCGCCTTGCAAGGCGTACACCCCCGCATCTTCGGCGAAATCCCCTACCCGACGCTCTATCTCAGCAGCAATGTAAATATCAACTACGCATACGCTTTCTTCGGGCAGGGGAAGGACACCCCTTTCCTCCCCCACACGATTCCCGCACCGGGCGAAACCGTGTACACCGCCATACGCTTTGGCGGCAACGGCGTGATTGAGCTCTTTTTCAACGGCCTGCTCGCCGCAACCATCGCAAGCGTGCTCCTTGACCCAGCCCCGGCGGCCACCATGTACATCGGCTGCCGTGCGGCAAACGACCGCACCTTCAGCGGCGAGATTTTCGAGCACCTCGTCTACGACAGACCCCTCAGTGATGCCGAAATTTACCACACCTTTCTCCTCTCGCAGCAGCGCTACCCGTGAGGAGCCCGCCACACACAAACCGCCCCCATCTCGCCGCCTCTTTTCCGCAAACAGCACAATACGAAGCCTTCCACAGCCCTGTTTCATCAGGCGCTGCGGGAGGCTCTATGCTTTGCGCCGCCTCAGCCGCCTCTTTTCCGCCGCACTTCCCTCCCTTGTGGCAGGTGTAACAATCCTTCTCCCGCACTTTCTGCGCCTCCAAATTTCCGCCATTGCTTTTCACGGAAAAATGGGTTATATTAAATTTAATTGTAGTATTGTAAAGAGAGAAGTAATGACATGCCATTTGAAGCTGGAAACAAAACCCCGGCCTTCGACGAAACGGCAGCAGAGGACGACCGCCGCTCAGAAGCTCTGGTTGAAGCAGAAGCAATGCCCGAAGCCGTCGGCATGTATGACGAGCAGACGCAGGAGCGCAGCGACAGGCAAATCGACATTGAGGTTGACTCAAACAGCCAGCGAAAAAAGCTGATTATCGCTCTCGCCTGGCCGTCTCTCGCCGAAAACTTTCTCACCTCGCTCATGTCCATGATGGACATGATGATGGTGGGCGGGCTTGGCGCATACGCCATTTCAGCCGTCGGCCTTGTCACACAGCCGAGGTTCATCATGCTCTCGGCCTTCATGGCAATGTCTGTGGGCACAACGGCGCTCGTCGCCCGCTGCAAGGGCGCAAGAGACCCCGACGGCGCAAACAACGCCTTCCGCCAGTCCCTTGTGATTACAGCGATACTCACGGCGATACTATGCGTCGTCATGAACCAATACGCCGAGGCGCTGCTCCGTTGGATGGCGGGAACAGAGATTTCAGAGCACACGATTACAGAGGCGCTGGCCTATTTCAAAATCCAAATCTACGGCTTCCCGACCCTCTCCTTTACATTCGCCATCAACGCCGCCCTGCGCGGCGCAGGCAACACAAAGGCCTCGTTCCAGAATAACACCGTGGCCAACGTGGTCAATGTCATACTCAATTACTGTCTCATCAGCGGAAACTTCGGTTTCCCCCGCATGGAAGTCGCCGGCGCTTCCCTCGCAACGGTCATCGGCCAGGGCGTCGGCATGCTGCTCGCCATTTACACGGTGGCAAGCGGAAGGCAGTACATCAGCCTCGGCTTTCGTACCCGCTGGAAGCTTGACTTTACAATGATCACCCGCATCATGCGCATCGGCATGCCCGCACTTGTCGAGCAGGCCATCATGCGCGTCGGCATCCTCTGGTTCACAACCATCGTAACGGCGCTGGGCGAGCTCGCCTATTCCGCCCACATGGTCGTCATGAACATCATGCAGCTCTCCTTCACGGCGGGCATGGCGCTCGGCACGGCGGGCACCACCCTTGTCGGGCAGTGCCTCGGCCGCGGGCGGGCAGACCTCGCAAAAATATACGTCAAGCTCACGCAGAACATCGGCTACATCGTCTCTGTCGTGATTGCTCTGGTCATGTTTGTGTTCGGCCCCCGGCTCGCCGGACTCTACTCCGACGATGTGGCCATCATCGGCCTCGCCGCCGACATGCTCAAAATCATTGGCCTTGCGACCCCCATCTCCAACGCAAGGTTTGTCTACGTCAGCGCCCTTCGCGGCTCGGGAGACTCCCGCTACATGGCAGTCATCGCCTTTTTGGGCGTCCTGCTCGTCCGCCCCGTGATGAGTCTGATTCTTGTCAACATCCTCCACATGGGGCTTTACGGCATCTTCATCGCCTTCGTCGCCGACATCTTCATCTGCTTCCTCCTCTCCCTCGCCAGATACAACACCGGCAAATGGACGCAAATCAATGTCTGACGGGCAACGACTCCTCTTCAAATGAGCAAATAAAGAGCTCCGGCGCATCTGCGCCGGAGCTCTCTTGCANCCATTTTTTAGTATGCTCAGAACCAATACAGGTATGCCCCCACGGTCTCCGACTGCACCCACACGCCGTCGTTTTCCGCCCACACACTGACTGCCCCGCCCTCCGGACCCGACCAGAGCGTCGCCATCACCATCCCGCCCTCTGTGTGGGCGAGAAACAGCACGTTCGACATCCCCGGGGGGTCTCCCGCATCGACCCGCCACGTGGAATACGCATCGTATTGTGCGGGAAACTCCACAGCGATTTCCTGCGCACCGTCACGGTAGACAATCTCAAAGAGCATGTCGTCCCCGCTGCGCTCATACTGAAACAGCTCAACAGCTCCGCCCTCCTCGCTGGCGGCCAGCTCTGCGCTGTACACCACATCCAGCCTGCGCACTCCTGCCCGCTGCGCCGCCGCATCGGCCGCAACGAAGGAGTATTCGTCTGCGTAATGGTACGCCAGCGGGATGAACGCCGCCGGAAACAGAGTGCCCGAGGTGACAAACTGCGGCCACTCCGTGTCAAAGCCACCCGCCGTCGCCTCATACACATGCCCGCTCATGTCGTCAAAGCTGTAAAACGTCGCCCGCCCGTCCCGCTGCTCGGGGTCGCCCTCTTGATAGCCCGCATAGCGAAGCGGCGTAAGCCCGCCGCCATAACCCACGGCCACATCCAGCCGCTCCGGCGCTTCAATCGTAGGCATCCAATTGCTCTCAAGTACAATAAGCCCTGTCCCGCTCTCGTCCGCTATGGCGAAAAATCCCGTCAGCTCGTCCACGCCCGCAGCGACCTCCGGTGTCGGCTCTGCCGTCGGTGCGGACGTAGCTTCCGCCTTTGGCGGCGCAGGCGTTGCTGTCGCCTCCAGCTTCGGTGTCGGCGTCGCCGATGGCGGCAATGATGGCGCAGCAGGCGAGCCGCAGGCCGCCAAGCCCAATGCCAAAGTAAGGGCGGGCAGCACAGCACACGGGCGCACCGCTCTGCGCCCGACCTTCGTTTTTTTCGTTTTCACAGCAGCACCACTTTCCGGCAAAAGCCTCTCATCCTCGGGGCGGACAGCCCGTTTCCTCTCGTATAGCTCCATTCTACCTCCCCGCCTGCGCCGCCGCCCCACCCGCAGCGGGTAGGTTTTGCGCAGCGCCTCATTTTTTGCGCAAAATTCCCTGCTATTCCCCAAAAAAACGCAATATTTTTGCCCGCCCCTGCTCTTCCCCGGCTTCGCCAACTGATTGCCATGAAAAAACAAAGAAGCTGCACGCCATAGGCGTACAGCTTCTCTCTTCTCTCATTGCGGCTGCGCCGCTGTCACTCTGCGCCCGAAAAGCGCAGCGTCATATCAAACACCGGTTGAAGCCCATAGTGAAACTCACCATCCCATGTACCGCCAACCATAAATACAAACCGGTTCGCCTCGGTCTCCTCGTCCCACTTTGGCAGCCGCTCGACAAGTGCCTGCTCCTGCGCCCCTTCTGACGGAAAAAGCCCCGTCACCAAGTCCTCTCCCGTTTCTGTCAGCAGCTTCAACGTCAACTGCCCCTCCAGCGGTACTTCCTCTGCGTTGCTCTGTGCAAAGCTCTCAATTTCTATGCGCACATCATTGGCCGCAGACAAATTCGTGATGACATAGTACGGCGACGAAATTGCCCCATTATCCCCTTCAAAGGCAGCAAACAAAAGCCGCATCGGCACTTCCATATAGATTTCCGTCTCTGGTCTCATCGGATCCGGAACAATCACCTCCGTGTCCACACCCAAAAAACCATAAACGGGAATCACGTCCTGCGCCTCTGTCACTGTTTCCTCTTCCACACCAAAAAAACCATAAACGGGAATCATGTCCTGCGCCTCTGTCACTGTTTTCTCTGTGCCTTCCTGCTCCGTCTCCTGCTCCGTCCCCTCCTCAGCGGCAAACGCCACTGCTGTCATGGCCAGAGCCAGTGCAAGCATCATTGCAATCGTTTTCTTCTTCATTGATACACTCCTTAATTTTTGATGACAAGGGTCAGCTCCACTGCCGCCTTGCCGTTATACTCGCCCGTATCCGGGCTGTATGCGTAAATATAGGCCGTCGCAGGATATTCGCCCTTAGACAGCACTTTCGTCAACTGCCCTTCGTTGATGTGATGATTCGGCAGAATCCCGCCGGAATTGTAAACAACCTCTCCCATCGGCTCCAATGTAATCTCCACAACAAAGGGATATGTATTGTGCTGCGGGTTTTCAATGCGCAGCGTACCTGCGCTCTCCCCGTCCTCAAACACCGGTTTGGTGTTGATTTTGAAGGAAAACACCTGCTCGTTCGCCTCCCGCTGCATCTGCTCCTTGATTTCCTCTTCCGACATACCCGGCAGTTGACCGGACACCGCATCGCCGTGGTCGGGGAAAAGGTCAACCCGCTCTGGCAGTGAAAAGTTATACCAAAAGATGCACCACACCGCTGTTGTAGCGGCCATGAAAAGGAGCAGCCCGACAAGCCAGCGCCTCTGTTGCAACAAGTTTTGGGCGTCCTGTTCCGATAAAGGTTTCATATTTGTACTCCTCTCCGTTTTTTTATGGTTAACCTGCCGAGCCTCTCTGAGCTTGACAACGTCTGCACATCATACTATAATTGCATCAACAAATCGGTGGTATTTACCACGAAATGAGGGTCTATGAATACATATTTTTCTATCTTAGCGCAAACGCCGCCCTTCGCCGGCCTCCCGCCCGAAGACATCGAAAAGCTCTGTGCCTGTCTGCAAATCCGCAAGCGCTTGATTCCCAAAGACTCCTTTGTCTTTCGCACCGGCGACAACGTGTGCGCCATCTACCTGCTCCTGTCGGGAAAAATGCATATCGTCAGCGAGGATTTCTGGGGCAACCAGTCCATCATTGAGACCATGCCCGCCCGCACCCTCTTCGGCGAGGCCTACGTGCTGGCCGCCAAGGCGCAGCACATCGTCAGCGTCGTCGCCGCCGAGGACTCTGAAATTCTCGAAACCACGGCCGTGCACATGCTGGAAACCTGCCCAAACAAGTGCGCCTGCCACCTCCGCCTTGCGAGCACCACCCTCGGCATCCTCTCAAAAAAGATTGTGCGCCTCACGCAAAAGCTCGGGCACATCGCCCAGCGCAACATGCGCGAAAAAATCCTCTCCTACCTCTCCCAATGCGCCCGGGAGGCCAAAACCACAGACTTTCACATCCCTTACTCCCGCCAGGAGCTGGCGGACTACCTCTGCGTTGACCGAAGCGCCCTCTCCCACGAACTGAGCCGCCTGCGCAAAGACGGCATGCTGCGCTATCAAAAAAATCACTTCGAGCTGCTCCACACTTCCTTTGATGACATCTAAGCGCACGCCATCTGAAAACACCCCCGCTTATGAATTGACTTGCACGAGCGCATATATTATACTTATTATAATCACAATCCCTTTTCCGGCCATCGTTTGTTCTACGTTCAATCCCCGCCCCCGCTGTCGGGTTTGAGCGCTTGACAATAAACCAAAAATTTGGGGAGGCGCAAAGTATGGAATTTCAAACTATCACCTGCTACGGCTCGGGCTTAATCGGCACAGGATGGGCAACAATTTTTTTGATGCAAGGTCTCAAGGTCACCCTCTACGACATCAGCGATGCGCTCTTCCCGCTGGCAAGAGAGCGCATTGAATCCAACCTTAAATTCCTCATGGGCGAGGGCGTATTCACGCAGGCGCAGGTGGACGGCTTCATGGCCGCCTTTTCCACCACCACCGACCCGGAAACCGCCCTCAAGGATGCAGACTTCATCCAGGAAAACGGGCCGGAAAATCTGGAGCTCAAGCGGAACATCGTCGCAACCATCGAAACCTTCGCAAAGCCCGACGCCGTCGTCGCCTCCAGCACCTCGGGGCTCAACATCTCCGACATCACCGCCCACGCCAAGCACCCCGAGCGCTTTGTCGGCGGCCACCCGTATAATCCCGTGTTCCTCATCCCCCTCGTCGAGCTCACCCTCGGGCAAAAAACCGACCCGCAGGTGCTCACACGGGTGCTCGACTTCTACAAGGAGCTCCAAAAGGAGCCTGTCGTCCTGCGCAGAGAAGCCCCCGGCTTCATCGCAAACCGCCTACAGGCCGCCATCATCCGCGAGGCCGCCGACCTCGTTCTGCGCGGTGTTTGTACCGTGGAGGAGGTTGACAAGGCCATGCTCTTCGGCCCTGGTCTGCGCTGGGGTCTGCTCGGCCCGCTCCTCGTTTCCGAGCTCGCCGGCGGCAAGCTCGGCATCAGTGGTGCCACGAAGCACATGGGTGTCACCATGACGAAGTGGTACGAGGACATGGGCAGCTGGACAGTATTCCCCGATGCCTATGTCGAAAACGTGCAGGGCTGGATGGACGCCGCCATCGCAAACCGCGACCCCCGCCACGGCTTGACCGGCGAGGAGATTATCGCCTTTCGCGACAAGGGTCTTGTCACACTGCTCAAATACCATAATAAATTCTAAAGCCAGACATAAGCCCGCTGCGCCAATTGGCGCAGCGGGCTTTCTTATGCAGTAAAATTACTTGCCCAAATCAGGACGCTTGCGCAGCAGTGCTCCTGCTCCAATCAGAGCAAGACCTAACAGTGTCACGAAATGAACCGTCCTGCTGCCCGTATTCGGCAGGCTGGTGAAGTTGCCCGCCGGCACATCGTCAGTGCCGATGAAGGCCCACTCGCCCTCCTGCTCCACCACAATTCCGATGGGCTCGCCCTGCGGGCTCTGCACATCCCATCTGCCGTCATCCAGAGGCACCAGAATTGCAGTCTCCGGGATGTTCTCCCAAACCTCTTCCGTCCAGCGGTCATCACCGCCGGTGTGCCCGCCGCCGCCGGGATTATCGTCGTTGCTGCCGCCGCCCGGTGTCTCGCCGCCCGGTGTCTCGCCGCCCGGTGTCTCATCGTCGGGTGTCTCATCGCCGGGGGTTTCATCGCCGGGGGTTTCATCGCCAGCGGGCCATGCTACTTCCACGTAGAGCGTCACGATGCGCTCCACCGCATTGCTCGCAGCATCCTTCACAAAGAAGGCAAGCACGTACTCTCCATCCACTGTCCAGTCGATGTCCTCAAATGCCATGCCATAGACCTCGCAGCTTACCTCGACTGCGCCGTCACAGTTGTCAAGACCCGTCACCTTCAGCGCCGCAACCAGCTCTTCGAGCGTTTTCGGCGCATCGGATGCGTTTTCAAGATACAGCTCAATGGCGTCCGGCGCATCAATCACCGGCGGCAAATCGTCAGTAAACTCAATTTCAATCGTGCCTTTATAGTCTTTCCCGCCATAGGTCACTGTAAAGTTCACCGTATAGATGCCATCTGCAGTCAGCAGGTCTTCACGATAATCAGCGCTTGTGATTTCGTAAGAAACCGTGCTACCGTCGCTCCCGACCAGCTCGATTCCGAGCAATGCAGCAAGCTCCTCAATGCTCCGGCTTGCCTGCGGATATGTGCTGCCTGCCAAAATCTCCACCCACTCCGGATAATCCAGCTCGTAGGTCACCGGCGGTGCACTCTCTCCGCCACCGGAGCCACCTGCATTAAACTTTTCAAACACTGCAAAAATCGTAAGATTCGTGTCCGGCATCACAACGGAAAGCGAATTTCCCATTGCCTCTATATAATCGCTCAATTCAATGCTTCTGTCCTTGGCCAGCACTTGCCAGGACAGAGTATAGCCCTCTGCCACCTCCGCTGTAATCAGCACTGCACTTCCGATCTCCACTTCGTCAGAGTATACCTCGCCGTCCCCATCAGGCGCATAGGTGGATGCGGCGTTCCCACCAATTTCCAGCTCTATTGTGCCGCATGCGTAGTTGCCCGGATATGTCTCGTTTTCTGTCACCAGTGTGAGCGTGTAGCCCTCCGCTGCACTTGCACCGATGATGCTGCCCATCATGGCAAGCAGCATACACACGGCCACAAGCCACCCCATGGAGCGCCGTTTCAGCAGTCTCTTGTTTTTCATTTTATTTCCCCTTACTTTCATTATTATTCACTTTAGGCGAAATAGCATTTCGCCCGAGCAACAAGGTTACCTCCCATTTGATATCCAAAAGTCCACTTTCCCCAAATTCAAACCGGACCACTTGCAGAAGTGAGAGAGTCCTCTGCAAGCGGCTTCTCCGGCTGTGCCTCAGATGTTGCCGCAGCGATTGCTCTGGGGGACAGAGCAATGGTGCTCGCCTTGGCCGCACGGAGGCGGGACTTATATCAACCGCAACAAGAAGGGGTCTGTTGTGGTTAATACTAATACAATGTGTGCCGCATACCTCTAACGGGCGCTCGCCTCCGGCTTGTCCGCCAGCCACCTTTTCAGCGTCTGCCGCCCGCGGGAGAGGCGCATACGCACCGTCGGATTTTTCACGCCCATCAGCTCTGCTATTTTCTTCGTGGGCATCTGGTGGCAGTAAAACAGCACAATCACCGCCCTCTGCTCCTCCGGCAGCTCGTTGACCGCACGCAGCAGGGCGTCATAAAGCTCCTCCTGCTCCCAGTATTCCGCCGGCAGAAAATCAATGCGCTCCTCGGCTCTTTGCGCCAGAGCCTCCGTCATGCCGCTCAAGCCATAGCGCTTGCGCAGCCGGAGCATTTGAATACATCGGTTGTAGGCAATTTGATAGGTATACGCCACAAGTGCATGGGCATTTTTTAGGTGAGAGAGATTTTGAAACAGATCCGCCATCACGTCCTGCATCGCATCCATGGCATCCTGCTCATGGCGCAGTATTCTCAAGGCATAGTAGTAGATGCCCGGCGAGAGCGCTGTGTAAATCTCCGCAAATGCGTCCGCATCCCCTTGCTGCGCATGTTCCGCTAATTTACCAAGTTCAGAACGCTCCATGTTCTCCTCCCTCCGAGCACAGTCTCCCCCTATTAATCAAAGATGGCGTTTTCGAGAAAATGTAACAAGAAATTTCAAAAAAATTCCAGATAAGGTATTTTTTAGCAATTCATCTAATTATTAAGTTTATCACCTTTTCCGTGCGAATCAAGGCATATTCTATCGAAAAAAATCGTATTACCTCAGTAATTTTAGGAAGGAAAGAAAACCTCCTATCCATTCCGCGTAAACTGTATAAAATCCCTCTTTTTCCATCAAATTCAAACCTTTGCGATGCGGTTTTGTGCAATAAGTAGAAAATTCCATTTTTTCAGAATCCTGCCCCTTCCGCCGCACCACCGCACAACTTCCGCCATTGAAAAGGTGAAAGTCCCACAGAAAAAAGTGACAACCGCTTAAATTCCATTGCCCCTCTCATTTTCCCTATACTCAAACAGCATTTTTGGTCAATTTCATCAAATTTCGAGGTTGATTTTATAAGTTTTTGGGTATAGAATATAACAGATAGGAAATCGCCACTGTACTTTTGCGCCCTTTTGAGGTTGCAATTTTGCGCCTTTTTCACGCCTGTCTCACATAGCCGAACCGTTGCAACACCTGCTCTCCCATAGAAAACAGGCGCTTTCCCCGCCCGCCTCCTTCTTCCGAAGCTTTGGCTTAAAACTTGCTACATATAGTATTGCCTTAGCAAAGAGGAAAAGAAAAGGAGCGTTTTTATATGGGCACATATCAGAATCTCTACAAACAAAAGCTCACCTCGGTGGAGGATGCACTTTCTCACATCAAAAGTGGCGATGTCATCGGCGCTTCGCTCTGCGCAATGGAGCCCGTCTCGCTGCTCTCCCGGCTTCACACGCTGCGGGGCAAGGTCGAGAATGTCACCATTATGCGCGGCCTCGAAATGGTCAAATACCCCTTCATGACGGATGCGGATTACGCCGACACCTTCCGCTGCGAATCCCTCTTCCTCATGGGGCCCGGCCGCGAATCCATGCGGCAGGGCATCACCTCCTTCGCCCCCACCCATCTGCACAACGTCCTCGCCCGCCGCAGGGGCTATCGCTATCCCAATGTGGTGCTCATCAGCGCCGCACCTATGGACGAGCACGGCTATTTCCGCTGCTCCCTCTGCCAGATTTGGGAAGCCGAGCTCTTGGAGCACTGCGACCTCGTCATCATGGAGGTCAACCCCAACATGCCTCTCATCGGCGGCGACACGGCCATCCACATCAGCCGGGTACACCACCTCGTGGAAACCAACACCCCCGTGCCCAAGCTGCCCCGCAGCCCCATCAACGAAGTCGATCAAGTCATCGGCGAGTATATCGCCACGCTTGTCAACGACGGGGACACCATCCAGCTCGGCATCGGCGGTATCCCCAACGCCGTGGGCAAAGCGCTCATGAGCAAGCGGGACCTCGGCCTGCACACCGAAATGCTCACCAACAGCATCTCCGACCTCGTCGAGGCCGGCGTGCTCACCGGCCGCAAAAAGAACCTCCACAACGGCAAAATGGTTGCCACCTTCGCCCTCGGCGACCAAAAGCTCTACGACATGATGCACAACAACCCCGCCGTGGAAATCCTCTGCGGCGATTACGTCAACGACCCCTTCGTCATCGCCAAAAACGACAACATGGTCTCCATCAGCACCTGCATCAGCGTGGATTTGAGCGGACAGGTCAACTCCGAGAGCATCGGCTCGCTCCAATACAGCGGCAGCGGCGGGCAGGTTGACACTGCTTACGGTGCGATCCACACCAAAAACGGCCGCTCCATCATCGCCCTCAACGCCACGGCTAAGGACGGCACTGTGTCCACCATCATGTCCTCCCTCGCTCCCGGTGCGATTGTCACGCTCTCGCGCAACAACGTGGACTATGTGGTCACGGAGTACGGCATCGCAAGCCTGCGTGGGCGCAGCGTACGCGACCGCGTGAGTAACCTCATCGCCATCGCCCACCCCCACTTCCGCGCTGACTTGAAAAAGCAGGCGGAGGCACTCATGCTCTGGTAATTCCCGCTGGATATTTCACCCGAATGACCCCACCGGTATTGCATATAATATAGGCGATATATTTTTTTGAGGAGGTAATTTTCATGAGCAACAAGAGAATCGTAAACTGCGCCATCACAGGTTCCATCCACTCTCCGACCATGAGCCCGTACCTGCCCTATACGCCCGAGGACATTGCCCGGCATGCCATCGACGCTGCCAACGCAGGTGCAACCGCAGTTCACATTCACGCCCGCCATCCGCAGGTTGGCGCTCCGTCCTCCGACCTGGAACTCTATGACAAGATTATCAGCACCATCCGCGCCAGCAACAAGGACGTGCTTATCTGCATCACCACCGGCGGCGGCGCCGGTATGACCATCGACGAGCGTCTGGCCACCGTCCCCCGCTTCAAGCCCCAGCTCAGCTCCATGAACGCCGGCTCCATCAACTGGGGTCTCTTCGGCCTCGCTGAGCGCATCAAGGACTGGAAATTCGAGTGGGAGCAGCCCATGTACGCCATGACCAAGGACTTCGTGTTCAAGAACACCTTCGCCGACATGGAGCGTATGCTCATCGTCATGAACGAGAACAAGGTCAAGCCCGAGCTTGAGTGCTACGACATGGGGCATCTCTACAACGTCAAGTTCATGCAGGATGCCGGCCTCATCGTCGGCAAGCCCTATCTCCAGTTCGTCATGGGCATCAACGGTGCCATCGGTGCCAATGTCAACGAGCTGGTCAACATGAAGGACACGGCTGACCGTCTCTTCGGTGTCGGCGGCTACGAGTGGTCCGCCTTCGGCGCAGGCCGCATGGAATACCCCATCGGTGTCACCAACCTCTTCCTCGGCGGCCATGTCCGCGTCGGCATGGAGGACAACCTCAATCTCGCCAAGGGCGTTCCCGCCAAGAGCAATGCAGAGCTCGTCGAGAAGATGGTGCGCCTCATGAAGGATCTGGACTTCGAGCCCGCCACCCCCGCAGAGGGCCGCAAGATGCTGGACATCACCAACCTTGGCTAAGCTTCTCTGCGCAGCAGTCTAAAATTTGAAAGAAAAGAGATGTTTTTATGAGAACCGCTATTATGGGTGCCGGTTCACTGGGCACCATTCTCGGCGCATATATCACTAAGGCGGGCAAGCAAGTTGACCTCATCGACGTCAACAAGGCGCACGTGGATGCCCTCAACGAAAAGGGCGCAACCGTCACCGGCACCATTGACTTCAATGTGCCCGTCAAGGCGCTCACCCCCGACCAGATGGAGGGCGAATACGACCTCATCATCTATATGGTCAAGCAAACCTATAACGACTCCGCACTGGCTGCGCTCGAGGGTCACATGCATGAGAACACCATCATCTGTACCTGCCAAAACGGCCTGCCCGAGCCCGTGCTGGTTGACCGCTTCGGCGTTGACCATGTCCTCAGCGTTCCCATCGGCTGGGGCGCAACCTTCCTCTCCCCGGGCGTTTCCGAGCTTACCTCCGTCGCCACGCCCGACAAGCTCACCTTCGAAATCGGCCGTGTTGACGGCAAAGTCACCCCCGAAATGCAGCAGGTGAAGGAGCTCATGGAGTGCATGGGGCACACGGATATTCTGGAAAACCTCATGGGCATCCGCTGGACGAAAATTCTCATCAACTCCACCTTCAGCGGCATGTCCGCCTGCCTCGGCTGCACCTTCGGCGATGTGCTGGACAATCCCGACGCACTCAAGTGCGTCAAATATATCGCCAATGAGTGTATCGACATTGCCAAGGCCGCCGGCATCAAGATGGAGCCCATGCAGGGCAACGACTTGGGCGGACTGGTCGGCTTTAGTACCGTTGCGCAGCGCGACGCCAACACCCCGGTCTATCAAGCCATGTTCGGCCCCCACCGCGCCCTGCGCGCCAGCATGCTCCAGGACCTGGAAAAGGGTCTCAAAACCGAAATCGGCGCCATCAACGGCGCAGTCTGCGACATGGGCGACCGCTACAATGTGGACTCCCCCACCAATGACCAAGTCGTTGCCATCGTGCGCAGCATCGAGGACGGAAAGTACACCCCCAGCTTTGAAAATCTCAAGCTATTCAAGCTCCCCGACTAATCAAAAAATTGCGCTGACAAATTTCATAAAAAGACCGTTGCCTTCCGGCAGCGGTCTTTTTGCTTTCCTCTCGTTTTTTGCGCATGCTGCGAGCCGTCCGGCTCAGGCAAAATTTCCTATATTTTCCATTTTCGCCCGTTTTCGCATATCGTTTATCGATAAATATTTATCGTTTTTCGATAGATTTTTATCGATAAACGATAACGATTTTGCGTCTGTTTCTTCATTTTTAGATTTTTCATCTGCTTCTTGGCTACCCTTTTTTATGTGTATATTTCCCTAAAATATTTTTTCGAGGGCTTTTTAATTGCTTCTTCTTTGATTGCAAGATTTTTCTAAGCATTTCTTTATTATTGCGGATTTTCTTTAGGGCAATGCTTTTCTATCCGCATATTTCCTAAAAATAATCCTTTGTTTTTACGAGCACTTTTGGGAGCTCTGTGTGCTTTTTCGGCGGGAATTTGAGGCGTGTGCTATGCCACGGGGAACACCCCCCGTGTTGTTCCGCTACAATAAATTCGAAACGACACAGGGGTCGTTCCCTACGTTTTATGCACAGTCGAATATTTTCGCCGCAAGATTACGGGGCAAGCCCGCAATGGCGGGATGACCGGGGAGGGGCGATGAGGGCAGAGTCCTAACATTTCGCCCTGCCAAAATTTTTGTGAGGAGGAGTTGGCGGCCGAAATGCGTCCTCTCCTCCACGCCAACCTTGACTTTTAGTCCAAAAACCCCTACAATATATCTTACAAGGAGGGGTCTACTTGGCTGAATATACGGCGGCAACAATGGCTGCCAAGTGGCGCATTTCCACCCGCCGAATGCAGGCTTTATGCTGCGCCGGTCGGGTGTCCGGAGCCCACAAGCGCAATGGCGCATGGCTCATCCCCGCCGATGCGGAAAAGCCTCAATGGCGAGGCGACAGCCCCCCCGACCAGACCCTGCGGGTGCTGTCTCTCTTTTCCGGCTGCGGCGGCATGGACTTGGGCTTTGAGGGAAGCTTTCAAGTTCTACAGCAAGGTCTCAACCCGCAAATCAACCCGCATTGGAACATCCCAAAAGCAGGCGGCGACTGGGTTACACTGCCCAAAACCCGCTTCTGCACCGTTTTCGCAAACGACATTCGCCCCGACGCAAAAACCATCTGGAGTCGCTATTTTTCCAAATTCAACACCCCGAAAGAGGTCTACCACGTCGAGAGCATCGTCGATCTGGTCAAGGCTCAGCAGGACGGTTTGAAAACCGTTTTTCCGCCCAACATTTCCGTTGTCACCGGCGGCTTCCCCTGTCAGGATTTTTCCGTGGCGGGCAAGCGCAAGGGTTTTCACTCGGACAAGAGCCACACCGGAAAAAAGCGTGAGGACGCCGCCCCCTCGGCGGAGAGCCGCGGGCAGCTGTACATGTGGATGCGCGAGGTCATCGCCCTCACCCAGCCCAAGCTTTTCATCGCCGAAAACGTGAAGGGGCTGACCAATCTCCACGATGTGAAGGAAATCATTCAGCGCGATTTTGCCTCGGTCTGTGACGGGGGCTATTTGGTTGTGCCCGTAAAAATTCTCCTCGCCGCCAACTACGGTGTCGCCCAGCGGCGCGAGCGCGTTATTTTCTACGGCTTCAAGAAATCTGCCCTGCGGCCGGAGGCGCGCAAGGCGCTCTCCAGCGCCGATATTGCGCCGGAATACGACCCCTATCCCGTGCCCACCCACGCCCCTGCGGGCGATGCCGCTGCGCCTTTGCTGCCCTTTGTCACGCTACGCAGCGCTCTGGTGGGGCTCGACGAGCCGGACAAGTCCGCCGATCCGTCCCAAAAGAAATTTTCTCAAGCAAAATATCTGGGGCGTCATCTGCAAGGCCAGACCGAAATCCAGCTCGACAGCATCGCCCCCACCATTCGGGCGGAGCACCACGGAAACATTGAATACCGCCGCCTCGCCACCGAGCACGGCGGTCAATACCCCGACGAGCTCGCCGCAGGGATGGTCGAGCGCCGCCTCACCGTGCGCGAGTGCGCCCGGATTCAGAGCTTTCCCGACGATTATGACTTCGTTGTCCCCGCCGCCAAGGGCGAGCAGAGCGTGTCCGCCTCAGAGGCCTACCGCCTCGTCGGCAACGCCGTGCCGCCCCTGCTGGCCTTCCACATCGCCAAGCGCATGGAGGATAACTGGAGCCGATACTTTTTCTGATTTTTTGGATTGAGGAGAGCCGCCCGATTGGGCGGCTCTTTTTTCGTTGGTTTGCAGATATCGCAAGACTTTTCTAAAACATTTTTCACGGGGAACGCCCGAAATGGGCAACCCCAGCGGGCGGGAGTTTGGTATGCCGCAGGATCGAGCACGGTGCATCTTACAGCAGGGTGCAGAGATAATTCGGTGCAGGCTTTGTGCTTGCACGCATTGTTTGGGCGCACTGTGTGCTTTTGCAGTGGGAATTTGGGAGGCGAGTGCGGAGCGTAGGGCTGGGTATTTCTGCCGCAAGAGGGCAGAGCCCGACAGGAGGACTTCACACATGCAAAGCTTCCACCGCCATACACCGCAGTATCTCGTGATGCTATGAACACTTCTACTTTTGGCAAGCGTTGCCCCATCGGCTTTGTTATGATGAGGACGTTCCCACGGAGAGAACGTCCGAAATTGCAACTTTCAGCCGGTGGAAAAGAGCGTTTTTTGGTGACTTTTTGTCGTGATTGAGAAAAAGTTACTCGCCTCAAGCGAAACTTGAAGCGAGTGTAGAGAGGGAAACAGATTCTTCGCTTCGCTCAGAATGACAGAGATTGCGGGGCGAGGGCGCAATGACAAGGACGCTGGGGACAGCGTCCCCCACGGAGCCGGGAGAAACACGAGAAGGCTGGGGGGTAGCGTCCCCTACGAAGAGTAAGACGAAAACAAAGACAGAAACAAGAGCAAAAGCAAAGCAAGGACAAGAACAAAAAGAAAAGCAAAGACAAAAAGCAGAAACAAAATCCCTTAGCAAAAGCCCAAAATGCTCTTTAGCAGTTGCTCCGGCTCGTGGTCATTTACGCCGCACCCGCAGAGCTTTCGGGCGCTCGCTGCGCACCAAGCCAAGGCCTTTTCCGGCAGGCTCTCGCCCAGCGCACCCGCCATGCCCCAGCTCTCCATGAGCTCCTCTGCCGTCGCATTGTCCAGCGCCACAAGCACCTCCTGCTGGCACAGGCGCAGGTTTTCAAATATGTGGGGAATCGACTCAAATGCCCGGTCGGCCGCCCAGAGCGTCACCTTGCCGCCTGCGGTGAAGCTGTCGCGCAGGCTCGGCGAGACGATGCTTCGTTCGCTAACCATCCACATGGCACAGCGGGAAAACTTCTTCGAGCTGCCGGAAAATACTTCCGGAAAGTGCGCAAAGCAGTAGCCCAGCAGCTCGCTTTGCTCTGCGCAGGAGAGGTCTGCGTACATCCGCAGCGCAGCGGGGGTGCTCTCCGCCAGCCACCACGCCCGCTGCCCCTGCGCACGGAAATAGGCGGTGATTTTCTCGATGGGCTGCTCCGCATCCGAGAGCTCTTGATAGCTCAGATGCGACTTGTCAAAAAAGGTCTCCCCCGCCGCCAAATCCATGTCAATCATGTAGCGGGGGCTGTGCGTCACCGCCACGCTGGCCACGCAGTCCTCATAGCGTTTCCAGCGGAAAGCCTGCTGCCCTGCGGCCGTTTTGCCGAAGAGGACGTAGGTGCTCAGCACCGCCTCCTTCGTGCTGCCGAGGATGCTGTTTCCGTTGATTTTCCAATCCTTTTTCTTCACCGCAGAGGAGCTCTTTACCTCGATGCCGTAGCGGCTCCCGTCGTCAAATTCCAGCACGATATCGGGGAAGCTGTGGCTCCCCGCCACATAGAGCGCCTGCGCCGACAAGCCCTGCGCCGCAAGCGTCTGCTCCACCGCAGCGCAGACGCAGCCCTCGAAATCCTCTCCGGATTTGCAGGCCGCAATCACAGCCGGATTCTCCCGGGAAAGCGCCTCTAAACAGCCGCAAACCGCCGCCACAAATGCCTCAAAGCCGACTTGATTCATATGTCCTCAACCTCTCTCATTTCCGGTTTTCCGTCCAGCCTTTCGCCGTCATCCATCCGTTTCGGTGGAAAACCCGCAAAAAGTGACTTCCTTTTCATATCTTATCAAGAAAGCACGGGCGTTACAATAGTTTCGACAAAACCCCTTTGGATTCGACATGATTTTGTTTCTCAAACGCTCAAATGCCCCCATACTTCGCCCCTGCACCCCGCTTTACGGCGGCAAAAAGCCCGCCGCCGGGCAGACCGGCGGCGGGCTTATCGTCACGATGCGCTTGTGTCTATCGGGAGAAAGTGGGCGTCCCGGTCGTCGTCGCTCACGTCCAAAATACCGAATTCGGTGGGCAGGAGGCGTTGCTCCAAAATGAGCTTTGCCCGGTTGGTCGCATAGGCATAGTCGCCGGTGTAGGCGTATCGCACGGCGATGCGCCCCTCATAGCCCACGGTCAAATAACGCAGGCCGGTCAAATCCAGTTCGCTGATTGTGTCGGACATCTCCCGCTGGTGCAGCATGGCCAGAAGTCTGGTCAGCGCCGTTAAGCGCTCCCGCTCGCTCTCCCCCACCGCCAGCTTAAAGCCCACCACCGGATTGAGCGCCGTCAAGCCCGTCATCTCCGGCAAATTCGGCGGTGCGTCCAGCCGCTCGAGCACCTTGCACTTCACATCAATGATAAAGTACGCCCCGTCCTGCGAGAAGTAGGCCACCGGCACGCAGTCGGTCACCGAGATGCTGATGCCGTCCGGCAGCTCCCGCACAATGATTATCTCGTCGAGATACGGCAAAAATGTGAGCATGCGGCGCGCCATCGCATTTTTGTTGATGAGGAAGAGGTTGTCTCCGGGCTGCACGTCGGCGACACTCAAAATCTCCGCCGCCTCGTAGCGCATGCTGCCCGACACCTCCACCTTGTCCACCCGAAAAAATACCACCGCCGCAATCAGCACCGCCGAAAGCGCCGCCAGAAGGTAAAGCAGTCTAGAGAGGACACGAATGCCCCCCCTGTCTGCGTGATTGCGTTTCTTGTTTTTCCTTCGTTCTGCCATGGCAACTCCTATGTTTTGCGGGCGTGCGCTATCTCCTGTGAATCTGCCCGCCAAGTCCCTGCATACATTCTACTAGATTTTCATACCCCCGGTCAAGGTGTACGATGCCTTTTATTTCACTTTTTCCTTTTGCGGCCAGCGCCGCCACCACCAACGCCGCGCCGCTGCGCAGGTCGTGCGCCTCCACCCGCGCCCCGAAAAGGGCGCTTTTCCCGCAGACCACGGCCCCCCGCCCCTCTGTGCGGATGTCCGCTCCCATGCGGGAGAGCTCGGGCACGTGGCGGTAGCGATTGGTGAACATATTCTCCACAAACACTGTCGTACCAACGCTTAGGCAGAGCGCCGCCATCACCGGCGCCTGCGCATCGGTGGGAAAGCCCGGGTAGGGCGCTGTGCGCACCGGCGCCGTGGAAAAGAGGGTGCTCGGCGCACGCAGGAACACGCCGCCGGGCTGGCCGTCCGTTTCGCACCCCGCCTGGCGGAAGAGCTCCGTCACGGTTTGTACATGCTCTGGCTCCACGCCGGTGAGGCTCACTTCGCCGCCGGTGGCCGCCGCAGCGGCCAAATAGGTCGCCGCAACGATGCGGTCGCCCATCACCCGATGCTCCGCACCGGTGAGCCTGTGGCCGCCCTGAATGACCACCGTGGAGGTTCCCGCTCCGCTGATTTGTGCGCCCATCGCCGTGAGAAAGGCCGCCAAATCCTCAATTTCCGGCTCTCGCGCCGCATTGCGAATCACGGTTTTGCCTGCGGCGGCGCAGGCGCAAATCATGGTATTTTCCGTCGCACCCACGCTGGGCAGGGAGAGCGTGATGTCCGCCCCTTTCAAGTACGCACCCCGGCAGACCAGTCGTCCGTTGCGCTCGCCAATCTCTGCGCCCAGCGCCCGCAGCGCCGAGAGGTGCAGGTCAATCGGCCGCGGGCCGAGCTCGCAGCCGCCGGGGAAGCTGAGCTCGGCGCAGCCCATGCGTCCCAGAATTGCACCGAGAAAAATCACCGACGAGCGCATCTCCCGCATGAGCTCATCCGGCACGTCGCAGCAGCGCAGGCCCGCCGTGTCCACGCAGATGGCATCGCCGCTCATCTCCACCGTGCAGCCCAGATGCCGCAAAATCTCTGCGCTGGCCGCCACGTCCGAGAGCTGCGGGCAGTTGCGCAGCACGCTCACGCCGTCGCCCAGCAGCACCGCCGCCAAAATCGGCAGGACGCTGTTTTTCGCCCCGTGGACATGGGCGCTTCCGCGAAGAGGGTTGCCACCCTCTACAATCAATGCTGACATTGTATCACCCCGTTAAAATGATGGCTTTTCTTCAGTTCATACTATGACGGGGGGATTTTTTTGGTGCGGCTTTTGGGACTGCCTATTCGTTGGCGAAGTAGCAGGTGGTGAGGAGAGTGCCGTCGGGGCGGTAGGTGCGGTGGAGGTTGGTTTCAAAGTCGGCGATGCAGACTCCGCCGCCGCCCAGACGAAGGTAAGGCTGTTGCGACTCCATGTTGTGGCGGTCATAATTCCAGCCGCCGGACTGCTCTATGGTATTGACCACTTCGAAGGTGATGCTGTCCATAAACACCAGTTTTTCATCGTAGACCGCCAGCAGGTAGTCTCCCGAAAAACTTAGGCGAGGAGATCCATAAGCGAGGCCGAGAAGCTCTTGCGAATCCATGAGCCACTCGCCGATGAGTGCGCCGGTTTTGTCGTAGTGCCGCAGGAGGTTTTCCTCCTCGCCGATGCTGAAAAAACCGCCTGTGCCGTCCGGGCGGGCATCGGGCACTTGATGAAGAATTTCGTTGCCCTGTAAATCGAGGATGCTCACCCTGCGGTCGCTGTACCCATCAGGCGCATAGCTATATACCTCAATGTAACTGCCGAGACCACGATAGTGGCTGTATGGAACCTCAACGGTTTTGTTGGGGAAGTAGAAGGTCACGCTGTCTGCGCCATCGTAACCGTTTCCTCTGCGGTTCGCCCAGACGTTGGGAGCACACCAGGAGCGTTCTTCGCCGTTGACAATCTTGGTTGGTGCAGCGACGGCGGCAAGGTCTGCCCGCGTATCATACACAAAGGGGAACACCACAGCGCCATCAAAGCTGATACCACCCCATTTGCCGTCTCTGCGAGCAACCAGAAAATCATGGGTATATGTATACTCTAAGTTCGGATAATCAAATTCTTCAACGCTCTCTATCCAACGTCCCTGCCCGTCGATGAGGTGGACTTTTTCGACCGTGCGGTATGTATAGCTTCCGCCATCGTAGACGTATTCCACATCGTGAGAGCCTTGCAGAAGCACGTAAACACGCTGTCTGCCGATGCCGTGCCCGGCCATCACCATGTAAACAGGGGCGGTGATGATGCGGCCGTCGGCGGTGCAGATGCCAAAGGTGGTGTAGTATTCGGGAGTATCGTTCTCGCCCTCCACCGTGCTCAGTCCGCCGGCGTAAAGGTAGATTTGCCCATAATCATCAGAGGGGACGAAAGCGTCGAGGGGCTTGTCGTAGAAGTATTTTGGTTCTTCTCCGGCGGGGATGGGAGAGAAGGGGGCATCAGGGGTTTGCCATAGCTGCTGCACTTCAAGCACGGGGGTCGGGGTGGGAGCAGGTGCGGGTGCGGGGGTGGACGAGGGGGCGGGGGCGCATGCGGTTAACATAATTATAGTAATAAGTAGGGGTACCAAACGTCTCATGAAAGCTCCTTATTCTACGATAAAATGGAAGGTGGTGAGGCGGGTGCCGTCGGGGCGGTAGGTGCGGTGGAGGTTGGTGGTCGGGTCGGTGGTGTGGAACACGTTGCAGACGGTGCGGACGGTTTTCTGCGTGCCAAAGCCCCAAAAGCTCCACAGCGTGTCGCTGTTGAGGGTGAACAGCGGCTGTAAATATTTATCACAGAACGTGAGCGACAGGCCGTCCACACTGGGTATCATCACATAGTCGCTCGCAACATTGATACCGATCTCCCAGTTTTCCGGCTCTTGGTATTCCCACTGCCCCAACAGATTGCCGTCGCAGTCATATGTGTAAATCATTTCCACGTCCATGTTCATCTGGAGGAAAAAGTCATTGGCGGTGGCGTAGTGGCTACCTTGGATGGTCGCCAACGGCTCAAGACGCTCGTTGAGCAGCTGCGCCTGCTCCCAGTGGAAGTTGCCATAGTCATCCCGCTCGTAGGAGAGCATGCGGTCGTAGCGGATGATGTTATGCTCCGGTCGTTCGCTGTAGTCGTTGCGATAGAAAGGCTCGGCGTCGTACATGCGGAAATACTGCTTGTGCTCGAAGGGCACGGCGATGCTGCCGTCCATCGCAAGGCCGCCCCAGAGGCCGTCCCGCTGGACGGCGAGGACGGGGTAGTTGAGGGTTTTGCTGTATACCATCGTCGGGACGATGAACTGCATGGCGTTGTCGAAGGGCTCTGCCCAGCTGCCGTCGAGGGCGACGAGGAGACCGGGGGTGGCGACGGTTTCATACCAGCCGTCGCTGTTCCACGCCTGCTCGGTCTCAGTGTAGAGCAGGTAGGCCTGTTGGTCGCCGAAGCCTAAAATGCTCGGCGCGGAGTAGACGGGGGCGGTGATGATGCGGCCGTCGGCGGTACAGAGGCCGTATTGATAGGTTGGACCCCACATGCCGAAGTGGTAGGCGCCCATGTAGGGGTAGACGGCGCCGTAGTCATCCGAAGGAACGAAAGCGCCGAGGGGCTTGTCATAGAAGTATTTTGGTTCTTCTCCTGCCGGAATGGGCGAGTAGCCCTCGTCGGGGGTTTGCCACGGCATGTGAACCTCGATGGCCGGGGTCGGTGCGGGGGGTGGCAGGGGTGTTGTGCTGGGTGCGGGACTCAGCGTAGGCGAAGCTGTCGGGGCGGAGACGCATGCGGTTAACATAAAAATTAGACTCAAGGCGAGAAGTAGGTTTCTTTTCATTGGTGGGGTCTCCTCTCTCAATCCGGTGAAATTTTGGCGGGGAGCAGGGTGATGAGGGGGGCGCCGTCGTGCTCGGCGGTGCTTCTGGCATAGGTCGTGATGGCACCGGTGGCGTCGTCGATGCTGTAGAACACCCATGAGGGGAGCTCCGGCGTTAAGTCCCGGAAGGAGCCGTCCGTATATTCGCAGAGATAATTGCCCGCCATGTCGTAGACGCTGACGCTCTCGGTGCTTCGATCTTCTTTTTCATCATACACCCATGTGCAAACATAAACCCGGTCACCCAAGGGCTGCACCCTTCCCCCGGGGACAACGGCACCGCCGATGTGAATTTCCTCGTGCCAGCTATAGAATTCTGCGTCGCTTTGCGTGAGCGTCTCCAGCCACGAGACCATGTATACCTCGCCGCCGCACCAGTGCCACTCCCGTCCCTGCTCGTCGGTGAAGCCCGCACGGTAGAGCTCCCAGCCGGCTTCGTGGGTGAAGGGTTCGATTATCTCACCGTCGTAGCCGATTGTGCCCCAGAGGCCGCCCTTTTTGGCGGCGAGATAACCCACGTCCTGCTGGCCATACCATTCTCCAAAAGCATTGCCAAATACTGCGGCCTCCAGCTCAATAACCCAGCTGCCGTCAATGGCGAAGAGGATGCAGGGTTGGTCGTCGGGGGCTTCCTTTTTCCCCGTGCTATCGTAGAGGAGGTAGGCTGAATTTGTGCCGTCGAACAAGGCGTGAAGCGCAGTGTAAATAGGGGCAGTGATGATTTGGCCATCGGCGGTGCAGAGGCCGTAAAGCTCCTGCTCGGACCACCAACTGCCATCATTCCTTCCCTCCGGAATATAACCGCCGACATAGGGGTAGATGAGGCCGTAATCCGGGGCGGGGAGGAGCTCCAGCATGGGTGCGCCGTAGAAGCAGGCCTGGTCTGCCCACCAGGGGGTGTTGTCGTAGGCGGCATTGGGGGCACTCCACGGCATTTGCACCTCGAGGATGGGGGGCGGGGGGGGGACGGGGGTTGGCGCAGGGGTGGAGATGGGTGCGGGCGGAAAAATAACCGCAGGTGCGAGGGTTGCTGTTGGGGCGGGGGCACAGGCGGTTAACATAAGTATTATCGTCAGAGGCGGTAGCAGTTTTTTCATGGGCGTGCCTAGTTGAGATAAGAGACGTACTTTTCGCTGCGGATGACGGCCTGCGCAGGCTCGGTTTGCAGCCAGTGATAGAGGATGCGGGCGGGGCTGTCGTCCTTCTCGGTGTTGCGAATCACAGCGTAGAACTCGCTGATGAAGGGGTAGGAGCCGTCGGCGATGCTGTCGTAAGTCGGGGCAACGCCGTCGATGGAGAGGAGCTTGATGGCGGGGTTTTCATACATCTCGGTGACGAAGAAATAGACATTATAGCCAATGCCGGTGGAGCCGCCGGTGTAGTCCGCCACGGCATCGACAAGGCCGCCCATCTCGCCGACGATGGGGATGGTTTCGGGGCGACCCATCTCGGCGCCGTCCATGACGAGCTTGTCCATCAGCGCCTGCGAGCCGGAGCCGTTGCCGCGTTGGTAGGCGCGGATGGTCTCGTTGCTGCCGCCGACTTGATTCCAGTTCGTGAGCTCGCCGGTGAAAATTTGGCGCACCTGCTCGGTGCTGAGATTGTCCACGGGGTTGTCGGCGTTGACGAGGAACACGAGGGCATCGAAGCCGATGGGGGCGGTGTCAAACAGGGCATCGGCGTTGACCTCCCGCCGCACCTCCTCGCCGCCGTCGTAGACGAGGAGCAGGTCGGTTTCATTCGCCGCCAAGGCGAAATATGCACCGCTGGTTTTGCTGAAGCTCACGCCGCAGCCGCTGCGGGGCTTGCCGAGCAGGACGCTCTGAATGGCCTCGCCCAGCGGAATCGTGGCGGTAGAGCCGTCGAGGCGGGGGAAGTTTTCCTCGGTAAAGGTGAAGCGAATCACCTCGGCTGTCGGCTCAGGCGTGGGCGGAGCGGTGGGCTCGACGCTGGCGGACGGTGCGGAGGTTGCGGGCGGGTTGGGCGCACAGGCCGTGAGCACCAGGAGGGCGAGAGTGAACGTAAGGCACAGGGCCAGATTGATTTTTTGTTTCATGATTGTTCTCCTTTGCATATTCTGCATATTGCTTTCTAGCACTAAGTATAACATGAAATGCGGGCAAAAGTCGTAACAATCGGGCAACAAATAGTTACAGGAGGTTGGGTGAGGGCGGTTGCAGGCGGGGTCGAGGAGCGGTTTTTGTCGAAATGCGTGAATATTCACATAGGGAAATTCGTGAATATCTGAATATTTATGCATTTTGCCCTTGATTTTTCAAAACGGCTGTGGTAAGATATTCACACTTATTGATTGGAGGATGACGACATGTCAGACATTAAAAAGGTAGTTCTCGCCTATTCGGGCGGCTTGGATACATCCATTATG
>JGI994J12354_10001285_pt1 | contig 25331 bp, 23 predicted proteins | sample IntmicLarv3ML3BL_FD_12354 | JGI IMG/M metagenome (IMG submission 12354)
GCGTGTCACAGTACACAGGAAATTGACTGTGTAAAACTGCGGCAGGTTATTCAAAACATTAAACAAAATAACCTGCCATCTCAAACAGTCAATTTGGGAACAAACATAACAGCAAATTAGGATAAATTATATATTTTATAAAATTTAATGTTCAACAGAAATCATATGGCATATAACATATAGCTTCAGCAGGAACTGTCTCCTTGCATTACCTAAAAGTTAGTGATGCGAGTAGAAGGTCCTTGTGGCTATTCAAATTGCAATAAATCTTTTCTGGCAAAAGATTGATGTTTAAAGTTTTCTCTTTGTTCAATTTTGGGGAAATAGTGATTCCAATGTATGATTTTTCATATAATACTATGAAAGGTTGCAGGTGGCATCATAGGAGCAAAGGAGGGCGGTATGAATATAATCCAAATTAGCAGTGCAGAGGAATTAGCAAGAATAGGTATTTGGGATGATTATCCATTGAGTGGGGATTATGAATTGACAACGGATATTGATTTATCAGGATATCCAGATTGGCATCAGATAGGCGGAGGGGAAGGCGACCATGGAATGGTCAGAGGTGACCAAGTATTTAATGGGACTTTTGACGGAAAAGGGTATACAATCTCAAACCTTAAAATCAGAAGAAGGATTGAAAGAGATACATCTGTAGGATTGTTTGGCATAATTGCAAGTGACAATCCTGACAAATATGCGAGTGTTTCCAATTTATTATTGAAAAACGTTGACATTGACATTGAAATGACCAGAGTTACATCAACAGGAGCGTTGGCAGGAGAAGTAAACGGTTATTCACTTATTAACAATATAGCAGTTGTAAGTGGAAGGGTATCCTCAAATGTTGTAGGGCGTTTTTCAAATATTCAAGGTGAATCGGTGGGATTGGGAGGTATTATAGGAGAATCCCGAACAGCGGATTCAGAAATAGGAAACAGGAATATACGTATCACCAATGTGTATAATGCGGCAAGGGTAATAGGTTCAAACTATCATAGTGCCAATAATGTAGGAGGAATTCTTGGCAGGATTCGTGCAGGAAACATTTCGGCTTTAGAAAATGCTGTAAATGTAGGTTCAACCAATTTTGAAGATGCATCTAATGGAAGTATCAATAAAGGCTTTGGAATCAATACCTCAGATAGCAGTGCTGATTCTATTTCAAATGTATATTACAGAAGAAATTTTGGAATGAATTTAATTTTGAATGGAGAAGAAAAGTATCTGAGAAAGACAAAAGCTGAATTGTCAAATGGAAACTTATCAATGGGAAACAGCTTTACTATTCAGCAAGGATATTATCCAATCCCCAATTTTGCAAATGAAAATTCAGAGGCATTTAACCAAACAGATTTTAAGGTTCCCGGAGACTTGAGTATCAATAGAGATTACATAAAACCAGGAGAAATATTTTCAATAGGCGGGGCGCCAGCAGGAAGTGTATATGAATTTTTCATGATAAATCAAATAACAGGGGAAGAGAAGAGCTTCAGTAATTTAACAGGAGAGTACCTTCCTACAAAAGAAGATTTAGAAAATGTTATATATGTGGATGTAAATGGTTTTGACAGATTGACCAGATATATAAGTGAACTTCCTGTAATGTATTTTGACGGCGAAACATCGTATTACGATATAATAAAAGGAGATTACAAGGAGTTTGATTTATTGATGCAGGGAAATGATGAATTTCCGATCACCTTATATAAAGGGCTTTCTCAGATACGGTTAAGAGGAAATGCAACAGCATCACGTCCGAAAAGACCTTTTAAGTTAAGACTTGATTCAAAAACAGATTTATTCGGATTTGGAAGTGACAGACATTGGGTTTTGCTTTCAAATGATTTAGACCAAACATTGCTCAGAAACAAGCTGTTATATGATTTTTCAGGGGATATAGGAAATGAAGTATATATGAAATCGAAAAATGCAGTGATGTTTTATAATGACGGTTATTATGGAGTATATCAGATTTGTGAGCAGATAAGAGTTTCGGATGTACGTGTGGATATATATAGCTGGGATAATCTTGCAGAGGATGCAGCAGAAGCAATAGCAAAGTCACTCTATCCATCAGGTAGTGACAGAGATGAGTTTGAAGAAGCGATTTATGAAGAACTTGCATCAAACTTTATATGGATTGATGCACCTCATCAGATTACATTCAGAGGTGCAACATATGTAATAAGCAATTATGTTTCTATTCCAGAAGACACAAATGGTGGATATATTACAGAGATGGATTTCTATGCAATAAATGATAATTCATTGGCGAAAATAACTACGGCGTATAGACAGCCAATATATTTCAATTCACCTGAACCAACTGATAATAATGGTTTTATGACAAATTCGCTTTGGGATTATGCCAGAAGAAATGTGCAATCATTTGAATATGCAATACACAATGATGACTTCTTCTTTAGAAATTCAGATACCCATTTCTACACAATTGATGCATTTAAGAAAAACGGAGTATGGCAAGGCGTATATGAAGAAAGAGAATATATTGACGATACCAATGATGGAAATCATTACAGTCAAATTTATGTTTTTGACACTCTTGTGCGGAACTTTGTATTTTGTGAATATGCGATGAATTGGGATAGTATGAAAAATAGTTTTTTCACCTATAAGAATATTGGCGAAATTGGTAAATTTGGACCTCAATGGGATTTTGACTGGTGTTGGGGACTTATAAATCAATATAATATAGATACATACAGACCAACCATTTGGCATACTACATCAGACTATTTTGCAAATGAACAGTTTTATCAATCAGTGCAGTTTAACAGAATGCTCATAAGGGACCCGTATTTTCTTGTGAGAGCATATGAATTGTACCATAAAATCAGACCAACATATATTGAGGATATGATAAAGGACGAAGGACTTATAGATAGCTATCGCGAGGAACTTGAAATTGCGGCATCAGCAAATGATTCTAGATGGGAACATACATTTGTAAGGGATTATATTATGCAGCATGGATTGGATTTTGAAGGCTCTGTTGACATGATGAAGCACTTTATTGTTATGAGAATGCAATGGCTTGACAGACAATTTGAATCTATTGATACACTCATTAAAAGTTTGGGAGCATATACACCGTCAAGTGAAATAACAATAGCAGATATAGATATGTCCGTTCCAAATCAAATAAGGGTTACAGCTAATGTAAGAAGACAAGATATTACCTCAGTTGTATTTCAGGTAAATGGAATAAATCAGTATTCGGCAGAGGTGACAAACGGAAGTGCATTCATTTCCTTTAATGATGATATTCTGGAAAGAGAGCTAGGAGTGAAAAATGTTGTGGTTGCACTTGCAATGAAGTCAGACGGAACATATTTACATGACATTGTCCGTTCTGACAGAGGAAATTACAATTTGGTGATATCAAACTATATGATATTTGAAAAAGAGTTTATCAGAGAACCGATACAAGGTGCTGTTATTATAAATCAAGTTTATGGAGCTGGTAATAAAGGTGATTCAGCTATATCAAATAGTTTTGTTGAATTATACAATGCCACAGAACACGAAATATCTCTGGAGGAATATCAGCTTGAATATGATGGACCAAACGGAATGATGTTTCTTTCACTTTCGGGTAATATGCTTGCCGGAAACTCTTCATTTCTTGTAAGAGGTGCTATTGAGCAGACAACAGGGAGTTTTGCACATGTAATAGAAACAGCAGATTTGGAGTGGAATGTGTATTTAGATAATCATGATATTTCCATGCGTTTAGTGGCAGGTGGAGAAATAATTGATTCTGTTATGTTTGATGATTTGTCAAAACAGCGTTCTGCAAGAAGGATTGATTTTAAAAACACCGGAAATAATGTGGCTGATTTTGAATATATTCAATATAATCAAATAACACCTGCTCAGGTGCAGAGATATCGTCCAAGAAGCAGAGTGGATGGGTCATGGACACATATTGATTTGAGCGGAACAGTAATGATAGCNGGAATAGCGGCTGTTGGGCAAACTTTAACTGCAGTTTTAAATGGTGTAAGCGGGAGCGGAATAGGTTATCAGTGGAAAGTAGATTTTACGGATGTGGATGGGGAAACTGGAAACACTTATACAGTAAGAGCAGAAGATATTGGAAAAAGGATTATGGTGGTTGTGACAAATAGAGCACAAATAGGCTTTCTTGTGAGTAATCGTTTGTTAATTCCTCATATAATGACTCCAGATGTGAGAGAAGGGTTGCTTGCAGAATATAAGTTGTATGGATTTACTGGAATGCAGGACAGTAGCGGAAATAATTTACCTATACTCATTATGCTTGACCCTAATAAAATTATTATAGGAGACCATTTTACCAGAATGGAGCAGACAACATTTGTTCTTCCAGAAAATATATTTAGTCAGGCGGATACATTGAAAAACGGATTCAGTATATCATTTAATATAGAATCTTCGTGGGATAATTATTGGGCTATGTCATTTGTCTATTTCAGAGATTCCTCAGGCATAAGAAACAATTCATTTTTTCTGACACAGCAGAGCAATGTGGGAACATTGGAGCATCCATTTCTTAAGGATGATGGGTGGCTGGATACCGACTATCATTTTGGGTTTAAAGGAAGAGTACGTTGTACAGTAACATACAATATTGAAGATAATTTGGTTGAATTGTATATTAATGATGGACTTGGGGGTAGAAGCTTTAATTCTGCCAGAGCATTTTTAACAGAGGATGCAATAAAGAGCATGGATAAATTGTATATAGGTTATCCAAATGATGATTCGACAGAGGGAAGACCACCATTAAGTGATGCAAACATAGCAATTTCAGATTATAGGATATATGACAGACCACTGAGTTACAGTGAGGTACTCAATATTTATGATGAATTTAGTTCATCAACGAATAAATGGCCGCTACATCTTGCAATAGAGAATGGAATGATGGATATTGATAATATTGACTTGGCATCACTTCTTGAAAGGGCGAGACAAGTTGAAGCAGACCCATTTGCAAATCAGGAGCAGATTGATGAGGCTTGGTATGAATTGGTGTTTGCACAGCGTACGCTAGGATAACAATAAAATAGAATGCAGTAAAATATGAGAAATCATGAAATCCGTTTAATTTGGAAGTATATTTAAGAAATGCGAAATGGTATGACTTTTAATCTTTTTAAGCCATACCATTTTTACCTTGTTCATCCAAATTTTTCTATTACAATAAAGGTTCTGCCTTTGCGACTAAGTCCGCTGATTTCTTTTAAGCGAATTTTCCCCATACCGCGAAAAGTTATATTATCACCCTCTTTTATATCTTTGGAGGGTGAAGCCGTTAATGTCCAATTCACATATACAATGCCATGTTTGATTGCTTCAGCAGCTTTGGTTCTTGATAATGAGAAACCCTCAGCAATTATACTGTCAAGACGAAGGGAAGCAACTGTTGCAGTTATCATTTCAGGGAGTTGAACAGGAGCCTCAAAAGAATTGACAACAGAGCATTCAAAATTGACCTGTCCAGCTTTTGTGAAATTTTGAATAATATATTCTGAAATATTGTTAGAACATAAAATAATTTGAGGAGTGACACAATCGAGAATGTCGCCTAGTTTTTCACGCTTAAGGCCAAGTCCCAATTAATGCACCGAGAATATCGCGGTGAGAGAGAACCTTTGCATCGCCCTTTATTTTATAGTTAAGAGCAAGTGCTGATATGGGGAAATTATCAAGAGGATTAAATTCATTGAAATCATAATTAAGAGGAGAGAGCATTGCAACTGTTCTCTCTGAATCTTCATAACCTCCGAAAAATGTAATTGAAATGTTTTGATTTAATTCACGATTGTTTTTGACAAAGCTGTGTTCTATAGGAGTAAGAAAGTCAGAAAAACAGGGTATATCCCGTTTGATAGCGGCTTTCTTTAAATCTTCCATTCGTGCAAATAAGTTTTTCTCATCAGGTGTCATTTATTTTTCCCTTTACTAAACTTGGGAGTATACAATTGTATACTCCCAAGTGCATTTGTTTTAGTTAGTGAGTAACATTTTTTGTAACTCTGTTTATAAACTCGTCAGGTGTTACAATGTCCACATTACTATCCTTTGATATTTCATTTACCATAAGCTGTATTGCTTCCATTGTATTTCCGTTTCCTTCAAATTTTGAGCCTTTCATACCAGACCAAGCATGAACAATTACAAAGGAGTAGGAGTTTATTTTTGTTGGGTCCTTGCTTGCGCTCTTTATAGAGGTTGCAATTTGAACAGGTGTATAATTGTTGTTTCCATTTGCCCATAGACTGTATCTTGCCGAGACAACAGGTTTCCCATTTGACCAAACAGTGGCACCTTTAAGTGCGTTATAGTGTCCGCCGTAGTCTATATATAAAATACCCTTAATTGCACTTTGTTTTGTGAAAACATCAAAATTTGAAGCTTTTGAGAAATTTGAAACATTCTGTCCATAATCATCAAGTATTTCCAACACACTTACATCAGAACGTTTCATATAATCTGCAACATCCTGAGCCATTTTTTCCTTAGCAGAAGCATCAGTCCACTTAGAAGGGAATGTGTATCCAAGTCCACTTAGCTGCATAATGAAATTATCCTTTGTAGTCATTTTATCATAGCAGTATTTCATCATTGGAGAAGCAAGGTCTATTGCCATAGTTGGGAGTCCCCAGCCCATATTAAAATTACCTCTTGAAGGGGAACCAAACCATTCCTTACCATTAAAATTATTAAGGAACCACTGCACATTATCTCCATCAGACATTACAATGGTAACAGTATGTTTTCCGGTTTTAGGCGGATTTGATGAAACCGCAGCAGTTTTCTGTGATATTGATTCCAGACGAAAAGCACTAAGAGTTGATAAATTGTATGAATGGTCGGCAGGAACCATACTGATATTTTTAGTTGAAAAACTATGTACTGTATTATATTCACCCAAAGCATTGTTATATCCAAAAACGATACCTCCTGGTTTGAGCATATTAAACATGGTCTGATGTGCACTTTCACTTGAACCACTGTAAAAATTCACATAGGCTCCTGTCATTGCGCTGTAATCCGCAAGTTTAGGGAATAAATCAGGAGTTTGTTCAATAGCAACCTTTGTATTTAGTTTTGAAAAATACGTTGAGCTTTTCAGCCAGCTATCTTTCTTTCCTGTTACATCAAGTACACATGAAAGACCAGCTTTTTTAGCATTGTTTTCGCCGCTCTTTGTAACAGCAACAGCATTTAGCTGTTTGCAAAGGGCAATTGCTATTTTTACGGAATCGCTGTTCTTGTCATTATCACATAGAATATATCCATTTATCTTGCCCTTGAAAGCTGAAAGTAAAGACCATGTAGTCCATGTTTTATTATTGTTATCCTTCTTGGAAACTGTAACACCATCCATATAGGCTGAATATTGACTGTAAGCGCCTTGCTGTATAAGTATTTGTGTGGAACTGGTGTTTGCCGCAATACCTTGAAGAGTAGTAAGAGTGAGAGAAGTAGGATATGATGGCTCGCTTAAAAGTATTATAGTCTTAGGTTTGTAAGCAGCTTTTGGAACGGAGGGAGATTTATATGTAGAATATATTGAAGAATTTACCACAAAAGGTGAATCAGAAGTCCAGTTTATAATTGGGTCTGATGAAGTTGGTGTAGGTGTACTGCTTGTACCATTTGTTTTATTTGGTGGTGTATTTGTTGTACCAGCACCAGTGGTTGAATTCCCATTACTGCCGCTTGGGTTTGTATTTGCAGTTCCGGTGGTTCCTGTAGAATCCGGAGTTTGAGATGTTCCAAGAGTTTCCTTATTTCCTTGAGTTTCAGATGAATTGGTTGAATCAGCAGGACTTGAGGATTCAGGAGATGGTGTATTGCCAGCGGAACTTTCCGTAGGCTCAGAAATTGTGTCAGTTGACACATTACAACTAGAAAAAACTATAACTATCATTAAAAAAATAGCAATTATTGATAAAATTTTGTGCTTCATATTGAAAAACCCCTCTCAAATTGTAATCAAGTACTTCAAGTATATCATAATTTTTGATATAATGCCAAGAGTAGTGAAAATTTAAAGGAGATGTGAAAAATGTTTTTCAAGAATATAAAAATTTTAGACGAATTTTTCAAAATACAAGAGGATATGAGTGTCCTGATTAAGGGCGGAAGAATAGTATATATAGGTAGAGAAGTTCCTGAAAATACAGAGGAAGTTTATGAAGGGAAAAACAAGCTTTTAATGCCAGGCTTTGTCAATTCACATGCACACACCCCTATGACGCTTTTAAGGGGATACAGTGAGAATCAAAAATTGCAAGATTGGTTGGTCAATTCAGTGTTCCCATTTGAGAGCAAGATGAATGAGCAGGATGTTTTTAATGGGATGATGCTTGGAATTGCGGAAATGCTCAGGTTTGGAATTGTCTCCACCACGGATATGTATTTTAAATGTGAGGAGATGTGCAGAGCGGCACTGGTTACAAAAACTAAATTTAACATTTCAAACGGCATGACTTGCTTTGATGGAAGCAGACTTGCAGATAACAAGTCATATAAAGATACGGAAAATATGCTTAGGGAATATCACAATGCAAATGATGGAGCAATTATTGTGGATGCATCAATCCATGGAGAATATACTTCCAATCCCGATATTGTAAGAGAGATGGTGGAATATGCTTTGAAAAATGGACTGAATATGCATGTGCATTTATCTGAGACAGAGCTTGAACATAGGGAGAGTATTGAGAGAAGAGGGAAAACTCCGGCAAGGTATTTTTCAGATTTGGGAGTGTTTGATGTCAATACAACAGCGGCACATTGTGTGTGGGTTTCTGATGAAGATATTGATGTTTTGGCGGAGAAAAATGTTACAGTTTCGACAAATGCTATGAGTAATTTAAAGCTTGCAAGCGGAGTGTGCAGGGTACCTTATATGATGAAAAAAGGTGTTAATGTTTCGATTGGTACTGATGGTGTGGCAAGTAATAATAGTTTGAATTTTCTTGAAGAGATAAAGCTTTTTGCTGTTTTGCATAAGGGCGTTAATTATAATCCGGAAATTATAACTCCTGAGGAAGCAATAAGGGCGGCAACACTGAATGGGTTTCAGGCACAGGGAAGAAAGGATTCTGGTCTTGTTAAGGAAGGTTATAAGGCAGATTTGATTGTCATTGATATGGATAAGCCTAATTATTATCCGGCTCACAATATTTTAAACAATATTGTATATTCTTCGGCAGGCAGTGATGTGTGTTTAACAATGGCTGATGGAAATATTTTATATAAGGATGGAGAATATTATACATTAGATATAGAAAAAGTGAAGTTTGAGGCAGTTAAAAGTGTTGAGAAAATATTGAATAAATGATAGACTAAATGGGTTAGTTAATACAGAGCAGGCATTTGCGCGTGAAGTATCAGGGGATGGGAGTAGAGCCCCTGAGCGAAAAACCGTTTTTCGGTTTGCGGTGCGGTGTCACATCCACTGGAGGTAATATGGTAAAGAAAGATTTAGGGTTTTCTACACGTTTTTCAACGCAAAGATTGGTAATAACAGCAGTGTTTACGGCGCTTGCGCTGATTGCAAAACTTCTGCAAATCAATATTTTTATTGGTGGGTTTGAGGGGATGCACATAAGTGCGGCAGGAGTTTTTTCAACAATACCAGCTATTCTGTTTGGACCTATATATGGTGCGGCTGTGGGCGGAATGGTTGACGGTATAGGGTTTTTGCTCAATCCGACAGGTGCATGGATTCCGTGGCTTACTCTTACTGCGATTGCAGGAGGAGCAATGAAAGGAATTTTATGGAGAGCTATTGAGAATATTAATGCACTTAAGAAGAGTTTGACTATAATATTTTCATTTATTACTGTTTGCGGGATAATTTTGATTATACTCAACTCAAGTGGGGGACAGGCAGTGGAATGGCTGTATACTTTCTTTGGAAAGCGGGCACTATTTGTAATCTTTGGTGTGGTTATATCAGGTGTATTGGGTTGTTTAGCTGTGGCATGTTTGAAGGAACATACCTTTAGGCTTGTTTTAACTATAGGAATTTCAGGGCTTATTGTAACTACTCTTAATACAATTATATTGATGCGTGTATTGGGAATACAGCTTCCGTTTTCGGTGTTCTATTTACCCAGATTGATTGAAGAAATTATAATAACAGCGATTCAAGTAGGTGTTGCAACTCCGATTTTGGTGGTTGTGAAAAGGATTTATAAAAAGGATTTATCAGATGGAGCAAAAGGGTAAGTCATTAAAAATATTATTTTTGACAATATCAGTTTTATTACTGATTATAGTGTTCTGCGGATGTAATATGCAGAACGATTTGCAGGGAAATGAAAGTCCCGGGCAAATCAGTGAGGGACCAGGACCAGAGGTTTCAGAGACTGAGATACCTGAAATTACACAAGTTTTACCAATACTGGAAGTTACCCCAGAACCGACACCAGAACCAACTCCAGAGCCGACAGCACCAGATGAAGGTGACCGCGATTCGATACGAACTCCTATAGTTTTAGCAAACAAAGTTCCTGAAAATTTGCGTGAAAGTTATAATATTCTCTGTGCTGGAATTGAGAAAAAGGATAAAGAAATATTTTTCAAAGAAGATGTAAGTGCAGATTTAATAAAGGTTTTTTGTTATGTAAGAGATTACAATCCGCAATTTTATTATGTTGATTGGAGTGTATGCCGAGTTTATACATTGTCAATATCTCAAAAAACAGTTATTGAGATGTCATATAAGGACTTGATTCCGCAAATAGCTGAGATTGAGGAAAAGGTTAACATGATAGTGACAGAAGCAAATAAGAGACCAACGCTTTTGGACAGAGAACTGTATGTGCATGACTATTTGATTGAGAATATTGTATATCAGCTAGATGGCACAAATGTTACGAGTATTTATGGTGCACTGATAGATGGAAAGGCCAATTGCCAAGGTTATGCAAGGTCATTTCAGTATATAATGAATAGAATTGGAGTTGAAACCATATTGATTACAGGACATGTAGGCGAGGGGCATATGTGGAATATGGTTAAATTATATGGTAAATATTACCATGTTGATGTGACCCATGATGATTCCGAGACGGATAAACATATAAGTTATTCATGCTTTAATATTTCTGATGAGGTTATAAGAAAAACTCATGTGATTGATGAGAAAAATATTGTTGTAGATGGTGTTCCAAGAAACATGGATTTGCAAAACTGCGTATCAATGGATTATAATTATTTTTATGTAAATAACCTTGTAATTTCAAATATTGAAGAGTTTGTCAACTTGCTTGAAATAAATAAGGATGCATTGTGTATGGAGGTATTTTTTAATGGAGAAATGCCAAAATCAAATGATTTTGATGAGGCATTTGTACAGTTTGCGAAAAAGTACTACAAGACTAATAATGTAAAATATCGTTTTACATCTGAGGAGTCAGATGATTACAAGAGAAATGTTTTTTATATAGAATGGACTGTTGAATGAGAAAGGATAAATTGCTATGTCAGAAGTGGTAAAACAAAAGAGGATTTTCAGCGGGGTTCAGCCCACAGGTAATTTAACTATTGGAAATTATTTCGGTGCACTTAAAAATTTTAATGTTCTTCAAAATGATTATGAATGTTTATATTGTATTGTAGACCTTCATTCTTTAACTGTAAGGCAAGTGCCTAAGGATTTAAGACAGCAAACTTATTCTGTTTTGGCACTCTATTTGGCATGTGGACTAGATCCTTTGAAAAATATATTGTTTGCTCAATCTCATGTAAGTGCTCATGCTGAGCTGTCATGGATTTTAAATTGCTATACTTATATGGGTGAGCTTTCCCGAATGACACAGTATAAGGATAAATCAGCGAAGCATGAGGATAATATAAATGCGGGATTGTTTACTTATCCTGTACTTATGGCATCGGATATTTTACTCTATCAGACTGACATGGTGCCGGTAGGTCAGGATCAAAAACAGCATCTTGAGCTTTCAAGAGATATTGCAGACAGATTTAATAATCTGTATAGTGATACTTTTGTAGTTCCTGAACCATATATTCCAAAGGTTGGAACTAAGATAATGAGTTTGCAAGAGCCGCAAAAAAAGATGTCAAAATCTGATGAAAATGAGAGTGCATCAGTGAGGATGCTAGATTCTTATGATGTTATAATTAAGAAATTTAAAAGGGCAATTACAGATTCTGAAACTGAGGTTAGGTATGACCTTGAAAATAAACCAGGTATAAGTAATCTTATGGGGATTTACTCTTCTGTTACAGGGAAGAGTTTTGCTGAAATTGAAAATGTGTTTAAGGGTGTAAATTATGGTGAGTTTAAAATTGCAGTTGGAGAGGCAGTAGCAGGAGAGCTAAAGCCGATTCAGGAAAAATATAATGAACTCATCAATCAAAAAGATTATTTGGATTCACTTTTGAAGGATTCAGCCCAGAGGGCAGAGCGTATAGCGCGAAAAACACTGGCAAAGGTGTATAAAAAGGTTGGTTTGGTGCCAAGGCAGTTTTAAAGTGAATAGTCAATGTGAAAAATAATGTGGAACTTCTTAAGAAGTTTCACATTATTTATTTTGTGTAACCAAGCCAAGCTGGGGGAAATCCACACCATCTGGCTGGTGTGGATTTCTAGTGGGTACAAGGAACCGTATGGAGCAGTATACCCACTAGAAAAAGTAAAAATAGCCAGTGATAAGTGGTGGAATTCGGAGTAGGAGTAATGTTTGTGAAATTCTAGTGGGTACAAGGAACTATATGGAGCAGTATACCCACTAGAAAAGGTAAAAGTAGCTGGTAAGAGGTGTGGAATTCGGTGCGGGAGTAATGTTTGTGAAATTCTAGTGGGTACAAGGAACCGTATGGAGCAGTATACCCACTAGAAAAGGTAAAAGTAGCTGGTAAGAGGTGGTTGAATTCGGAGTAGGAGTAATATTTGTGAAATTCTAGTGGGTACAAGGAAACGTATGGAGCAGTATACCCACTAGAAAAAGTAAAAATAGCCAGTGATAAGTGGTGGAATTCGGTGCGGGAGTAATGTTTGTGAAATTCTAGTGGGTATAAGGAACTGTATGGAGCAGTATACCCACTAGAAAAATTAAAAGTAGCTGGTAAGAGGTGGTTGAATTCGGAGTAGGAGTAATGCTTGTGGAATTCTAGTGGGTACAAGGAACCGTATGGAGCAGTATACCCACTAGAAAAATTAAAAGTAGCTGGTAAGAGGTGGTTGGATTCGGAATAGGAGTAATGCTTGTGGAATTCTAGTGGGTACAAGGAACCGTATGGAGCAGTATACCCACTAGAAAAAGTAAAAGAAGTGGCAGTATTCTCCATTTCATACCATATTTCTTTTGTCTTGCAATTGCGGAACAAATTATTTTTGTTGGGATTTGATTCAACGGTTACAATTAATTCACTACTGTAATGGTTTTCGTATGCATTGTCGCAACCATTGCAGTGGCAATAATCAGTGTCATCATAACCTATTGAAATATTAAAATAGATGGAGTTATTTCCTTAAGAAACTCTGAAAAAAGGTTTTTAATTATTTTTTTCTCATTTTTGTATAAAAACTCCAAACTTCTTAGATAGAATTCTTGGCAGTCATTCTTGTAATCATTAATTTTAATTGTCGGATTATATTCTCCAAAAGGAATGTTGAAATTCTTACAGGTCAATTCATTTTTCAAAGTATCAAATTCGAATTTTATTTCACCAAATGTTTTATCTTCCAGTATAAGTTTGGACATATTTTTGGCACGGTATTCCTGTTCCTTCTTTGAATAATCCAATGATTAAAAATCCGATTATTGCAATTGAAAATATTCCATAAAATATTGTCTCTAAGATATCTATAGTTTTTGATTTTTTCTTCATTTATGCTGCTCCAAATATGTGGGTTTATTATTTGACAATGATTTTATACCATAATATACTAATTATCAAATAATGACGGAGGAATTCAAAAATGCTTCAAATTAGAAATGTAACGAAGGCTTATGACGGAACGATAGCAAACAACAATCTGTCATTTGATGTAAACAGTGGCAGTGTCACAATACTTGCGGGACCCAACGGAGCAGGTAAATCAACAATTATAAAATCAATAGCAGGATTACTGAGATTTAAAGGAGATATACTGATAGGAGGGTATTCTAACAAAACTTCTGAGGCAAGAAGTTTGCTTGGATATGTGCCTGAAGTTCCCAATCTTTATGAAATGCTAACTGTGTATGAACATTTAGAATTTATTGCAAGAGCATATTCTCTTGATAAAGAGTGGGAAGTATATGCAGACGAGTTGATGAAGCGCTTTGAGTTAGATATTGTAGGAAAAAAAGTAGGTAAAGAATTATCAAAAGGAATGCAGCAGAAAGTAAGTATATGCTGTGCTCTTTTACATAAACCCAAGCTTATATTATTTGACGAACCGCTTGTAGGATTGGATCCACATGCGATTAAAGAATTGAAAAATGTGTTTAAGGAATTGGCTGAGGATAACAGAGCTGTGCTGATAAGTACACACATGCTTGACAGTGTAGAAACTGTATGGGATACAGTTCACATTATGATGAATGGTCAAATTGCTGCAACGCGCACAAGAGAACAGATAAATGAAAATAATGAAAGCTTGGAAAATCTTTTCTTTTCCATAACAGAGAGGCATTAGGATATGAAAAGTATTTTTTATTTATGCAGAAAGCAGTTCAAGAATAGACTGATTTCATTGAAAAATAATCCCGGAATGTTGGTGTTGTATACAGTACTTGCGGTTTTGTTCATTGGTATGATTGCAGTATCTGTATCGCCAATGATGGAGCACAGTGAAATTTCAGCAGAAGATGGAGCTAAATATTTTTCAGGTGTATGTACGGCAATTTTTATGCTGTTTGCTTACATTACATTGTTTTCAGGTTTGAACAGCGGAAACTCTTTCTTTACACTATCGGATGTTCATTTGCTCTTTCCCTCACCAATCAAGCCAAAAACCATTTTATTATATGGAATGGCAAAGCAGGTGGGAACATCATTTCTGATGTGTATTTTCATAGCATTTCAAGGTGCTAATCTAAGGAATCTGGGAATTGATGTTTCAGGTATGGTATTAATATATTTTGGGTTGTTCTTTACTCTTTTAATGTCATCACTTACAACCAGTGTTATATATTCATATACAAATGGCAGTGTAGTTAGGAAAAAGATAACACAAGTAGTGTTGTATGCATCAATTTTCATTATTATGGGATTTATTGCAAAGGAGCATTCAGTTGCCAATGATATACTCAATTCTGCACTATCAACTGTAAATTCAAGTGTTTTTGATTTTGTTCCCATTTATGGATGGGCAAAGGGATTGATGTCAGCATTATATTTTGGTAATTACACAACAGCAATTATATGGGGAGCAGTGATAATTGTATACTCAATTGTAATGTATATTTTGATTGCCAGAAGCAATGGCGAATTTTATGAAGATGCTATTTCAGGTGCCCAAAGAAAGGCTGAACTTAAGGCAATACAGAGAGCAAATGGCAGTAATATGGGGGGACTTTCACTAAAAAAGAAATTTAAAATAAAAGCACAAGGAATTAGTAGCGGAAGAGGAACAGGAACAATATTTTTCAAACAAATACTTGAACAGCGAAGGAAAGGCATTGCTTTTGTTGATGCAACAACATTGATTATGGGAATAGTAGTTGTTGGAGTAAGTTTGGCAACGAAAAGCCTAAATAATAACACTGTTTCACTCTTGTTTTCTTTTGGAATAGCAGGATATATGGCGTTGTTCCTGAATATGTCGGGACCATGGGTAAATGAAATGAAGAAACCATTTATCTATTTGATTCCCGGAAGTAATTTCAAGAAGCTTTTTCTGGCATCCATATCAAGTATCTTAAAAGGTCTTGCTGATGCGGCTGTAATATTTGGAATAGCGGGATTTATATTGGAAATATCCTTCTTGCAATGGGCAGTTTGTGTAGTGGCATTTTCAGGTTTTGGATTTGTCTATACAGCAGGAGACATATTGTGCAAAAGGATATTTAAAAGGCAAATTAATAAAGGAATATTGAATTTCATATACTTTATAATGTTAGTGGTTCTCATTATTCCTTCTGTAATAATTGCACTAATAGTTGGATTTATGCTTGCAGTTGTTGGATTTGAATTGTTTGCATTGCTAGCATTTCTTGTGGTGAATATTTTAGTGTATTTGCTGATGTTGCTTTTATGCAGAAATCTTTTATCAAATATGGAGTTTGATGGGTAAAATTATTTTTTATCCATATTGACGGTGTAGGCATTTCCAGTCATTTCGGCAACAGAAGTGCCTATATCATCTGTTACAAGCATTCGATATACAGAAAGTTTTCTGCCTTTTTGAATACATTTTGCAGTTGCAATAAGCTTTTTTCCTTTTGGGGGTTTGAAAAATATGATATTGCTTGATTGGCTGACAGTTATGTTGTTCTTGTTTTCAGATAAATCGTTATAATTGCATGCTACAGCAAATGCAAAATCCGCAAGGGTAAAAGTTGCGCCGCCTTGAATAATTCCACCTGCATTTAGGTGATGCTCCTTGATATCAAGGCTGCAAATCACCTCGTCAGGATGAATGGAATCTATATTTGCACCAATCATATCAGCAAATCGGTCGTTTTTGAAAAATTCTTTTATTTCATCGTGATTCATAATAAATTCTCCTTTAGGATGTTAATAATTCGATTTATTTTAACATTGACGAAATGAAATGGCAAATAAAGTGAAAAATGGCTTTTATTTTTCAAAGAAATAAACTATAATAAAAATACTGTTTTTTAAAATTTATATGAAGGGAGTAGAAAACAAAATGAAAAAATGTATAATGGTTTTTATCTGTTTTATTCTTGTTTTCACTGCAGTATCATGCAATAGCAATTCGAATAAGAACATGTACAGGGATATAATTGAAGAAGAGAGGAATGCAGAAGGGCTTACATGGCCTGAGGGACAAGCGCTTCCATCATTTGCGGAAATATCACAGACTCTTGATACAATTAATATCATAGGAAAGACAAATCCAGTAAGGTCTATGCTTGCATCATTCCAAGGTATAATAAACAGAAAACAGCCAAGAGTTTATTTATATGGTGAGTCAGATCGAAATGAAAAATGGGCTGATGAAATGGGTTTGGAATATAATGAGCCCAATAAAAATGAAGGTGAGATAATTGAGAAGTATAAAGATGAGATTAAAGGCCTTGTAATATGGGATACAAAGAAACCAGATACTCTTAATCTTGCAACTACATATGCAGGAATTAATGATTGTATGGTTGTGAATGCCAAATTGGCGGAGACATATTCTGCAGAACCATATAATTTTGAAGTTAAAGAGGATTACAGAGACAAATTTTCTGATAAATATGAAATATATGAATATCTTTATGAAAATCTTTGGGAACATTGTGGAAAAAGACTTGTTATGGGATTGAATCCGGGAGCCCATGTTGCTCATTCAAGAGATTTGGCAGTAGCAACAAAATCTGCGGTTTTATGGATTGAGCTTGTTGAGCAGACAATGGGACCAGATGGAAAACCTCAGGATGGTGCAGTTATTCCTAGGGATGTAGAACTTTTGGATAAATTTTTCAGAGATTGCACACCAGGAGAGACATATTATGCGGGTTGGTGGGCATCAGAAGGAAAAGGTATTGAGGTAAGTTCAACATATGGAATTCCTACAGTACCAGCAGATTTCTTTGAAAATTATACAGTATATGCTGGTGCGTCAAGAAAACTTGATATTCCTACAGTGCCAGCAAAACCTGAACTTGAAGGTAAGGCATATATTGCATTTACAGTAAGTGATGGAGATAATATGCAGTACTGTGAACATCACATGAAAACACATAGTAATATGTGGTCAAATAAAGGCAGAGGTACAATTCCTATTTCATGGACATTTTCACCATGTCTTTATGATGCGGCACCTCAAATGCTGAATTATTATTATAAGACATCAGGAGACAATGATTTTCTGATTGCCGGTCCATCCGGAGTGGGATACACTAATCCTATATTATGGGAGAGTACAGCGGGAAATAATGATAACTATTTAAAATATATCAAACTTACTGATTCATATTTCAGAAGAACAGCTTTTAATTTTACAACAGTGTGGCATGAGGTGAACAATGAGCAAGCAGGGCTTATAAAGAACAACTGGGGTTCATTGCTTGGATATTCAACTCAGAGTACAATGGTAGGTCAGAAAGCATATTCACCAATAGGAAATGGTATAGTTAAAATTCAGACACATCCGACATATGATGGTGATATTCCTAGGGTTGAGAGAATAATTAATGAGCAGCTTGTAGGATATACAGGAAGAGAGCCGTTATTCATGATGCCGCAGATTATTGCGTGGGAGGCTGGTGTCAAAGAGATAAATGCAATGGCAAAGAGTCTTAAAGAGAAACATGGTGATTTAATTGAGTTTGTAAGAGTTGACCATCTATGTATGCTATATGCAGAATATGAAAATTCTATATATAATGTGTCACTTCAGGCAGAGAATGTTACAGCATCAGGCGAGGAAGAAGGATTCTCTGTTAAACAGGCAGTGGATGGTTCATTCGCTGAAAATAAAGGCTGGCAGTCATCAAATGAAGGTGATAAATGGATTACTATAGACTTAAAGGAAAATTATGTTTTGTCACGTTATATGATTCACAATGCGGCTACTGGATATTATGCAAAAGAACTTAATACAAAAGCATTCAAAGTTCAGGCAAGTACAGATGGTGAAACTTGGAAAGATATTGATAGTGTTAAGGACAACACAAGTAATATCTATGATACTTTTGTTGATGAGTTTACAGCAAGGTATGTACGATTGCTTATAACTGATGCTGGTGCTGACGGAACAGCAAGAATACAGGAGTTTGAAGTTTGGGGAATAAAAGAAAACCCTAAAGAGTGGAGAAGGCTTAGATAAATAAAATAAATGGTTATAAAGAAGATTAAAGGAGATTTTATTGTTATGAGTAAAGCTATTGATTGGCCGATAGGTCAGGCTCTTCCGCGTTTTGGAGAGCCAACAAAGGAAATGGACACAGTAAACACAATAAAGGAGCCTAATGATGTTAAGGTTCTTATGGCTGTGTTACAAGGTTTGGTGAACAGGGAAGAGCCGCAGATGATGGTTTATGAGAAACCATGGGAGAAGGAAAAGTGGGCAGAGGAACTTGGAATTAAGGCTAAATTACCAGAAGATTATCTTAAGATAATTGAAAAGTATAAGTCATATGTAAAAGGTCTGATTATCACTGATTCTAAATTGGATGACACAGTAAATGTAGCAACCACCATGGCAGGATTTGAAGATGCACTTGTTGTATCACAGAGACTTGCTGAAATTCTCACAAAGGAACCATTTAATTTTGCTGTAATCAATGACTTAAACGGAAAATTCAAAGATAAATTTGAAGTATATGATTATGCGTTGGAAAAGGTTTGGCCAAATTGTACACATAGACTTATAGTGGGTCTTGATGCAGATACACATACAGCATATATTCGTGACCTTGCAGTAGCGGCTAAAATCATGGTATTTTGGCTTGACCCAAGAGAGGAAAAGGAAGCTGAATATATTAAGAAATTCTTCAAAGATACTATTCCTGGTGAAACTTTTTATGCGGGATGGTGGCCGGAAGAGGGTGCTGGTATAAAGATTGGTTCTGAACATGGAATTCCTACAGTGCCTGCTGATTATTTTGAAAATTATACAGTATACTCAGGAATGAAACAGGAATTTGATGTTCCAACAATTCCAGCAAAGCCTAAACTTGAGACCAAATTCTATGTTGCATTTATGGTAAGTGATGGAGATAACATTCAGTACTGTGAGCATGCAATGAAGGTTGATAATGTATTGTGGCCGCATGAAGAGAGAGGTCAGTTCCCTATAAGTTGGACAGCAGCGCCTACATTGGTTGATGCCGCGCCACAAATGTTAAATTATTATTACAAAACAGCTACAGATAATGATTTGATTATTTCAGGGCCTTCTGGAGTTGGTTACACTGACCCGCAAAGATGGGAAAATGATGAAGAATTTATTAAATACTGCAAGCGTACTAATGACTATTTCAGAAGAAGTGGATTTAATTTTATTGCGGCATGGAATTATATAAGAGATGATCAAGATTATATCTATGAAGAATATTGTCCTGCATTGACAGGTCTTTCCATTCAAGAAAGATATGAAGGTCAGAAAATGTTCAAAATAATAAAGGATGAAATGCCTTTATTGACTGCTAAACCACGTTATGACGGTGATGAGCCAAGAGTTTTAAGAATCCTTACAGAGGATATTGAAAAATGGGATGGAAAAGATCCAATGTTCTATTGCCCGCAGGCAGTATCATGGGAAATGGGTGTTCCAGGTATTAATAGAGTGTATAAGGCATTGAAAGAAAGATTTGGAGATAAAGTTGAGTTTGTAAGAGCTGACCATTTGGCTATGCTTATGAGAGAGGCTAATGGATGTCCGTTTAATGTTTCTCTAAGAGCAGAGGTTACAGCATCTTCTGCTGATGATAATGAGGATCCTTCCAATGTTACAAATGGCTCATTTACACGCAAAAATGGATGGAAATCATCAGTTTCAGGTGACAAGTGGGTGTGCATTGATTTAAAGGAAACTTATAAGATATCAAGATATGTTCTTATGAATGCAGAATGTGCTTATTATGACAAATCATTGAATACAAAGGATTTTGCTATTCAGGTAAGTGTTGATGGAAAAACATGGACAGATATTGATACTGTTAAAGGAAACACAGAATCATATCTTGATAAAAAAGTGACGCCTGTAATGGCTCGCTATGCAAGGGTTTATATCACAAATCCTGGTGCAGACGGAGTAGCAAGAGTACAGCAATTTGAAGTGCACGGGGTGAAAGCATGAATCCTATAGTTACAATTACAATGGAGAGCGGAAGCAAGATAAAACTGGAATTGTATCCGGAAATTGCGCCAAATACAGTAATGAATTTTCTGCATCTGGCAAATAAAAAGTACTATGATGGTTTGGTTTTTCATAGAGTTATTGAGGGCTTTATGATTCAGGGCGGTTGTCCTGACGGCAAAGGTACAGGCGGTCCAGGATATTCCATAAAAGGTGAATTTTCTGGCAACAGTTTCAAAAATGATTTGAAGCATGACCGTGGAGTAATTTCCATGGCAAGGTCAATGATGCCCAATTCAGCAGGTTCACAATTCTTTATCATGCATAAGAATTCACCACACCTTGATGGACAGTATGCTGGTTTTGGTAAAGTAACCGAGGGACTGGAAGTAGTTGATGCAATTGCTCAACAGAAAACTGACTATAATGACAGACCATTGGAAGAACAGAAGATAAAATCTGTTGAAATAGAGTGGTCTGGAGAAATTGTTCAGCCGCAGACAGTATAGTATTAATTCATAGGAAACGATTCAATCAAATTGTTTGATTGAATCGTTTTTTAGAAGAAAATCAGAATTGCAGTAGAGAATACGGAGGTAGTTATGATTTACAGAGATTTTGGAAATACCGGAATAAAGATTTCAGCATTGGGTTTTGGATGTATGAGACTTCCGGGAGAAAATATAAATGGTAAATTTGAATTAAATCAGGATAAAATAACGGAAATGCTTAATAGAGCATATGCGCTTGGTGTGAATTATTTTGATACTGCGCCGGGTTACTGTGATACAAAGAGTGAGATTGCTGTTGGAAAAGCACTTAAAGGAATAAGGGATAAGGTATATATTTCAACAAAGTGTCCTATGCATGATGCTGGGGATAATTTAAGAAAGGATTTAGAACATTCTTTAAAACAACTTGATACAGATTATGTTGATTTTTATCATTTTTGGGGAATAGGAAATCATCATTTGGAAAATATAATTCCTATGAAGAATGGTCCGGTTCAGGATGCATTAAAAGCAAAGGAAGAAGGACTTATAAAGCATTTGAGTTTTTCATTTCATGATAAACCAGAGGCAATGTTTAAAATAATTGACACAGGATTGTTTGAATCTGTTTTATGTCAGTTTAACCTTCTTGACAGGTCAAATGAAGAGGCTATAAAGTATGCTAAAAGCAAAGGTCTTGGAGTTGTAATAATGGGGCCTGTAGCTGGAGGAAGAATAGGTGCACCATCAGATAAGATTGCGTCTATGTTGCCAGGAAAAGCACAAAGCAGTGCCGAAATTGCGATGAGATTTGTAATTGCATCAGAGGGAGTTGATTGTGCATTATCAGGAATGGAAAATATTGATATGCTTGAAGAGAATTGCAGAGTGGCTTCTATTGAAACTGCATTATCTGAGGATGAAGTGATACGTATAAATAAAGCACTTGATGAAAATAAAAAGCTTGCTGAACTTTATTGTACAGGCTGCAAATATTGTATGCCATGCCCAAGTAATGTAAATATTCCGCTTAACTTTGAGGCTATGAATTATCATAAGGTATATGGACTTACACAACATGCCAAAAATGTGTATAATGATATTCGACCAGATAGAGACCGCGGTGAAAAAGCTGATAAGTGTATAGAGTGCGGAATTTGTGAGGATAAGTGTCCTCAGAAAATAAAAATCAGAGAACAGCTTAAAGAGGTTGCAAGGGTACTTTCATAATATAGAAACTAATTTTAGTAATATTTACAGTAAGGTGAATTGATTTATGAACAAAAGAAGGGTTATGCATGTTATCATAGGGGTAACTGCGGCAGTAGTAGCAATGTTTTTCATACTCGCAATGAGTTTATCAGATGAAAACTTAAGTGGAGTAACAGGAACAGTGGGTATAGTGAGATTGGTTTTTTCAGATGAAGAAGGAGTCTGTCTTACTGATGAGCCTTTACAATATATAATAAGAGGCGAGGACACACAGCGATTGATTGAATTCTTAAAAGCGGAAACAGATAATTACTATATCATGGATAGCTATTCAGGTGAAGCAACAATAAAAGGGGTGTATTATAAATATAGTATACGCTCATTTACAAATATGTTTTTGATTGTTACCTTTACAAAAATATAAAAATACTGAAATAAGCTTGATTTTAAGGGATGTATGAAAAATACATCCTTTTTTCATATTATTTGGAACACAATGCACTGCCTCACCATAATATATATTAAATTAAAAAAATCGGAGGTAGAACATGAGTTTTCTAAAAAACATTGGGTGCGGATGCGGGGACAATGATGAAATACTATTTTTCATTTTGATATTCCTCGTTTTATTCTGTGGTGATATGTTCGGAGGGTTTTTAGGCAATAACAATAATAATTGTGGTGATGACAATGACAATTCAATTTTGTTTTTCATAATTCTTTTCCTTTTGTTATTTAATAACAATGGTTCCGGATGCATAGGAAACAACAATAATTGTTGTTAAAAATTGACTGTTACACATGGAGAGGGGTAATAAACACCCTCTCCACAGCATTATAATTAAGAGAGGAATTATAGTTATGAATGGCTTTAATAAAAAAATGAATCAGATGTTTGGAAAAATGGATGAGCGAATGATGAAAATGAAGATTAATGAAGCCCTAAATATGCTGAAAAATGGAAAACAGGAGGAACTGGCAAAGAAGCTTGAAAAAACAGATAAGAAGGAGCTTTTAGAAAAACTCAAATCGGTTGATTCAAAAACCATTTCCGATTTGAATATAAATATAAATGAGATAAAGGACAAAATAACAGAAGAGGATTTTAAAAAGATGAAAAATGCAACTGATGAAGAGGGAAAGGAAATTGTGGATAAAATAAAAAATATACTTAAGTAAGTATTAAATAAACTTTTAAAAGGGGTGAAAGTTATGGATGATGATCTGGAAAATAAAATAGCTCAGATAGTGGGTGCACTCAAAGGGCAGTTTTCTTCCGGTGAAACAGAGGAAGATGAAGGTAATAAGGGTGAGGAGAGTGCTCAGTCCGACAATAATAGTGGTGACTTTGAAATGCCTGATGATTCTCTTAAAATGATGATGAAAATGAAGAGGGTTTTGGACCAGCAAAAAACCGGACAAAATGATCCCGCAAAAAATCTTTTAAATGCCATAAAACCTTTTTTGAAAGAATCCAGACAGGAGAGAGTGGGAAACTGCATAAAGTTCCTAGGTATGTCAAAAATGCTCCAATATACTGATTTGTTTGGTGACAACTGAAATTGTTGAAATGTAGGAAAAATTCATAAGAGAGGGGGATTTGTTATGAGACTTAATAGAAGAATGAACAATACATATACTGCACCAAAGGTGGAAGTTGTTAAAATAGATCCCCCAAATCCTCTTGTTGAAGAAAAGCAGAATACTGTACCTCGGAAAAAAGGTTTTGGCGGGCTTGGAAGTCTAGGGAATCTTGGCGGGTTAGGGAATTTTTTCAAAAATATAAAGTTTGATGGTGAGGATATTCTGCTTATTGGGCTTATGTTACTCTTTATGAATATGGAAGATGAGGACTATTCAATGATGTTACCAGCACTTATTTATATTTTTATGGGGTAGGTATACAACTAGAAAAATATACCCACTAGAAAATGGTTGCTGAGAAATTCTAGTGGGGACAAGGAACCTGAATGGAGCCATGTCCATATGAGAAAGTTGATTGTATTCATATATATATATATGAAAAATGTGTAGGGATTTTGGGGTTTTAGAGAAATTCTAGTGGGTACAAGGAACCGGAATGGAACCATGTCCATATGAGAAAACAGATTGTGTTCAAATATATCTAAAAAATGTGTATGTTTTGGGGTTTTTGAGAAAATTCTAGTGGGTACAAGGAACCAAAATGGAGCCATGTCCATATGAGAAAGTTGATTGTATTTATATATATATGAAAAATGTGTAGGGATTTTGGGGTTTTAGAGAAATTCTAATGGGGACAGGGAACCGGAATGGAACCATGTCCATATGAGAAAACAGATTGTGTTCAAATATATATGAAAAATGTGTAGGGATTTTGGGGTTTTTGAGAAATTCTAGTGGGGACAGGGAACCGGAATGGAACCATGTCCATATGAGAAAGTTGATTGTATTTATATATATATCTAAAAAATGTGTATGTTTTGGGGTTTTTGAGAAAATTCTAGTGGGTATAAGGAACCCATGTCCATATGAGAAAACAGATTGTGTTTTCTAGTGCTCTCAGTTTTTATCATATTTCTCAATATAATAGCAAAACTGCCGTATCCATTTGAAATACGGCAGTTTTGTCACAGTTTGCTATTTTAATTAGAACTTGAGGCCAAAGGGCGTACCCCAAA
>JGI994J12354_10001286_pt1 | contig 25331 bp, 23 predicted proteins | sample IntmicLarv3ML3BL_FD_12354 | JGI IMG/M metagenome (IMG submission 12354)
CACTCCCTTCACAAAAACGCTTTCCGCCTTGCCAGTGAACAAAAATCCTCTTTGTGCAAACACGTCCCGGTGTGACGATTAATGGGTGAGTTCAAGATTTATTGAGGAGGGACCATGCAACCGCGAACATACCTTGGTGTTCTTCTGGCGCTCTGCCTGGTTTTTGCCGGGCTGCCCGCATGGGCTGCGGAAAACTGCCAGCCGCAACCGAAGGCAGACGATTTTGTTCTTCCCGGCCCGAACGGGCAATGCTTCGCCTTCAGAATGGTAGCGGTTGGCGAGGGCGAAAGCCCCTTCACCCAGAAGGTGTTCACCATGGGCGACCCTGACGAGGAATTTCGCGGCTCTGCCACCCGCGTCACCCTTGGCGGTTCCTTCTACAGCAGCGCCAATTCGAAAAAGGGCCTCTGGTTTTACTATCTCGGCAAGTTCGAGGTCACCGAGGGCCAGTATTACAGTGTAATGGGGTTGCCCCAGGGCAAGGACGCCGCTCTTCTTAAAAGCAATTACCCCATCACCGGCATTTCCTACCTTGACGCCATGACCTTTCAGGACAAGCTGAATACCTGGCTTTTTGCCAACGCCATAGCGCTTCTGCCCGTGCGGGGCAAGGTTCCGGGCTATGTTCGTCTGCCCACCGAGGCGGAATGGGAATTTGCCGCACGGGGCGGCATGGCTGTGCGCGAAGATCTGTTCACCCTGCAATATCCCTATGAAAATAGTGAGCTTGCCGCCCACGAATGGTTTGCCGGCCCCTCTTCCTCCCATAACAAGGTGCAGCCGGTTGGCGGGCTCAAGCCCAATCCCCTTGGCCTGCATGACATGCTCGGCAATGTGAGCGAAATGACCTACAATCTCTACCAGATGGAATTCTACCAGGGCCGGGCCGGGGGCATGACCGCCAGAGGCGGCCATTTCCTGACCAACGAAGATGAGGTGCGTTCGGTTTTACGCACGGAACAGCCTCTTTTTCTTGGCGATGTCGCACGGGGCATGAAGCCGAACACCAAGCCGACCATGGGGTTTCGGCTTGCCCTTGGCGCACCCATCCTGACCGACAGCGCCGCCATCAAGGAATTGTCCGAAGGGTGGGAAGAGTACAGGGCAGGGGCGGGAACAACCACCCCGGCCAGCCTTTCCGTGGCCCCGGTGGCTGACCAGACCGACGTGCAGGCGAACGACGCCAAGGGCTATCTCCAGCGGGTGCAAAACAACCTGCGTCCGCATGCCCTGCCGGAAATCGTCCATGCCGACCTGCGCAATATCGAGGCGGCCATTAATGAAACCCTTTTCCTGCGAAAGCAGGCGGATGAAGATGTTGCTGTCACTGTTGTGCGCCTCGCCACCTACATTTCCTTTGTCACTGCCCGCGAATACCACAAGCGCATAATACTGGAAGGGCTTATTGAAACGGCCGTCAAGGACAACAATAAAATCGTGCTGAGCAGGCTGGAACCCCGCATGGCCGAGATTGATGAAAACATCAATGAAGGCATTGCCAGCTATCATGTTACCATGGAGCAGCTTTCCCGCCTGCAGGAAGAGGTGCGCACCAAGGGGGTTGACACCAACAGGGCAGAATGCAGGGCAAAGAATATTCCCGGGCAGTTGTGGACCCTGGAAAACCTTGTCATAAAACACTGCACTGCCTTCAGACCCGGAGACAGCAGGGCCGCGACGGTCTGGCGGGAAGATTTCAAGGCGGTGCCGGGGGAATTGTTCCGTTCCGCCCAATAATATGGTAGACAATTTTATACATTGGATTTGTTTATTAATTTATCAGGAGGCGTCATGAAAAGACTACTTGCATGCGTGTTGGTTGTGAGCATGGCCTTTGGCAGCGTCATGATGAATGGCTGTACCAACATCAAGGATGACAGAACCCGCACCCAGACAGAGGGCACTCTGGTCGGCGCTGGCGCTGGCGCGGCTGTCGGGGCCGGTATAGGAGCCCTGGCGGGCGGTGGTCGCGGCGCTCTTATTGGCGCGCTTATCGGCACCGTTGTTGGCGGTGTCGCAGGCTATGGCGTGGGCACCCATATCGCGAACAAGAAGGAAGAATACGCTTCGCAGGAAGACTGGCTTGACGCCTGCCTGCAGGACGCCCATCAGAAAAACGAACAGTTGAAGCAGCACAACGAAAATTTGCGGGCCGAAATCAAGAGGCTCGATACCCAGACCGCAGCCCTGCAAAAGTCCTATGCCGCAAAGATCGCCACAAAGCGGGAATTGCAGAACGAGAACAAGATTATAGAAAAGAAAATCAAGGAAAACAACGAACTGCTTGCACAGACAGACGCCAGCATCTCGGGCCACCAGCAGGTTCTGGCCGAAGCAAAGAGTAGCGGCAAAACCGATGCCGTGGCTCTGCTTGAAGCAGAAATCGCCGCCCTGGAAAGAAACAAGAAAAACCTGCAGGAAGGCAACCAGCAACTGCTGGCCCTGTCCAACCGTATTTCCGTCTAAGGCAATGGAACTTTGAAACGCTGCACTCGGAGTTGGCGGCGAAAATGCCTTTCGCCTGCTCCTCGTTTGCGCGGACGAGGGTCGCGCCATCGTCCGCCAGAGCCTTTTCAAAGTGAAAATGCTCTGGGGCCTGTTTCCAAAGAGTTCTTTTGTCCTCTGGCTGCGCCGTTTCACCTGAGCCTGTTTCGCGGCAAGAATTTGGCGACAAATCCCTGCGGGCATCTCAATTCTGAAAGGCTTCAGCCAGAGAACAAAACTCCGTATTTGTCGCCACAGCCAGATCATCTTTTTTGGAGGAATTTCGCCATGAAACGACTTGTCATCGGTGTGTTCCTGGCAGCCCTTTGTGCCGGGTGTCAAACCACTACAGACCCGCGGGAAGGCGGCCTGTTCAACTACAGCCCCAAGGCGTATGAACAAAGAGCGGATGAGAGACGCGCCCGTCTTCAGGAGCTTGAAGCGGAACAGCAGGCAGAAGAACAGCAGTCGCAGAAACTGACCGCCTCTGCCAAGGACAAGCGGCAGCAAAAGGCTGCCATTGATAAAAAGCTGGCGGCTGCCAACAAGGAAATAGCCGAGGTCAAGGAAACCCTTGATGGCTATTCAGCCCTGAACAGCCGGCAGGAGCAGCAGCTTGCCTCCCTGCGCGCCCGCCAGGCCTCGTTGCAGAGCCAGATTGCTTCGGTCAAGAACGAGTCTTCCCTTTCCGAAAAGCAACTTCAGGGTGAAGTGGACAGGCTGAACAGGGAAATAACCCAGTTGAGCAACGAAACTGCCGCCCTCAGCGCTCTTTGATGCAAAAGGCCCGCTTTGTCTCTTTTCTTTTCCTTTGTTTCCTTGTGTTCGCCCCTGGCCCTCACGGTCAGGCGGCGAACCAGGGGCAGAGTGCCGAAAAATTTGAGAATGCCCTGCGCATAATCGAACAGCACGCCCTTCATCTTCCTTCCCGAAGCGCCATTGAGCAAAGCCGCGCCATCGCAGACCCGGTGCAGTCGCTGAAAGCGCTTTTCGCCAGTGTAGACGGGTATTCCGCCTATGTTGACAGCGAAGAGGCCCAGCGCATGAAAAAAGCCAGGGCCCATACCTATTCCGGCGTGGGTATGGATATTCTGCAAACCGCTGACGGAGAATTTCTCTGCCTGCCCTTTTTCGACGGCCCGGCCGAGAGGGGCGGGGTGCTGCGCGGAGATGTGGTTCGGGCGGTAGACGGCATTGCGGTGCAGGGCAGCCCCATGGCCCGTCTGGAAGAACTTGTGCGCGGGCCGGAAGGAACAACCGTGCGTCTGGATATTGTGCGGGCAGGGCAGGCGCATTCCCTGTCCCTTGACCGGGCTGCGGTTGTGCGCTCAAGCGCGGATCTTTTTTATGACCCGGAACTTTCCAGAATACAGATAACCCACTTTGATACCTATACCCCCCTTGAACTGAAATCATGCCTCGATGTGTTGGCTGAAGGCGCGAACCTGGTGCTTGATTTGCGCGCCAATGCCGGGGGCGATTTGCATGCGGCCCTGGAATGCGTGGAATTTTTCGTTCCGCCGGGAACCCACATGCTCTCCATGCACGAGCGGGCAAAGGAAGCGACCCGGTTTATTGCCAGGGGCAACACACCGAAAAAGCTCGGCAAGATACTGATCTGGACAGACAAATACACTGCCAGCGCCGCAGAGGTTTTTGCCGCAGCCCTCACCCAGAACAAAAAGGCCCACAGCCTTGGCGGGCAAACCTTTGGCAAGGGTGTTACCCAGCGGGTCATTCCCGAAGAGGCCGGGGCCTATTTTCTGCTGACGGTCGGGCTTCTGGTGCCTCCCTCCGGTGTCTCCTACCAAAAGGTCGGCCTCAAGCCCGACTACCTGATGCCGCCCTTTGACGAAATGCAAACCACAGAAGCCTTCATGGAAATGAGCGAGAGTATTCTGAACCCGCCAACCCTCAAGCCTTTGAACGGCAACGCAACTTCTGATCCTGCGGAGGTGAGCCTGTGACAATCCAGAATTTCCTTGCGCGCCGTGCCCTGGGGGGCAGGTCTCTTGTCCTTGGGCTGTTGCTTGCAACGCTTTTTTTGTCTTCCTGCGCGTTTTTTGAAGACAAGCCCGACGAGAAAACCGCTGTTCAGCGTCTTTCGGCCATGGTGGCCCTTGGCTGGCAGTGGTTGCATGTGGATTCGGTTCAGGTTCTCTCCATGCGCTCGGTCTACGAGGGGTACGAGGTTTCCTTTGCCTATGATGTGGTTTTCGGCAAAAACGAAACAGAGTTGACAGAAGACGAGCGGCTGGCCCTGCAGCGGTTTCTGCCCATGTGCGCGGCTGTTCCCGTGGCAAGGGGCAACCGTTGCGGTGTTCGGGAAAGCTTGGTATTTGTCCAGACAAAGGATCACGGCTGGATGCCGGAACTGGTTCTGCGCTTCAACAAACTCAATAGTGACGACATAGTCGGCTGGACGCCCGCGCAGCTTCCCGAAGGCGTGCGGAGCCAATGACCATGCGCCGCAAGGTGAACCTGATATGAGGATTGTGCGCCATGCGTAACCTCTGCTTTTTTGTGCTGTTCTTGCTGGCCTGCCTTCCCTGTGATCGAGCCTGCGCCAGCCCCTCCCTGCCCCCTCCGCTCACCGGGGTGGAGCTTTTCAAGCGCCTTTCCCCTTCCGTGGTCTTCATCGTCAGCGAAACCCATGGTCTTGGTTCCGGCTGTGTGGTGGGCCACAACCTTATCCTGACCAACTGGCATGTTGTGGAAGCGGGAGCGCCCTTTTATGTGGCTTTCAAGGCCGACGCAAAATCCGTCAGGGTAGACCTGAGCGATGTGGTCATCGGCGAGGTCATCAAGGTAGACAGAAACAAAGACCTTGCCCTGATGCGGGTTCGCGCCATTCCAAAGAACATTCTGCCCATAGCCCTCGGCACCGAGGATGAAGTGGAAATAGGGGCCGAGGTGCATGCCATAGGCCACCCCAAAGGCGAGGTATGGTCGTACACCAAGGGCATTGTCAGCCAGGTGCGGCCGGAATATGTATGGATCAGCGAAAACGGCGTGAACCACAACGCCACCCTGATCCAGACCCAGACGCCCATTAACCCCGGCAATTCGGGGGGGCCGCTTATCAGCGCCCACGGGCGGCTCATTGGCATAAACACCCTTACCATGCGCGACACCGAGGGCATATCCTTTGCCATTGCCATAAACGAGATACGCGATTTTCTGGGTGATATCGCCGTGGTTATTCCCCCTGTTCAGGAAGACAAACACGCGATCTTTTCGGGAAGAAACAGGGAAAACACTGGTGATTTGCGTATTTACGCCCCAAAGGGAGTAAAGCACCCCTCACGCACGGCCTTTTTCTACCCTGACGACAAAACAAAACCGGCCATAAGCTATTATGACGCAAACAATGACGGTCGCCCGGAAATATACTTTTTTGATCTGAAGCAGGACGGTTGGTGGGACATTTCCTTCTTCATTCCCGAAGGGCAAACCCGCCCGCAGATCACGGGCGTTCACGACGACGGACAGCGAATACCCACCCGCTATGTGCCCTACCGGGAGGTTCCGGAACTGAAACAGTACATGACCGCCTTTCCAAAGCCCTATACCGAGGTCAGGCCGCTTTTTGACTGCCAGCGGAATACCTCTGCCGTGGCCGTGGCTGTCTGCACCAATGCATCGCTCATGAGTCAGGCGGAAGATATTGCGGAACAACTGGACATTCTGGCGAAAAAGGGCGGGCCAAGGGCGTTCATCGTGGCAGAGGGCCAGACAAGCTGGCTCAATTCGCTGGAAAGGGAATGCAGGGGCGACCAGACAACACCCTGCATTGCCAGAAAGTTTGCAGCGCGCAAGGTCTTTTTGCAAAGTCTTGTAGAGGAATGATTTCACAGTACGGTCGGGCGCTACCATGCACAAGACCCCCCATACCCGCAGGGTATGGGGGGTCTTGTGCATGGGCCGGAGCCAATCAATGAAAATGCTCTATTGCGTCTGGCCGGGCATCAGCAGGGGGGGCTGTTGGGGTGCCGGTGCCTGTTCGGGTGTCGTTGTTTGTCCGGGCACCTGTTCCGGCGCCTGCATTTGAGGGGACAGGAAGGTGTCAACCAGGTCGCATACACCGGCAAAAAAGCGCTGCGGGTCTTCTCCCCAGCGAACAAAACCGGTGGTTTCCGACATGTCGGGCGTACTCCACTGTACCTGTTCACGCATGGGGAAGGGCATTGCCAGAAGGGCGTTAAAGGCCGTAGCCTGTTCCGGGGTCATTTTGGCGTCTATCTTGGCAAGGGTGCGCAGCATGGTGCCGGGGGCGAGGGTTTCCCGTACCTTGTTCCACAGATAGTGCGTATGTACAGCCGATATTACGCTGTATTTCCCGTCAGCGGGAACGCCCTTGATCAGATCCGGGGTTCCCGTTGCCGGGACAAGGGAGGTTTTGTCAAGGGAACCAAGGCAGAGCTGCCCGTTCCGCCGCGCCATGAAGGCGGGCACGGGAAGGGGGGTGCCTTGCAGAGCAAGGGTCTCTACTGTGGAGACACTGTTCCATCCTTCCATCTGAATTTCGTTCCACCCTGACGGGCTCAGGGTTTTGATCAGGGCCTGCACGGTGTCGAGCACGGCATCGGAAGCCTCAAGGGTGACGTAGAGGCCCGGCACAGCCACACCCATGAGGGAGGTGTTCGCCCCGCCCAAGGTCAGAGAGAGGCCCTTGACCTCGTCCAGGGGGAAGGGAACAACGCCTTCGGTCATCTGCTGGAGTGTGACCGGGTTCTCGCCTTTCAGGGCGATATTTTTCACCACGTTCCACACGGAACCGGTAAAGGCCAAGGTCAGGAACTGGTCGGTTCCGCCGAAAAAGGGGAGGTTTGCCGCTGCTATGGGTTCCATGGAAGCCATTCCCGGCAACAGGGCCTTGGCATTGACGTTTATGGTATAGTCCATGCCCTCGGGGGTGAAGAAGCCAATTCTTTCATCGTCAATCTGCGTACTCTTGAAAGGGCCTTCCTTGGTCGGCGCGTGCGAAATATTGTAGCTGGTTTTCGACCAGAGGTTCTGGCCCTTGTTCGGCATGGGCGCCACGGGTTCGCCATTGCGCAGCTTGTTGCGGCAAAGCTCCACCAGTTCCACGGAAGAGGCGGCAACAATGGTCTTTCCTTCGACTGCGAAGCAGAAATCCGGAGTGCATTGATAAACCTTGGGGGCCACTTCTTGTGGCTTTGGCAGCGTACCCATCATGCCACCAAGAAGGTCGACCAGGGTGTTGCCATAGGCGCGGCGCAGGGAATCGGCGCTCAAATCGCCCTGGGCCATCAGGGAAAGGTCGCCTTCGGGCAGGGTAACGGTCGCGAAGAAGCCTTTTTGGGTATAAATGGCGGTTACGGCCCTGATCTTTGCCTCCAGCAGACCTGCCAGTACGCCCGAGGCCAGGGGCTGGTGTTTATTGACAGATTCAAGCACCCTGGGGGTAATGAAGGGGGTAATGAGCGCGGTCAGGTCGTCAATATAGGTGCTGATGCGTACAAGGGTGGTTTTCTCCGTATCGATCACCATGCCTGTCTGGGGGGCACCGGCAATGGCGGTGCCAGACAACAAACACAAGCAGAGCAGTACGGATACGAATGGGCGAAGCAGTGTTCTCATGAAGCCTCCAGGGAGTAACCTGTTGATGACGGTGCGACGGAATAGAGCCATTGGCATGCAAGGGGTTTCAAGTATCGTTGCCACTGTGCGCTGGGGCAAGGGGTGTACCATCTGCCCCTGGAACGATGTCGCACGGGTGGAAGAAACCTATCATAAAGAAAATGAATTGTTAATGGGGTAGCGCATCTCGGTCATGCAGGGGAATTCATCTGTTTTATTCAATGGGGTAAACATATTATGCGTGTTGGGCTATTTTTAACCTGAGGTGTTGGAGAAATTTCCCTGCACGCACCTGGCCCGAACCCTGTTCCGGGCGTGTACTCCATCGGCGGCCAGGGGAGTGCAGGGTGCCGCAGCATCACGGCAAAATAGGCCAACGCCCTGTTCCGGAATATATTTACTTTACCGGCATACCCGGCTATCCTTAATTGTTGACGTACCCGTACAGGGTGGAAAATGGCCCTGCCGGAACAGGCCACCACCAGGGAGTGTGTTGCCAAGTTCTTCTCTCCGAAAGAGGTTACATGACCATGCGAATTGTTCATCCCGCAGCTTGGCTGGGGCTCTGTATCAACCTGTTTTTTGTAGCGGCCCTTGTGTTCAGCATCAATCACCTTCCTGTCGAGGAATTCGAGAAACTGTTCGGCGATATTGACCGGGGGGAATTCATTTCGCTCATGCAGCGTATGCTTTTCCTGCTTGTCTCGCTTCAGGCCCTTGCGCTTTTCCTTTTCGATATCAAGGCCTTTGTGAATGTACTGGTCAGAACGCCCTCCCTCCTCTTTCTCAGGCGAATGGCCCTGGCCCTGGCCCTTTTTGCCGGGTTTTTCATGCTGCCCTGTTCGGCCGCGTACATGCTCGGGGTGGCCCTTACCTACGCCAATGTCGAGTTGGCCCTCTTTGAAGATGCCTACAATCTGGCCCCGACCGCCGGGAAGGCCTTTCCCTCCAGTCGGATACGGAACATGCGTCTTGCCGGGTATGGCTGTTTTGCTGTGGCGGCCATGACGGCCGCTGTGGGAATGCTTGAAGTTACCCTGTTCGGCATAGCTGCGGGGGCGGTGCTCGTCTGGCTTGCCAAGCGGGTCTACAGGCGACCCCCCCTTGTGGTGCACCCCCACGGCCTGGCCCTGATGTCAACAGCCATGTCGAAATACATTTTTCTGCCCTATGCCGACATGGTTTCCGCAACCCTGCGCGACAATGCCACCATCTGTTTTTCCATGCGTCTCGGGAATATGGACAGGGAGTATGTGTGGCCCCTGGCCGCCATTGAACGCCGCTTCCGGCAACAGGCTGTGGAACTCGTGGCAGACACACTCGCGGAAAACCATGTTGAACTGATTTGACATGACTCTGTATACAGTAGCCGCACTATGCTTCATTCTGCTTGACTTTCTCTGCATCATTGCGGTGCTTTTTTTTGAACGCAAAAATCCATCATCCACCATTGCCTGGGTGATGGTTTTGCTTTTTCTGCCTGTTGTGGGCATTCTGGCCTACTTTTCCCTCGGAAGCGGTTTCCGGGTAAACAAGACAAAACGCTATACCATGAAAGCCGCAACGGACCGCCTTGATCTCGATTACCTGGTAAAAAAACTCTCCCTTGGCGACCGCTATTTCTTTTTGCAGCAGCACAAAGATCTGGCCCGCCTTCTTTCCTACCTGCACAACTCTGGCGACGGGGTCTACACGGGCAACAATACGGTGCAGACCTACACAGAGGGGGCAGGGGCCTTTGCCGACATGCTGGCCGACTTGCGCGCTGCGGAAGACCACATTCACATGCTGTCCTATCTTTTCCGGCCCGATGCCCTGGGCAAGGAAATACTGGCGATTCTGACGGAAAAGGCCAGAGAGGGCGTGCGCGTATGCCTGATGTACGACAGCGTGGGCAACCTGCTTGCCTCTTCGCGCTGTTTCAGGGAACTGACCGAAGCCGGGGGGCGGGTGCGGGCCTTTTCGCCCCTTGTGCTGAACCTGAACACAGAAGCCCGCCTGAATTACAGAAACCACAGAAAAATCACTGTGATAGACGGAAAAGTAGCCTATGTGGGCGGCATGAACGTAGGGGAAGAATACCTTGGCCGCCACAAAACGCTCACGCCCTGGCGCGACACCCACCTGCGCATAACAGGCCGGGCCGTCTGGTTTTTGCACGAACGCTTTCTGCTTGACTGGGGCTTTGTGAGTGGCGAAGACCTGCAAGCCCTGGAATTTCGCCGTTTTTTCCCTGAAAACCCCGGCAGCGACGGCCATATAGGCATACAGATTGTCAGCAGCGGGCCGGACACCGACAAAAAGGCCATCAAGGGCGGCCTTATGGAAATGCTCTATTGCGCCCGGAAAAACATCTATATCCAGACCCCCTATTTCACGCCCGACGAGACCTTTCTTGAGGCCATGTGCAGTGCGGCCCAGGCGGATATGGATGTGCGCCTCATGCTTCCGGCCTTCGGTGACCACGCCCTTGTCCACCTTGCCTCCCTCAATTTCGGGCGCAGGGTCATTGAGGCCGGAGTGCGCGTGTTTTTGTACAGGGGCTTTCTTCATGCCAAAACCGTGACAATTGACGGGCAGGTTGCCAGCATTGGCACAACCAATATCGGCAGCAGAAGTTTTGCCCTCAATTTCGAGGTGAATGCCTTTATTTATGATGCGGAATATACCCGGCATCATGAACAGATTTTTTATGAAGACATGGCGCACTGCACAGAACTGACCCTGGACTGGTTCAAGGAGCAGCCAGTATACAAACGGGCCTTTATCTCGGCCACACGGGTGCTCGCACCGCTGATGTGAATATTCGGCTTCCTGTCGCCCGGTTTTTTTCAAGAGGAAAAACCCTGTCCTCTATGCCACGGGAAGCAGAGGAATGAAACCGGGGCAAAAAAAAATTGGATCGGAGATCTCTACTATGCAAAATCGGTATAGCCAGAATTAAATCAGTAATCTTTCAAAGCGGAATTTTTCTTTAATAGCCTGATAATTATGGAAATACATTTTCCAAGTCTTTCCAGTGCAGGGGCTGTTAACAACGAGCTATGCATAATACAAAAAATATTTTTTTTAGACAGATTCGCAAGAACAGTATATAGTTTCAGAAAAATTCTATGGAAACGAAAGCCATTGGGCTGTCAGGCAAAAAATAATACAGAAGAGGATTGGTATCCAACATACTTTCTGTACTGTACATCAGAGACAGTATTTTTTATTGTAGGGCAACTATTTTTGATATAGCAGAGTTGCTTTACAGTAAATGCGGCTGTTTATGCGTACGATGAACACCGGTGTGAGCATTTGTGGCTATTTTCTCTATGTGTAAATAAATTCACTGGGTTGGAAAACTGTGTACCTGCGCACAGATTTACATATTCCTCATCCACTTTTTACTAAGCGAGGTATGTCATGGATTTTTCTCCAGCCACAATAACCCTCATGGTTTTGGGTGTTATGGCCATTCTTTTTGTAACGGAGTTGATTCCTCTGGCTATAACTGCCATGGGCGGGGCCGTTGCATTGGGAATACTTCAGGTTATCACTCCGGCGCAAGTGTTTTCGGGGTTGTCGAATTCCACCGTTGTTCTGTTCGGGGGCATGTTCGTTATCGGTGCGGCCATGTTCCAGACTGGTCTGGCCCAGAAAGTGGGCACGACCGTTGTGCGCCTTTGCGGCACAAGTGAATCGAGCCTGATGTTTGGCACCATGCTGGTTGCGGCGGCGGTGTCCTCCATCTCGTCCAACACCGGCACCACAGCCGCGCTTATGCCAGTAAGTATTGGTATTTGCGCTGCCGCGAAAATTTCCGCCAGCCGTCAGCTCATGCCCCTGGCCTTTGCTGCCGGGGCGGGTGGAACCATCACCCTTGTGGGTACCCCCCCCAACATCATAGCCAGCGGCGCTCTCAAGGCCAGCGGGCTTACCCCCTTTGGTTTCTTTGAATTCGGCCTTATTGGTATTCCTGTTACCATAGTCGCCATTGCCTACATGATGCTCGTTGGCAAGTTTCTGCTGCCCAAAAGGGAAACCACCAGTGATGATGTGGATGCCGCGGCTGCCGAGGCAGGAGATAATACGGAAATCAAGGTAATTGAAGGTGACCCCAAAAAGATGTTGATTACCGGGCTCACCCTTATTGGCGTGGTCATCGTCATGGCGATGGATTTCAAGCGCATACCCCTTGAAATGGCGGCTGTCATAGGCGCCATTTTCCTTGTTTTGACCGGGTGCATCAAAGAACAGCAGGCCTATCGCGGCATTGACTGGGTGACCATCTTCCTCTTTGCCGGGATGATGCCTGTGGCAACAGCCCTTGACAAAAGCGGGGCCGGAAAAATTATCGCTGATCAGGTTGTGAACTTCCTTGGGGCCGCTCCTTCGCCCTATATGCTCACTGCCGTTCTGTTCATTCTTTCTGCCGGTCTTACGCAGTTCATGTCCAATACCGCTGCCGCCGCCCTCTTGTGTCCCATAGGCATTTCCATTGCCAACGGCATTGGGGTTTCCCCTCACGCCGTTATCATGGCCATTTGTATTGCGGCTTCGTGCGCCTTTGCCACCCCGGTTGGAACACCCCCCAACACCCTGGTGCTTGGTGCAGGCAAGTATTGCTTCATGGATTACGTCAAGGCGGGTACGCCTCTGGTTGTTCTGGAGTGCATTCTCTGCGTTGCGCTTATCCCCATGATTTGGCCTTTCTAGAGCATTTCACACTTGAAATGCACAAGGATTTGTCCTCAAATCCTTGCCGCCAAATAGGCGTAGGCGGGCTTTGTTCGCCGTTAAGCGACTATTTGAAGCGTTAATTGCTCTAGAGCATTTTCACTTTGAAAATGCTCTAGAGGAGTAGGCGAAATTCATTTTCGCCGCCAACTCCGAGTGCAGCGTTTCAAAGTTCAATTGCCTTAGAGTAGAGTAACGTTGACTTTATACACAGGGAATGCTCATCGATCACCGCTTCGGCGCTAACCGCTCAGAGAAGGTGCGCTGAGACACCCCCCCTTGTGGCTGCCCATGGCTTTCATGCAGGCGAACAGCGCAGGGAACTGGATGAGGACAGGGCCACAGAGGTGAAGTTTCGCCACGGTGCCCTGAAAAACACAAAAAGACCACCGCTCCCCTTTGGGCGGTGGTCTTTTTTATGGTGAAGGAATGATGCCGAAAAAAAAAAGACCACTCCCCTTGGGGCAATGGTCTTTTTGCTGTGAGAAGAAAGAAGCCTTATTGTGCAGGGGCAGCGGGCTGTTCCGCCGGAGCCTGAGGCGCGGTAGTGGGGTCAGCCGGGTTGACCACCGGGGCTTTCGGAGCCAGGGAAGGGTCAAGGGGGTCGGCAATTTCCATGTTCAGAATGGTGGATTCACTGGTCACATTGGTGGAAGTAAGCACGTTGTAGCCCAGAGAGGTGCATATGAACAGCACGGCCACAAAGGCGGTAAGGCGCACCAGAATGCCGCCCGCGCCGGAACTGCCGAACAGGGATGAAGAACCGCCACCAAAAATTACGCCCATGCCCTCTTTGCCAGACTGCAAAAGAACAAGCACCACGAGAACAAGGCAAACAATGACGTGCAGGGTAAGAACAAGATTTTCCAAGCAAAGCCTCCTCAATCAGCCAGCCTCAATATTTCGGAACAATAATCCGGCGCGCCCATTTAGGCAAGGGCTATCCGGCTGAAACTTTCAACACTCAAAGATGCACCGCCTACCAGTACTCCGTCCACATTGTCAAGTCCTAAAATTTCCGCAGTGTTTTCAGGCTTTACACTTCCGCCATATAAAATGCGTATTGCGCTGCCAGCCGCACCCAGTTTCTTTACGAGAAAATCTCGCACAACAAGGTGAGATTCCAGTATTTCTTTTGGCCCTGCCACCTTGCCGGTGCCTATGGCCCACACAGGTTCGTAGGCCACGGAAAAAAATTCGGCAGTGGCCTTTTCCCCTGAGGGAACGGCGGCCTCAAGCTGCCGGTGCAGCACGGCCGCGAGCTTGCCGCCTTCGCGCTCTTCAAGGGTTTCCCCCACGCAGAGAACGCAATGCAGGCCAGCCGCCAGGGCCGCTGCGGTTTTTTCGCCCACAAAGGCGTCGGATTCGCCAAAGAGGGCGCGGCGTTCGGAATGCCCGGCCAGCACCATGGAGCACCCCGCATCTTTCAGCATGGTTGCGGAAATTTCCCCTGTGTAGGCCCCGTTTGCCGCAGGGTGGCAGTTTTGTCCGCCAAGGTGAAAGCCTGGGGGAACAAGGGGGGCGCAGGCATGCAGGGTGGTAAAGGGCGCGAACACGGCCACCTCCCTGTCCGAGGGCAGGGGGCCGACAGCGGCGGAAAGGGCGACCATGTGGGAACGGGCCTCTTCCTGACTCTTGTGCATCTTCCAGTTGGCTGCGATCAGTTTTTTCATGGCGTCTTCCTTTCCGGCGCGGTACAGGGTTCCACTGTCCTGTCGCCGGGTTGAATATCAGTGTGCTCTGGCACGCATGAGCACCGCGTTTTCCCCATCGGCATAATAGTTTTTCCGCAGGCCGTATGGCTCGAACCCGCACCCCCTGTACAGGGAAAGGGCGGCCTGGTTCGTTTCCCGCGCTTCAAGAAAAAAGTCTTCAATGGAGCAGTCAGCGAGCTTTGCCAGCACGGCGGAAACAAGCATTGTTCCATACCCCTGCCCGCGAAGCTCCGGCACAACCGCAACATTATATATTTCCGCCTCTTTTGCGAGAAGGAGAATCCGTATGCTCATATACCCGAGAAGGGCCGGGGTGTTATGGCAAAAACACAGCCCGAAAACAGCTATTTCCGAGAGATCGGCCTCATGCACGACCGGAAGGGGCACCCGGTTGCCACGCAGTATACGGGCAAAAATATCAGGAGTCCACGCCAAAGGGAAAGCCGTTTTTTCAAGTTCCGCGACCTCGTCAACATCTTCACGCCCGAGAAGAAAGATGGTAGGGAGAATTTCAGGCATGGGCACGGCAACCTTGTATTTTCAAAAAAAGACTCTGGCATGAAAAAAACGGATACACACGATCAGCCAGGAACGCGTTTCCTGCCCTATCTGGCCGAATATGACGACGTGCCATGCGAGGTTATCGACAGCAACAACAGGCCGCTCATGGTCATGCCCTATGCGTCCATTGCCCGGCAACGCCTTTTTTGCCGCATGGTGGTTGTTTCCCTGCGCAATTCCCTTGGACAGATATTTTTGCTTCGCCGACCCCTGCGACAGGGGAAATCGCCCCAGCGCCGGGGGTTGTTCACCAGCCCGGTACAGGTGAACGAGGCCGCGGTGGAGGCCGCAACCCGGCTGGTGGCCCTGCATACCGGCATTGCCCCTGCCCGCCCCGTGTTTTCCGGGGTTTTTTCCGTTCCCGCCTGGCCGGCGCACAACATGCTCTTTGAGGCGACCCTGCCCGGACGGATAGTGCCGGTTTCAAAAAAGGCGGGCGACTGCATGGCCGTGGACAGGGAAGAGCTTGAGGGCCTTATCCGGGGCATGCCCGAACTTGCGGCCCCGGAACTGCTGGCCGCCCACGCTGCCGGGCTGCTTTTTCCGGCGGCGAAGGGGCGCGTTGCCGCAACCTGATTATTCTTCAACAGCTTCGCGCAGCAGGCGTACCATTTCCTGCTGGAGCAGGCCGTTGCTCGCCAGCACATCTCCCCGAACCAGAGAAAATTCACTCCCGTCCATGTGGGTAAGGGCGCCACCCGCTTCTGTCACAATGCAGAACCCGGCGGCCACGTCCCACGGCTTCACGCTTGCCTCGTAATAGGCGTCAAAGCGGCCCCGGGCCACCCAGACAAGGTCAAGGGATGCGGCCCCGCAACGGCGCACGCCCTGCGCTACTTCCAGCACCTTGAGCAGCCGTGCGCCAATGGGCTTCAATTGTTTTTCCACGTCATAGGGAAAGCCCGTGGCCACAAGGGCCTCTGTCATGGACGAGGTGCCCGATACCGAAAGGGGCTGACCATTGCAAAAGGCCCCCTGCCCCTGTGCCGCCCAGTAGCATTCCCCGAGAAGGGGGGCTTCCACAATGCCGAGCCGTATGGCCCCTTCCTGATAATAGGCAACGGAAATGGCGGCAAGGGGCAGGCCGTGGGCATAGTTGGTGGTGCCGTCAACCGGGTCGATAATCCAGCAGGGGTCGGGAATGGTCAGGGAACGCGCGCTTTCTTCAGCAAGAACGGCGCAGGGTTCGTACCCTTCCAGGTCGATTTCACTAAGGCGTTGTGTGAGCAGGGCTTCGATGGCGAGGTCGGTTTCCGTCACAAGGTCGATGCGGCCCTTGTGGTGAACCGTGCGGGAAAGGCGGCTCTGCTTTTCAAGAAGGTGCGCGGCTTCGGAGGTGGCGGCCAGAGCCTTGACAAGAAGTTTTTTGAAACACAGCATGGATGGTTTACCCTGGAACAGCCCGTATTCATGAGCGGTGTTTGCGCGGCGAGCACCAAAAAGGGAGCTGGCAATGAAATGATCTGTGCAATTAACCGCCTATGGCGTTAATTGATGTACACCCCGTCATAAAACTTCTTGTCGTCAAGGGTTTTGCCCGTGCCCCGTACAACCGTTGTCAGGGGTTCGGAATCTATGAGGATATTCAGGCCCGTGCTCTTGTGGATGAGGGTATCAAGCCCTTTCAGCAGAGCGCCGCCCCCGGCAAGCAGAATGCCGCTGTCGGCAATATCGGCGGCAAGCTCGGGCGGTGTTTTTTCCAGGGCCTTGTGTACCGCGAGCAGTATGGTGCGAACCGGGTCGGCCAGGGCTTCGCGGATGTGGCCGTCGGTAACGCGCACCGAGCGGGGCGTACCGGCCACCATGTCCTTGCCCGCCACCTCGACAACAAGCTGCTCGGGCAGGGGAAAGGCAGAGCCGACAGCCAGCTTGATTTTCTCGGACATGTTCTCGCCGATGAAAAGCTGAAATTCGTTCTGGAAATAGCGCTGAATGGCCGTATTCATGGCGTCGCCAGCAACACGCACAGATTCGGCATAGGCCACGGCGGAAAGAGAGATGACCGCCACCTCGGTGGTGCCGCCGCCAATGTCCACCACCATGTTGCCAAGGGGTTTGTGAATGGGAAGGTTGGCCCCGATGGCCGCAGCCATGGGTTCTTCAATAAGGCGCACATTGCTTGCCCCGGCCTGCTGGGCAGATTCGATAACCGCCCGTTTTTCCACCTGGGTGATACCCGCGGGAACGCAGATAACAATGTTTGGACGGGCCAGACTGAAGCCGTCAATTACCTTTTTGATGAAAAAGGCAATCATTTGGCGGGTTACCTCAAAGTCAGCGATAACGCCGTCTTTCATCGGGCGAATGGCCTTGATGCTCTTTGGCGTGCGGCCCAGAAATTCCTTGGCTTCTCTGCCGACAGCCAGCACATGCCCCTTTTCCGCATCTATGGCGACAACAGAGGGTTCGTTCAGCACAATACCGTCTTTCGGGGTGTACAAAAGGGTATTGGCTGTGCCGAGGTCCATGGCAAGCTCTTTGCTGAACATGCTGAATAGCTTACGAAACATCATACAATCCTAGGGCAAAAGAACATGGACGTTCTGCGTCAGTGCGGCCTTGGAACGCCGTTTTCAAAGGTTACGGCAAGGATTCAGGGCGACAGGAAAACGATACCTCGCACAACAACGCTGGTCAATGCACGTTATGCGAATTTTTGCCAAAAATCCATACAAAACGAACACAAGGAATGCACGAAGGGGAAATAGCTGAAAACCTGCTTGAAATATTGAAAAAACTTGATGAAGGGCAGGGCGGAAATGAAAGTGGACTGGAAGGGCGGGGCGAAGTTTGACATGCACTTCCGATATGTATAATACTGCCGTGCTTGCGGTGCCGAGGCTCCCCCATTGTCCACGGCCAGCAAGGGCTGGCTGGACAACGGGAAACGGCTCTGTTCTTTTGCGGGAGCTGCGGAAAAAGTATTGTATCTCTGCGAGAGTGGCGGAATTGGTAGACGCACTGGACTTAGAATCCAGCGGGCAACCGTGGGAGTTCAAATCTCCCCTTTCGCACCAGTAAGTAAATCAAGGCGGTTACAGTGATGTGGCTGCCTTTTTTGTGGCAAAATCTGTACACCTCTGTACACCACCTTCACGGCATCCGGCGTTTTTCTTTGCGCCAACCCTGTCTCATACTGTTTTACGCAGTCTGTCGCGCAATACTATAGCTCCCACGTTCATGCCGAGCACGAGCAGAATCAGCACCATGGCTGTTCCGTATTGGAGCGGCCTTGTTTGTTCTATGTCCGTGCCTGCGGTGGCAAGAACGTACATATGGTATGGCAGGGTCATGACCGAACTGAACAGGGAATCGGGAATTTTGGGGGTATAAAAGACGGCGGCGGTAAACATGATGGCCGCTGTTTCCCCGGCGGCACGGGCAACACCCAGAATGGCCCCGGTAAGCATTCCCGGCAGCGCGGAAGGCAGCACCACGCGGGCAATGGTCTGCACCCTGGAAGCGCCGAGCGCCAGAGAGGCTTCGCGGTAGGTATCCGGCACCTGTCGGAGCGCTTCTTCCGCTGTTCCGATAATGACGGGCAGAGTGAGCACGGCCAGGGTAAGTATGCCGGAAAGTATGCTTACCCCAAGCCCGCACCAGGTAACAAAAAATGCCAGCCCGAACAGGCCGAAGACCACCGAAGGCACTCCGGCGAGATTGTTCACCCCAATGCGAATAACCGTTGCGACCCTGCTTCTGCCAGCGTATTCATGCAAATACACGGCCGTGGTTACGCCAAGGGGAAAAGCCACCAGCAGCGCGCCTATGGAAAGGTACAGGGTTCCCACAATACAGGGCCAGATGCCCCCGGCGGTCATCATGCGGCGGGGCGGTTCGGTAAGAAATTCCCAGGAGAGCGCGGGCGCTCCATGTATGGTCAGAAAAACGCACACGATGACAAGCGCGGCAATATTGATGCCCGCGCACAGGCGTAAAATTCCGTACATTGCCCATTGCCGGCGCATACGCGAAGCGGTTGATGAGGTATTCATAAGCTGGAGCTGCCGGTTTGTTTGTAGCGTTCGGAAATGGAGTGGGCCACCAGATTGAAGCACAGGGTGAACAGGAAGAGGACAAGGCCCGTGGCAAACAGCGCGTGATAATGGTCGCCGCGAAAGGGTGCTTCGGCCATTTCCGCCGCAATGGACGCGGGCATGGGCCGCACCGGGTCAAAGAGCGAACCGGGAATCATGGCGGCGCCCCCGGCCACCATAAGGACAACCATGGTTTCACCGATGGCCCGCGACATGCCGAGCATTACGGCGGTGCCTATGCCGGAAAGCGCGGCGGGCAAGACGACCTTGCGGGTTGTTTCCCAGCGGGTTGCCCCAAGGGCCAGCGAAGCCTCCCTGAGGGAGCGCGGCACCGCGAAGAGCGCGTCTTCCGCCACGGAACAGATAGTCGGCACACTCATGAATGCCAGCATCAAGCCCGCATTGAAAAGATTCAGGCCCGTGGCAAGGTCAAAGGTTTCCTGCAAAAAAGGCGCAACCACCACCATGCCGAAAAAGCCGATAACCACTGAGGGCAGGGCCGCGAGCAGTTCCACAAAGGGTTTGACCACCCGCCGCACGTTGTTTCCGGCGATTTCCGTAAGATAGGCGGCGGTAAGTACCCCCAGAGGCACGGCAATGCACACGGCCACAAGCATTACGGCCAGTGACGCGATAATCAGCGGCAGAATGCCGAATTCCGGCGGGTCGGATGTGGGATACCAGAACATGCCGGCAAAAAATTGCCCCGGATTGTACGAGGCAAAAAGCGGCAGCCCTTCGGCAAACAAAAAGAGCATGATGCCGAGCAACGCGAACAGGGATGTGAAGGCCATGCCGGTCATAATCCAGCGTATGCCTTTTTCGCGCAATGGTTCATTTGACATGGTGCTGCATGCGTCCTTTTTACTGTATACACGGCGAACACTCATCGCCTGCCCTGTACTCACCTGGCGTGGTCGCCCGCGCCCGCATTTTGCCCTTGGTGCAATATGCGGACGAGCGAGTGCAGGGCAAGGGCAATTTCAAGGTGAAATTGCGCTGGAACGAGGTCACCTCTTATTTCCTGGGCAGCGGGATAAATCCGATTTCAGCCACAGCCTTCTGGCCTTTTTGCGGGTCGAGCATGTAGTCTACCAGCTTCTTGATCTCCCCGGCAGGTTCGCCGTTGGTGAAGAGGTACAGTTCCCGCGCAATGGGCCATGTTCCGGCCAGGGCGGTTTCAGCGGTGGCATGAATAGTGCCTATGTCCAGCCCCTTGATGCTTTTGTCCGTATAGCCAAAGCCGATATAGCCGATGGCATTGGGGTTTTTGGAAACAGCCTGTACCACCGCGCCGTTGGAAGCCTGCAGCAGTGCCGCCGGGATGACCTTTTCTTTCTTCATGACGCGCTCTTCCCAGGTTTCATAGGTGCCGGAGGAGGTATCGCGGGAAATGACCGTAATCTTTTTGTCCACGCCGCCCAGTTCCTTCCAGTTGGCAATCTTGCCGCTGTAGATGTCGCGCAGTTGTTCCATACTGAGCGCCTTCACTTCGTTGGAAGGATGCACGATGGGCAAAAGCGCATCCACAGCCACGGGAATGCGGTGGGGCTTCACTCCTTTGCTCAGCGCCAGTTCAATTTCATTGGCTTTCATGTCGCGGGAGGACATGGCTATCTGGCACAAGCCGTCAGTCAGGGCCTTCACGCCGTTCCCTGAACCGCCGCCGGAAATGACCAGGGTCACGCCGGGGTTGATGGCCATGTAGTTTTCGGCAGCCTTTTGCATGACAGGCAGAACTGTGGTTGAACCGTTGATGACAATTTCCTCAGCCGCCATGGCAGGTGCGGAAAGACCGAGACAAACAAGCGCAGCCGCCAAAAAACGTATACCTTTCATATTTACTCCAAAGGGTTGTTCAGACATAACCTGTACGAACCGCGCCGGTTGCCGCGGCAACACACCGCTCCGCGCGTGATTTGTTTATGGCTTTGCTGTATGACAACTCTGTGACGGCAAAACGAAGCTCATGTGACAAGGCAGGGAAATATTTTCTGGCGTAACAAAATCGTAACAAATCCTTCATATGAATGCCGTAATGTGTTGTGAATATGCATGAAGCAAAAAAACGGGAACACCATGTCAAAAGCGACCATACTCATCGTGGAAGACGAACAGGATATCCGCGAACTCCTTGTCTACAATCTGCAAAAAGAGGGGTACGCCACTCTGGACTGCGGCGATGGCAAGGCTGGCCTTGAGGCGGCCCGTTCAAAGCTGCCTGACCTGATTTTGCTCGATTTGATGCTTCCCGGTCTGGACGGGCTCAGCGTGTGCAGGGAACTGGAGCGCGACCGGAACACCGCTTCCATCCCCATCATCATGCTCACGGCCAAGGGCGAGGAAATGGATAGGGTGGTCGGCCTGGAACTCGGGGCTGAAGATTACATGGTCAAACCCTTCAGCGTACGCGAGCTGTTACTGCGTACCCGCAATATTCTCAAACGCCACAGCCGCCCGGTTACTGACGAACGGCTTGCCCGTCATGGCGTCAGTCTTGACCCCGGAGCGCACAAGGCCTCGGTGAAAGGCGGAAACATCGATCTCACGGCCACGGAATTTCGCCTGCTGGAAAACCTGCTGCGCCACGCCGGGCAGGTTCGCTCGCGGGAACAATTGCTGGATGACGTATGGGGCTATCATTTTGAAGGGTACGCCCGCACTGTGGATACGCACATGCGGCGCTTGCGGGCCAAGCTGGGTTCCGCTGCCGTGCTGGTGGAAACCGTGCGCGGCGTTGGCTACCGATTTAAGGAATAAGCACGGATAGCACCATGAAAACTCTTTTCGCCTCCTTTCAAAGCCGATTGTTCGCCTGTTTTATCATTGTGGCCGCATTGGCCATGCTGGTGCCGGTTTTTTACGTCCGCCCCTTTCTGCATGAGGCTCTGCTCCAAGAAAGCCTTGACCGTCTGCAACAGGAAGCCCTGCTGATACGCGTTTTGCTGCAACCGGAACAGAATGCGGCAGCATTTACCGCAGTGACAGAAGCACTGAAGAAAACAGAAATACGCTTGACGGTCATGAACCCGCAAGGCACGGTTGTGCTTGAATCTTCGCAGGCAGGGATGGAATCGGGCAGGGGTCTGGCCGAAAATCACGCGGACAGGCCGGAGGTGCAAGAGGCCATGCGTTCGGGCCAGGGCAGCGCCACACGCTTCAGCACCACCCTGGGGTGTGAACTGATTTACGCTGCCCTGCGCCTTGAAAACGGCAACATCATCCGCCTTGCCATACCCTTCGCAGGGCTCAAGCAACGTATTGACGCGCAGCTTGCCGGTTTTTCAATGGCAGCGGGCGCTGCTGTGGTTCTTTCTCTCCTTCTGGCCTGGTTTTTTTCCAACCGTATCAGGCTCTCCCTTTCGGGCATGGTGCGCATCGTGGAGGGAATATCGCTGGGCAGATTTTCCCGTCGTCTGCATATCCTGCCGGGCAAGGAATTTCAGCCTCTGGCCGATGCCGTGAACCGTATGGCAAACTCCATAGAAGAATCCATCAGGACAGTGGCTGACCAGAAAAACCAATTGGAAGCGATTCTGGAAACCATGGCCGAAGGCGTGTTGGTGATCGGCCCCAGGGGGCGTATCCGGCGCATCAACAAGGCCCTCGCCTCCTGCTTTCCTTCAACAACCCCTGTGGAGGGGCGTCAGGTGGTGGAGCTTATTCCCTCGCCTGCCTTGCAGGAAGCCGTATCAACACTGCTGTCAGACCCGGAAGGGTACGGCAAAAGCGCCGCCTTCCAGATTACCGCGCAGGGGGGAACGGTATTTTCCGTGCTGCTGGCCCGCCCCCTTGAAGAAGCGGCGGAATCTCTGGGGTTGGTGGCGGTTTTTCATAATATTACCGAACTGATGCGTCTTGAAGCCATACGGAAGGACTTTGTCGCCAATGTCTCGCACGAGTTGCGCACACCCCTCACAGCCATACAGGGCTATGCGGAAACGCTGGAAGGTATGGAAGACCTGCCGGAAAAGGGACGCCGCTTCGCTGAAATCATTCATAAGCACGGTATGGTTCTGAGCGGTATGGTGGATGAACTGCTTGTGTTGTCCAGACTGGAAAACGGCAGTTTCCGCCTTGACCCTTCGCCCATCAACCCTCTGGAATCGCTGCGCCGCGCCGCGCAGATGCTGCAGCCGGAAATGGAGCGCAAAGGTCTGCGCCTTGCTGACGCCATCGCGCCGGAAATACGGGTGCTGGCGGATGCGGGCCTGCTGGAGAGGGTTTTCCGCAATCTGCTGGAAAACGCCTGCCGTTATGCCCCGGAAGCAAGCGACATTGCGGTATCCGCCAGAGTACATGACGAGGAAGCCATATTTTCTGTATCCGACCAGGGGCCGGGAATACCGTCTTCTGAACGCAGTCGGATTTTTGAACGTTTTTATCAGGTGGAAAAGCACCGTGGCGCCTCCGGAAAAATCGGAAGCGGTCTTGGTCTTGCCATCTGCAAACATATTGTCGAGCGGCACCGGGGCCGCATATGGGTGCAAAGCCCTGCCGACAATGCCGCCTCAGCGTTCTTTTTCACCCTGCCCCTGGCAGGCGCCCACGCAGACGGAGAAGTTTCATGATCGCTGCAATGAAGGACGAGCAGGCCATACAGGCCCGGAATGTCAACTTTTATTACGGCAAACAGCAGGCGCTGTATGATGTCTCCCTGAATTTTTCCACATGCAGGGTGACCGCGCTCATCGGCCCCTCCGGTTGCGGTAAAAGCACTTTTTTGCGTTGCCTGAACCGCATGAATGACCTCATTCCCGGCACACGCATCGAAGGCAGTATCGAGCTTGAGGGGCATAACATCAACGAATCGGGAACAGACGTGGTAACCCTGCGCCGCCGGGTTGGCATGGTGTTCCAAAAGCCCAATCCCTTTCCCAAAACCATTTTTGAAAATGTGGCCTATGGCCTGCGGGTGAACGGCGCGAAAAACGAAACGGAAATTGCCGACAGGGTGGAATCCAGCCTGCGCCGCGCCGCCATATTTTCCGAAGTCAAAGACCGGATGCACAGCTCGGCCCTGGGCCTTTCCGGCGGGCAGCAGCAGCGCCTGTGCATTGCCCGCGCCCTGGCGGTGGAGCCGGATATTCTGCTCATGGACGAACCGGCCAGCGCCCTTGACCCCATTGCCACGCAAAAAATAGAAGAAAGCATTCACGAGTTGAAAAGGCACCTGACCATTATCATTGTCACCCACAACATGCAGCAGGCAGCGCGGGTTTCTGACTACACCGCGTTTTTCTACATGGGCACGCTCATAGAATATGACGAAACAGACACCATGTTCACGCATCCACAGGTAAAACAAACGGAAGACTATATAACCGGAAGGTTCGGGTAACGCCATGATGCCGCAAGAAACGCATTTACACTCTCTGCTGGAAGAACTGCGTACCCGTCTGCTGGTCATGTGCGTTTGCGTGGAAGAGGTTGTCGCCAATGCCTGTACCGCCCTCGACGAAAACAACGTGCAACTCGCCAATACGGTCATTAGTGCCGACAACGGTATTGATGCGCTGGAAAATGAGGTGGACGAAATGGCGCTCTCGCTCATAGCCCGGTCACAACCCGTGGCCCGCGATCTGCGCTTTGTCGTCAGTACCCTGCGCATGGTTGTGGACCTTGAGCGGGTGGGGGATGAGGCAGCCCATATTGCCGAGCGCGTATTGCTTTTGCAGGACTCGCCACGCCCCCCGGCCTTTGACGTGATGCGGCGAATGATGGAACTTTCCAGAAAGGCCCTGCACGAAGCCATAGCCGCCTTCCGGGAGGAAGATGTGCCCCTGGCTCTTCAAGTATGTCGAAGCAAGGATGATATTGCACAACTGGAAGTGCTCCTCTTGCAAAAGGTGATGCAAAACCTTGCGGAAATCGCCAGAGGAAAAGGCGATGCAGGCTGGCCGACCCTGCACGCCATCCTGATTGCCCGCTCCTTGAGCCGTATTTCCGGACGCGCCTCCAATATTGCCGAGCACTGCTATTTTATGAAGCGGGGCGTGAGCATCAAACATAGAGCTTTAATTGCTTGAAATACTTTGATGTTGACGGCGCCATGAAAGTGCTCTCCAGCAGGTTCTGCACTCCATGACCCTGTGTGACTCTCAGAGCATTTTCACTTTGAAAATGCTCTAACGGACGATGGCGCGAGCCTCGTCCGCGCAAACGAGGAGTAGGCGAAAATTATTTTCGCCGCCAACTCCGAGTGCAG
>JGI994J12354_10001287_pt1 | contig 25329 bp, 17 predicted proteins | sample IntmicLarv3ML3BL_FD_12354 | JGI IMG/M metagenome (IMG submission 12354)
TTGAAGGACGTAGCAGAAATCCTGAATTTGTTTACACTGTAACAAAAGCTTATCGCACAGTGATGGATGCCTACTATGCAAAAAACAAAAAATTACCTGAAATTAAAAAATCTTTGATGAGCGAATTAGAAAAAGTTTTCAATCGCGGATTTGCCGATGGATTTTTTATGGGCAAAGCTATCAAAGATTGGCAAACTGATTGCGCTGGCAATAGGTCTTCAACGAAGAAAATTATTGTAGGCAAAGTTGTAAATTTCTATCCGAAAATTTCTGTTGCTGAATTGAAGGTTGAAAGCTCTACAATTAAAGTTGGTCAGCTTTTACAAATCGAGGGCGCAAACTCTGGAATCACTCGCTTCAATGCAGATTCTATGCAGATAAACAAAAACTTTGTTCAAAGTGCAAAGAAAGGCGATTTCGTTGCAGTAAAGACTCCTAACAAAGTCAAAAAAGGTGATAGAGTTTATTCATTTATCTCTTAAAAAAACTTGTAAAAAATCTTAACTGAACTACAATTTTAACATTATGAAAATTTTTAAATTCTTTTCACTTTTACTAGTACTAATCTCAGCTTTGCTCTTGTCAGCTTGTTCTTCCACAACTGATAAAGGTGTAACTATTTCAAAAGGCTTTTTTTCTCAAATTCAAGAACTATCAAATCACGCATAATTATGGAAAATTTCGTTTATCAAAATCCTGTTAAAATTTGCTTCGGCGAAAACGTTGTTGAAAAAGGTCTCGGCAAAGCCGTTAAAAATTTCGGCAAAAAAGCTCTCTTTATTTATGGAATGAACTCCATCAAAAAAAGCGGTCTTTACGACACTGTTGTTGAGCAGCTGAAAGCTCAAAATATTGAAATCGTTGAACACGCTGGAGTGCAAGCTAACCCTACGCTTAAACACGCTAAGGCTGGTATCAAAAAAGCAATCGACAAAAAAGTTGATGTGATTGTTGCTGTCGGTGGTGGCTCTGTTATTGACGAAGCTAAGGCTATTGGTATCGGAGCAAAAGGTGTAGACATTTGGGATTACTTGTGTGGTAAAGTTCCTGCTAAAGCGTGTTTGCCTATTATCACTATTTTAACAATGCCTGCGACTGCAAGCGAGATGAATGGCGGATTTGTTATTACTAACGAAAAGACTCAAGAAAAATTTGGCGCTTATGGGATTCAAGATTCTTATCCAAAAGTATCTTTCTTAAATCCAAAATACACGCTCACTATTCCTTTGAATCAAACTGCTTATGCTGCAAGCGATATGATTGCTCATTTGCTCGAAAGCTATATTTCTACTCAAAAAGACGTTTGTGTTATAGACAACTATGTTGAAGGCATGTTGAAATCTGTAATGGAATCTGTTTTGAGAATTGTAAAAAATCCGACAGATTTAGATGCTCGTGCAAACTTTATGTGGGCTGGCTCTTTGGCTTGGAACGGCACTGGCGTATTGGCTTACAAAAATAATGTTATGGCAGGACACGCAATAGAACACCCTATCAGCGGAGTATATAACATTGCTCACGGAGCTGGATTGTCTATGGTAATTCCTGCGTGGCTCGAATATTTTAGCGCGACCTATTCAAAAAGAATTTTGAAATTCGGCAAAAATGTTTTGGGCGTAAAAAGCAAGAATCCCTCTGATGTTGTAGATGCTCTTTTAGATTTCTACTGCGCAATAGGTACACCTATTAGTTGGAAGCAAGCAGGAATCAAAAAACCCAACTACAAATTTTTAGCCAAAGAAGCGCGCAAGCTTCTCACTATGTGGGGCGAAAAATCAGGACTCTATGAAGAGTTCGATTTGGAAAAAATTTATAAGCTAATTAAGTAACAAAAAAATCGCAAAGAATTTTGATGATGCTGAAACTTATCAAAATTCTTTGCGTTTAATAGCTTATTATTGGGAGGAACTTTTTTTATATGATGTATTTTAAATATTTTTTTGTTTTGATTGCCCTATTATCGGCAAGTATGCTCACTGCGCAAAACACCTATCGCGGTAGAACATATCAAACAGCCCAAGCAGGACAAGTTCAAGCGCAGACTATGCCTGTCAGACAAATCGTAGTAAACGAACAAGGTCAAGTTGTCGGAGAGTATATTAGCGAAGACCCAAATCAAGCTATGCCCATACAGGTAATGCCATCTGGTAATACTTTCAGAGACAGAGTTGTTCAAGCTCAACAGGGCGTCTCTGTTCCTACGCAACCTGTTGCGCCTACTTCGCCAAGTATTTCTCCAAGAGGCTTGCCAACTTCTGCGCCCTTCCCTTATCCAGAAACTAAAGTCGACAAAGAAACTGAAACTCAAGGTCCATTCTTTTTTGTTGATGAATCTCCTATACAGATTTTAAAAATTTTAGAAATCATTACAGGCAAAGTGATTCTTCAACCACCAAATTTGCCTAACGTAAAAATCAACTTCACTTGCCCAGAACCTATTAAAACTGAAGATGCAATTCTCGCGTTGCAATCGCTCTTGAGTATGAACGGTATTGCGATAATTTCTATGGGCGATACCTTTTTAAAAGCTGTTCCTATAACAGGTGTTAATACTCAGTCGCCAACCTTTCTTCCAGAAGATACAAGCAATCTAAGCCCTAGCCAGCTTTTTTATTCAAAAATTTACTCTTTAAATTTTCTTGAAATAGAAAGCCTGCAAGGCACATTGAATACTTTTCTAACACCAGGAGGCGTCGCTACTTTGTCTGTGTTCCCACGCACAAACTCTTTTATGATTACAGACACTTTGATGAATCATCAACGCATCGAGCATCTTCTTAATCAGATAGATGTCGAACCAAACATCAAAGAAGATATGGGCATTATTCAGCTAAAAAACACAAATGCTGAAGAAATCAAAAGACGCTTAGCTAATATTCAAAGTAATATTCTGCGTCGCTACTTCGACAAAACAACTATTGAAGCCGACGAAAGAACTAATCAATTAATTGTAATTACTCAAAAAGGAAACTTTGAACACATCAAAAAATTCGTCGAAACTTTTGATATCGCTGCCGACCCTCTTACTTCAAGCGAAGTTTTTTATATCAAGCACGGCGAAGCAAAAACTGTTGTTAAAGCTTTGAATGATATTGTGCGCGGTCAACAACAAGCAGCAAGAAATCTGCAAACAAAAACTCCTAAAACTCGCGACACAAATATCCGAAACGTTGCCACAAGAACTTTGAATGGACAAGAAGATGAAGAAGAACTTATTGCAAATGCTTCTTTTGATTCCGAAGATATTCTCGACGCAACAGAAGGCTCTGAAAGCACACCAAATCTACAATTTAGTAGCTACATAACTATTGTTGCAGACGATAGAAGCAATGCAATTGTTGTCTATGGCACGAAGCAAGATATCAAGCAAATGGAGGCTCTTATAAACAAGCTAGACATTGTTTTGCTCCAAGTAAAAATTGATGTTATCATTACAGAAGTTCAGCTAACGGACAAAGATGTTTCAGGCTTGAGCACTTTCAATATAGGCTACGACGTTACTCCTAGTGGAACTACCAGCCTTGTTAAAGGATTCTCTGGTGGCACTGGCTCAAACAATTTAAACGGCGTTCAAGCTTTCTCTTTGACTGCAACTGAAAATTCTTTCCAAGCTGTTTTCAATATAGCTAAAGAAAAAACTAATGTTAAAGTTTTATCTTCTCCAACAGTTGTTACTACTCATAACAAAGAAGCTATGGTCAACGTTTCAACGTCTATGCCCATTATAGAGAGCACGTTATCTAGCGTTGTAAATGTTGGTAACACTCAAAGCACCGTTACTTATAAGGACATCGGTATAAGACTCACCGTAACACCGCTCATCGGCGAAAACGGAATGATTCAACTTGATATAAGACAATCTGCCGACACTATTTTATCTGAAACTACTATCAGCGGAAACCCTCAGCCAGTTGTTGGCAGACGCGAAGCTTCAAGTTATCTTAACGTTCAAAGTGGCGACGTTATTGTCTTGGCAGGCTTGCAACAAAACAACGTTTCTTACAACGACAGCAAAGTTTGGATACTAGGCGATATTCCTTTGCTAGGCGAAATTTTCAAACCTGTTTCGGAGAATTATACAAAGAGCGAATTGATAATGTTTATTCGCCCTACTATAATCAAAAGTGCAAGCGTATCCAGTACTCTTACAGATGAGACTCTGAAAAATTCTCCCGCATCCTCCGAAGTTCAACACTATCTCGAACACGGAATTTTCTCAGACCAAACACCTGACGATTTGCGTCAAGAAGTTAAAGAACGTCAGAAAGAAAACGAAGCAAAAAAAGCTAATGCAACCCAAGAACCTGTTCAAGCAGAAGACTCTGCAATAGAATCATCAGAGCCAGTTGTAGTTGCCGAAGAATTAGCTGAGAACACGGAAGAAACAAATAAAGTTGTTGAAGAAAAATCTATTGCTCAAGAGCACAATGATTCTTCACGTACAAAAAAGCCAAAATTTTTAGCACCTAGCAGACGTTAATTATGCATAAAATATTTTACATTTTGCTTTTGATTTGCGCAACAACTCTTCGCGCAGAACTCAGTGATAGTGAATTTGCATTACTTGAAAATTTAACTTCAAAAAATCCATTTGGTTCAAATAGTGTATCAGGAATGCAAAGTATAAATGCTCCTGAACAATTGTCGTTGCGCTCAATGATGTCCATAGGTGGCAAGTGGTACTTTAGTCTTTATGACCCTGCCCTAAATGCTTCGTACTGGATTGAACTCAAAGGCGAATCTACAAGCACACCTATCAAGGCAGATTTCTTCGACCCTGAAACAAATTCTCTGAATATTTCTAACGGCACACAAACTTACACTTTGACTCTCAAAGATAGAGACCCTCTGATTGGACCTGTGCCTCAAGGCTTGGCTGTTCCTGGTGCGAGAGGCAGACCAACTCGCGAACAAGCTTTTCAAAGAGCAATCACTGGTATGACTCAAGAACAAAAAATTGCTATGGCATTGCAGTTATCAGCAGAACTAAATAAACGTCCTGCTCAGCAGCAACAACAAAACAGAAATCCAAGAGCTCGCTAGCAATGAACGAATTTTCTTTAGAAACCACAAACTCTTTTAAAGACTTCCTATCGCAGGCAGATTTAGATAGATTAAGTTTAACGCCTATATCGCGAAAAGCTCACTTTGTTGTAGAAAACAGCTCGCTTAACGCAGACTCTTTAGCTGAAAAACTTGCACAAATTTCAAAGCTAGAATACCTAAAAGATTTTGAAATTGCACCGAATGCAGAAAAAATTTTGTCAGTAAAATTAATCTGCGAATACCAATGCCTGCCCTCAAAAGAAAGCACAGACAATCAATTGGTTTTGGTAAGCGCGTGGATTCCTAGCGAAGATGAAGTTTCTTGGATAATTTCTCAAACAGGAAGAATCCCTATTTGGAAAATTTCTTCTTGCACAAAAATTGCAGAAAAAATTTCACAAAGCTTTGGAATTGGCTCTGACTCTCTTGGTATGGAAGAAGGCGACGAGTTTGCCGACATAAATGATGACGATATTGCAGAAGATGAAAATGCTGCTATCATAAAATTTGTATCTGAAATTATCACGAAAGCTTTGGCAGATAGAGCCACAGATATTCATATAGAACCTCAAAAAAATTCACTTACGATACGCTATCGTATCGATGGAAACCTTCTTCCAGTCAAACTTCCAGAAAATCTTACAAGATTTAAAGATGCAATTATTTCGCGCTTAAAAATTATGGCGCGCTTAAATATTTCAGAAAAACGCAGACCCCAAGATGGTAGAATAAATTTCGTTTCAAAATCTGGCAGCGATATTGATATTCGTATTTCTTCATTGCCCACAATGTATGGCGAAAGCATTTCTTTACGCTTACTTACACAAAAGTCTCAACCTGTAACAATCGCGGATCTAGGTTTTATGACTGAAGATCAAGCTAAACTTGAAATTCCTCTTTCTCGTCCGCACGGAATTATTTTGGTTACCGGACCAACTGGTTCTGGTAAATCTACAACCCTCACTGCTTTCATCAGAAAATTGCGCAACCCAGAAGTTCGCATTATTACTGTGGAAGACCCAGTGGAATACGAAGTAGAAGGCGTAAATCAAACTCAAGTTCAAGCAGAAATTGGACTCACATTTTCTGCCGTACTACGATCTGTTTTGCGTCAAGACCCAGACATCATTATGGTCGGCGAAATTCGCGACAGAGAAACTGCTGACATCGCAATACGCGCAAGTCTTACAGGTCACTTGGTTCTTAGCACTTTGCATACCAACGACGCTTCGGGCGCACTGACTCGCCTTATCGATATGGATATTGAACCTTTCTTGATTGCATCTAGTGTTGAGATGATTCTCGCTCAAAGGCTCGTTCGCAAGCTCTGTACTTGCAAACAACCTGCGATGTTGGATTCGCATTATCTTGAATCTTGCCTGACTTCTTTGGGAATCAAAGACGATAACAAAGATTTCAGTAATATCCATAAAGCCGTTGGTTGTCCAAAATGTCGCTCCATTGGCTACTACGGACGCCTTGGTATTTTTGAAATTCTTTTAGCAAGTGATGCCCTGCATGATATGATTATCAATAGACGCACAGCGCGCGATATACGTAACGCCGCTCGTAAAGGCGGAATGCGAACATTGCAAGAATGTGGTTGGCAATTAGTGAAAAATTCGCTCACAGGTCTTGAAGAAATTATGGCGTACGCGCACTCTGACGAGTAGAAAGCAAATAAAAAAATGTCACTTTTTAAATACAAAGCAATAGATAGCCTAGGTTCAATGAAGTCTGACAGTATTGATGCCGCCGATAGAAAGTCTGCTGTTATGGAATTATCTATGCGAAATTTGAAAGTGATAGATATAAAACTTTCAAATGCAGTTGATGTTATTCAGGAAGAAAAATCTAAAAAAATTTCTGGTGGAAATAAATTATCTTTGACATTTTTTTACAAAATTCGTCAGCTCGCAGCAGGCGGAATGCCAATAGGCGACGCTGTTCGCGGATTGAGTCAGCGCTCTTTAGACAAAAATTTGCGAATGCTATCTCGCGAACTTTACAAGGATTTAAGCGAAGGCAAAACATTATCTTTTGCGCTTTCAAAATTTTCCGAAAACTTTGACTCTACTATCATACACTTGCTTGAAGCTGGTGAAGCTACTGCAAATCTGATTCCTATATTCGATAACATAATTGACTATCTTGAAAAAAAACGTGAGCTACGCAATAAACTTGTGTCTGCAACTGCATACCCTGCCTTTCTTTGCTTGATGGCTTTTGGCGTTGTTCTTTTCTTTATATTTTTTATGCTTCCGCAAATCGAAAAGATGATGAATACACTCGGCGGAGAAATAACTCTTCCTGTAAAAATCCTAATGGGACTTGGCGATTTTATAATTATCTATGCACCTTTTATCTTAGGGACTTTGGTGATTTTCATAATTGCATTGCTTCAATATAGAAAAACTAAAAAAGGACTCCTTGTAAGCGATAAAGTCTGTCTATCAATTCCACTTATAGGAAAAATAATTCAAGATGCCGACACTTGTAGAATGACAGGTTTATGCGCTACACTTTTCGATTCAGGAGTAAACACAACTGAAGCATTAAAGTTTGCAGAAAAAACAATATCTAATGCCGATACACGCGCGCGCTTTCAGTCTTGCAGAACAATGATAAACGACGGCGCACCAATTTCTGCAACATTCAAAAAGTTTGAAATTTTGACAGATGAAGACATCGACGTTCTTTTAGTTGGTGAACGTACTGCAAGTTTAGTAAATAGCTTTACTGAATTACGCAAAAGTCACTACGCAAATTTGAATGCACGTATAAAATTAGCGACAACAGTACTCGCTACTTTCGCATTAGGAAGCGCATTTTTCCTAGTAGTTTTGATTGCTCTTGGTATAGTTTCTAGCGTACTAAATCTTAGCTCTGGACTCATTGCAAAATAGTGTGATTTAGAAATGAAAAAGATTTTCATCATACTTACTACATTCTCTTCTAAGAAAGAAGCTGAGAAAATTGCAAAGATTTTAATCGAAGAAAATCTTGCTTTGTGTGTTCAAACATCTTCAAAAATTTCTTCTTTTTATATGTGGGAGAAAAAACTTTGTTGCGACAATGAATATCTTTTAAGTGCTAAGTCTTACGCAAAAAATAAATCGAAATTAGCAAAGCGTATTAAAGAATTGCACAGCTATAAAATTCCTCAACTACTCGCTATTGAAAGCGAGTGTTTGAATGAAGAGTATTACGATTTCAAAAATTGGCTTTAAGATTATTTCTCGACAATAAATCTAAAACCAACTGCACGTGAACGTTGATTTCTTTCGCCGTTTACAACTGGTATTTTAATTATCTCATCTGTGCTATCTTGCACGCTACCGCCCATAATTTCTACCATACCAGTCTTACTACCAGTAGAATTCACATATTCTGCAACGTTACCTAGTAAATCGTAAAAGCCTATATCGTTCGGTCTTTTTGTAGCCACGATTTGTGTTTTACCCAAAGAATTATGCATATGCCAAGATATTGCATTCAAGTCAACATAACGCATATCACCAATTGCGTCTCGCATTATTTTTGCAGTAGGCAATGCAATGTCTTTTGCAAATAACCAAGAGAGTCTATTACAAAATCTTTGAGCTTCTTCATAAGTAATAAATTCTACTGGACAATCTTCTGAAGATGTATTTCTACTAGGATTATCTTGCATTACTAATGCGTATAATTTTTGTGTAACTTCAGTTTTTGAAAGAAGCCACTTATCTTCAAATAAATGTTCGTGTAAAGAATCATAAACTAATTTGCGTATATTTTTAATTTCTGACTTCACATAGTTTATATAGCGCAATTCCAAAAGCTTATCATCATTTATAATATCACTGTTGGGATAGTTCACTTTAAATCTTTCAGATGATTGCAAGATTGCATTGATAGATTCTTCAATCTTTGCGTAATCCTGATTTGTAAGCCATTCTTTAAGATTTTTAAAGTCACGTAAAATTCCAACGCCATCTTTCATACTAATATTTTTTTCACGCGCAAGATCCCACTTTTTGATTTTCACATCGGCTCCAACTGCAAATTTACTTTGTGGATACTCCATATTAAGCCTGCGTTGTATATCAATAATATCGTGATACAAATCGGCAGCTTCCATAAATTTTGAATCTTCCTCAGCTTTGATTGCCTCTACAATTTTAGATTCGATTTCATCGTGCATACTGGATGAACGCAAAGAATCGTACTGACTTTCAAGCTGTTTAATTCTCAGATAAGAAAGCGTTTTTACATCAGAAAACTCCATATTCATTTTACGTTGAGTCTCAAGAGCTTCATTAAATTTTTCTTTTGCTAAATCCCACTTTTCTTCTTCCATAGCTTTCAAAGCTTCTTGCTCTGCCGCCAAGCTGGCTTCGTAAAGAGGCCTAGATTCTATTGTACGCATAGATCTTGAGAGTTCTGTATAGCGCAACACGCTTGAATTTTTACTTTGTGGATATCTTAAATTCAACTCAGACTGAACATTCATTGCTTCTTGGAAAAACTTTTTTGCATCGTCGAATCGCGATTCTTCCAGAGCCTCTTTTGCGAGAGTTTCAAAGCCGTCTACCTTAATAGACATCTTTTTTGAATTATAAGTTTGTGAAATAATTATAAGGTTACGTAAACGCAAATACTGTTGCCTATCAGGACGTGAATTTAGCGCCATATATTCTTCCAAAGCTTCAATCGCGCGCTCGATCAAAAGAATATCGTCATCAATAGGTGCATTGATAGCAATGCGCTTATTGTATTCTTCTTCTAGCAAAACAGATTTATCTACCAACGAAGTAAGAGTCGCAGCAGACACAGCTTTAGCGGGCTTCAATGAATTTCCCTGAGGTGCTTTTGTTCCGCTAATTTCTGACAAGAAAAACATACCTGTCAGAAAAAGTATAATGAGTGCTGATACTGCAATTATTTTTGTAATATTCATAGTTTTAAAAATTTATGTCTCTTGGTTTTCCAGGTCCATTGTCAGGGCCGACCATACCTCTAGCTTCTAAGTCGTCCATTATGCGAGCGGCTTTTCCATAGCCAATAGACATTTTACGTTGAAGCAAAGATATAGACGCTTTTTTTGTTGTACGAATGATTTCAATTGCGCGCGACATTTCATCGCCATCATCAGAATCACCACCCATATCAGCACCATCGTCATCAACCGAATCCATTTGAGCTTGGATTTCGTCGACAAACTCAGGCTCGCCATTGACTTTAAGAAACTCTACTAAATTATTAATTTCGTCGTCAGAAATAAACGCGCCTTGAGCTCTTATTAAATCTGATGAACCCGGAGGAACAAAAAGCATATCGCCCTTACCTATCAAAGTTTCAGCGCCCTTAGCATCCAAAATAGTTCTACTATCAACAAGAGATGCCACTTTAAATGCTATACGTGTTGGCAAGTTTGCCTTGATAACGCCTGTAATAACATTTGTTGAAGGTCTCTGAGTTGCCACCAAAAGATGTATCCCTGCTGCGCGACCTACTTGAGTCAAACGCATAATCAATGCTTCCACTTCTTTGCCCGCAACTGTCATTAAGTCAGCAAGCTCGTCTATTATGCAAACGATGTATGGATATTTTTTGTCGGGAATTTGGATATCGCCTGTATCTTCGATATCTTCTGAAGCGTCTGCAATTGCGGCACGCTCTTCGCTAGAAAGTGACGACTCTAGTTCTTGAGCCTTTGCCTCTTCTTCTTTATCGTGCAAAATTTTTGCGTTGAAGGCTGCGATGTTTCTTACTCCGCATTCACTGAAAACATTGTAGCGAGTTTTCATCTCTGCCAAAAGCCATTTAAGAGCAGCAGGAACTTTTTTCGCATCAGTAATAACAGGAGTAATCATATGTGGCAAAGCATTGTAAATTTGCAATTCAACAACCTTCGGGTCGACCATTATAAAGCGCAAATCTTCTGGAGTAGAATGGTAAAGAAGAGACGCAATAATACCATTTATGCAAACGCTCTTACCACTACCAGTAGAGCCCGCAATCAAAGCGTGAGGCATTTTAGCTAAATCCAAAACAACAGAATTACCTGTAACATCTTTACCTAATACAACAGGGATATCTGCCTTTGTAGAATTCCACGCACTAGACTGCAATACTTCGCGCAAACAAACAGGTTGTTTTAATTTGTTTGGGACTTCAATGCCCACAGTTCCCTTCCCCGGAACAGGAGCAATTACACGAACTTTTTCTGCTGCAATATTAAGAGCAATATCATCTTCAAGTCCGGAAATTCTGCTAACTCTAACACCAGGGGCTGGCTTAACTTCATATCGAGTAATAACTGGGCCCGGATAAACACCAGCGCTTGTAACCTTGATTTGGAACTCTGCAAGCGTTCTGATAATATCGTTCATACGCATCTGATAATCTTCAAGATTTTCTTTTGCGATAGGAGTTGGCGAAGAAAGAATATCAATACTTGGGAATTTGTAATCGCCCTTTATTTTTGATTTTTTAGAAATTTTTTCGAGTTTTTCAGGCTTGTATTCTTCTACATTCAAAGGCTCGTCTTTCAAAGAATCTTTGGAAAGAATTTTGAATTCATCATCGTCATCATCAAGATTGAAATCACCTTTAAAAGGTTTGCTAATTAAAATATCGCCAATAGTTGCAGGCGTTATTTCTTGCTCTGAAACTAGATTAACAGGCGTCGGAACATTTTCAGGCTCTTCGTCTTTAAGAGATTTTTCGATGTTTTTCAAATGTTCTTCATCAAAATTTTCTTCTTTAGCTAGCTCTTTTGAAGCTATCATTATCGCAATAGCTTTGATTCCGTTCCAAATTAATTTTGGAATTTGAATCAACATCTTTGGAGTCTGCTTAAGCAAAGACCAAAAGTCTTTGCAAATTTGTGAAGGACTTTCAACAAACAAAACCAAAAGGCAAAATAAATAAATCGCAGTAAATAAAATTGCACTTCCTGAAATATTTATCAGCGGATTAAAAATTCTTTCAAATAAATCTAAACCTACAATGCCACCCCATCCGTTTACAAAACGGTCGCTACTTAACTCGGTGATTTTCGCATCAGGGAAAATCATTCTTTGAAAAACCGCCGCCAACACGCATAAAGACACCACGCAAAATATCATTGATACTATAGTTGCAGCAGGCATTAATTTTACAGCGCGCTTAAATGCTAGAACTCCATTTCTGAAAATAAGAGCAATTATCATCAAAAATCCTGCACCAAAAATCCAATACCCAAGAGCACAAATTGTAGCGCCCACAGAGCCACAGATATTAGGACTCAAAATTTTTGTAGTTGGAACAAGAGTGTTTTGCCAAAAAAGAACTGGTTGTCCTGGCTTATAGTCAAAACACGCCAACGCTAATATAACACCTACAAACAAAAGTGCAGCTCCTAAGAAAGGTCTTCTTGAACCCAAAACGTCTGCAACTTTTTCTTGTTTACTTTCTAAATTTTTTCTAGCCATTTTTTAAATTTGCTTCCAATAATTTTCTTGCGTGCAATTTGGCAGAATCAGAAGTCCTGCTACCTAGCATTCTTGCAAGCTCTAAGACACGCGAATCAAAATTTTCTAATAAAGATATTTCTACAAAAGTAGAACTGTCTCGCTGAATTTTTTCAATCAAAAAATGATTGTTTGCACAAGCCGCCACCTGCGGTAAATGCGTCACGCAAATCACCTGATGTTCAGAAGAAAGCTTCGCTAACTCTGCACCAACATTTGCACCAATCTCGCCACCAACATTTGCATCTACTTCATCAAATACCAAAAGAGGCGTTGAATCTGCTGATGCCAAAGTTGTTTTGATTGCGAGCATAACTCTTGCGAGCTCACCACTTGATGCGATTTTTGTTAAAGGTAAAATATCTTGCCCAGCATTTGCTGAAAATAAAAACTCACATATACTCTGACAATTTTGATCAGGCTCAGTAGTCTCATTCAAGAAAATTTCAAAACGCGGATTTTTAAACCCTAAATTTTCCAACAAAGAAACCACACTCTTGCTAAGCTTTGACGCAGACTTTGAACGTGCTTTGAAAATTTTCTTTGCAATCACATTCATCTGAGATTTTAGAGAATCGAGCTTTTCTTTTAATTTGATAGAATAAGCTTCGACATCGCCTTGCATTGCAAGTTTGTGCTTCATTTCTTTGCAAGCTTCCAAAACGCTATCTACGCTGTTGCCGTACTTGCGAGTAAGCCCAAGCCAAAGATTCATTTTATTACGGACAGCTTCAATTTCGTCAGGAGCAATAGAACTGTTTTCTGAAAGTTCCAAATAACTTTCAGCAATATCAGAAAGCTCGACAGATATAACATTCAAGCGCTCTGACAAAGATGCAGAGAGTTCATTTACATCTGCAATATCGCAAGAAAGCCTATATGCTTTTGATGCTATATCGCCTAAAGAATTCTCATCTTGAATAAGATTATATATAGCAGAAGATTTTTCAAAAATATCACTTGCATTCTCTACTATCTTGAATTTGCTTTCGAGCTCCGCAATTGAATCGTTTGTAGGATTGAATTTTTCGATTTGTGAAATTTTATTTTTCAAGAAATCAATTTCATCATCGGTTAATTTTTTTGCATTTAAAAGTTCATCAATGTCGTTCAAAACTTTTCTGTAATCTTTATACAAAAGTCTGTATTGAAAAACATCAGAATCGTTAGATGCAAAAATATCTAACATATCAATTTGATTTTTTGTTTTGAAAAGTTTTTGAGGCTCTCCCGGCCCGTGAAAGTCTATCCAAAGTTCGCTTATCTGAACTAAATTGGCCAGTGTGCAAATTGAACCATTTACAAAGCAGCGTTGCGCCTTATCTCTAAAAATACTTCTTGAAATTATGAGTTCGCCATTTTCGCATTCCGGCAAACCCATTTCTATAAGCAAAGTGTCGATTTTTTTACTGTCATTAAAATTTAAACTCGCTTCTACTTTGCAAGAAGCTGCTGAGCTCTTGATTGCTTCTTTACCAAACTTATTGCCAGCAAGCATTGCAAGAGCTCCGAGAATCACGCTCTTGCCTGCGCCTGTCTCGCCAGTAATGGCGGTGAAACCTGTGCTAAAATCAATCTGCGCAGATTCCAATAAGGCAAAGTTTTTTATGCTCAAAAAGCTTATCATTTTCTATTTTTATAAAGTCTTATAATTGTGTAAAATATTGACCTTTTTTATCTTATCTTGCAAGTCGGAAAGCTCTATTAATTCGCATTTTAAAAAATCATTACAATTACCTAATATTGTCTTGAATATCTGCCTAGTTTTCGTGTTTAATCAACGAATGACATTACGGACAAAAATTTTCCTATATTTCGTAGTTCCTGTGCTGATTTCAATTATTGCAATCAGTGTTTATAATTCTATCAACAGTATAAAGATTCTACGCGACTTTGCAGAAGAAGATTTTATGGCAGATACTGTTATTGCATCTAAAGCCATAGTCAAAGCGAACACAGAATCCGGAATTCTCGTTTCAACAGCAGCTGAAGCTCTTGAAACCTTTCTTTTCGGCAAGAGAAAAATGTCGACAGATTATATGAAAAATCTTTTGGAAAAACATCGTAGTCATATCGGTTGTTCCGTAAGCTACGAGCCGAATGCAGATGGCAAAGACTTTCTTACTTTACAATATTTGAAAGATGTTCAATTAGGAAAATTTCCTGAAAAAGATAGCTCCATAGATACATATAATTTTGCGGAAAATAAAACTCAAAGCTCTACAAGTTCTTGGATAGAAAATACAGAAAATGGAAGATACCTATGCTACTTTGAACGTGTCATAAATAATATCTTTGTTGAACCCCTTATAGGCACTGAGTACTACGAATACTACACGGGCATTAAGAAGAATTTTGCGGAAAATAAATCAACCGATCTGCTAGTTACAGAGCCTTATGTTTACAACAATAAGACTCTAATGGTCGAGTTTGCAAAACCGCTGATTGTAAAAAATAAATTTGTTGGTGAAGTTGCTTTCGACAGAGATTTAGGCTACATACATTCTATGTTAAATTCGCTTAAGAGTTATCCTGAAAGTGAATTTTTTCTCATAACAAAAAGTGGAAAAATAATTTCATCTACAAGATTCCCAGATTCTGCATCTATGTCTATCGACGATCTTTTTATGGATAGTCACGGCGAATTTGTTAAAAGCTTTTTAGAAGATAAAAAAGGCAAACTTTTGCGAAATTCTGAAAAAGCAGCTCACGTAGATTTTGCAAAACTAAATCCTCTTTACAGAGATATCCTACGCAACATTGTAAATAACTCTTACAACGCAGATGAGCTTGTACCTTTCAACGACAGCACTAAAGATACGACTTACACACTAACGCATACATCTATCACTCCAGGGAATTGGATACTCGTGCAAATTGTTCCTGAAAACGTGCTGTATACACCTCTTAATAGAGCAAGCGCAAGTATCGCAGTTGAACTTGTTGTCGGAATTTTGATTCTTGGAATTATGTTTTTCTGCGCAGGAATTTTCACTAAAAAAATTAAATTTGCTAGCGATACTACCGAAGAAATCGCGCACGGAAACCTAACTTGCGAGATAGAAACAATGCCAAATACTGGCGACGAAAGTAATAAACTTATCAACGCAATACATCTGCTTTCAGTTCAAATTATCAAATTACTAAGCGAGATTAAAAAGTCTAGCGATACCCTCTCTGACTATTCTATAAACACAACAACAAGTGCGAAAGAATACGAAAATTTCGTAAAAAGTTTTGACTCATCTACAATAGAAATCGCACATCTAATTGAGCAGTTAAAGGACAATTCAAAGAATGTTTATGCAACTTTAGTTTCACTTTTAAATGCTTCTTTTGACGCCGAAAATATGAGTCAAAATGGCAAAAATCAATTGACTCAAATGCAAAAATCTATGCAGATTTTAAGTGAGAAAACACAATCTGTTGCTCGCCGCTTCGCCTTGATTGAAGAACGTATCAAAGGCGTTGCACTTTCTTTGGAAGCTATGAAATCTATATCAAGCGAAGCGACCTTACTTAGCGTTAATGCATCTATCGAGGCAGGAAAACATTCTACCAATTCTGTATTTAAAAAGATTGCCGATAACATTGCTTCTTTGTCAGAACAAACATCATTACAAACTAAAGAAATCGCTCTTACAATTAACGACATTCGCTCTATCGCAGAAGAAGGCAACACAGATTTAAATGAATTCTCAAATGATATTAATTCTTCTAAAGAAGAACTTTCGCTTACTATACGTGATCTTGATTCTTCAATGAAAAATATCGAGAACGTATTCCCTGTTTTGAATAAGATGCAAGACGATATGAGTGAACAAAATTTATATGTAACACGTATACAAGATTCTGTTTCCTTCCTAAACAAAAGCGCGAAAAAATCAGCTATATTGTTGCGTCAAATAGACACAATGCGCGAAACATTAGATTCTACTATTCAAAATATACGTTCAGAAATTTCAAAGTTTAAAACTCACGAATAATGTCGGCAAAAAAAGATAAAACATTTTTGATTTTCGAGTGCGCTAATGAAACATTAGCATTTGCTGCCGACTTTGTTAAAGAAGTTAAGACTTCAAAAGAAATCCACGCTCTGCCCTGCAATAAATCTAAAGAGATAATTATGGGTATAACAAATATAAATGGAGAGCTTGTAATCATTGCTAATCTAGCTTCTATTCTAGGAAAAACAGACAATTCTACTAAAACTTCTTTTATAGTTTGCGAACATTCAAATTTGAAAATTGCTTTTCTTACAGGTAAAATCTTGAAAATGGTAAAAAAGCAAAATTGCGAAATTGCCCCTGCTATTCCTGAAAAAAAATCAAAAGCTCAAATCTTTGATGAATCTATTTTTTACGAAGAACAAACAATTGTTAAATCTTTAAATGCAGAACTTCTCTTGCAAGCTGTCGCGCGTAAATATCTATGAGCTCTTTTCCTGACAAAGTAATTATATTAGCAGACGATTCTATCAAAAAATTGTTTTTGGATGAATCAGAAATTCAGCTTGCAAAAATATCATCACTCTTAGTTTCTTTAGAGGGTGATTTTGAAAATCCCTCACCTCTTGCAGAACTAATGCGCGCTTGCCATAGCTTTAAAGGTGCTGCTAGATTGGTAGGACTCGGACACCTTGTAGCGCTCGCTCATAAGCTCGAAGACTGTTTCGTTTGCGCACAAAATCATAAAATCACTTTGAATAGCGAATCGCTAAATATCCTTCTTTCTGCAAGCGATTATATAAATGCTCTGCGCGCAATCCGCTTTGAGTATGAATCCATAGAAACTTGCGACAATTTGATTCATAATATAGATTCTATTTTAACACAAAAACCTATTCAAAAAAGTGCTTCTGCAATTAAAGAATCTAAGATAAATTTGTTTTCAGAAACTATCCAAACTGATGATGACGATTCTGTAAAAGTTTCTAATGAATACCTTAACAAGCTTTTAGAACTTACCACAGAAAGCATCATAGAAAATAAATCTTTGCCAACAAATAAAAATGCTCTGATAAAAATAAAGAGTCGCACATTAAAAACTTTATTCGCTTTAGATAACGCAATTTTTGCATTGGAAGCTATTCCAGAAGCTAAGAATCTTGCTATTAAATTGCGCCATACACAAAACACTGTGAAAGATACCCTCACTACTATTTCTGAGCAAATAAAGTTTATGGCGAGATTCACGCGTAAAAATTCAGAAATTTCTAATAAACTTTATGAGCAGATTTTTTCAGGAACGATGCGCCCTCTAAAAGATATTTCTATTGCTTTTCCAAGACTCGTACGTGATTTATCTTTGGCGCTGAATAAAAAAATTCAGCTAAAAATTTCTGGCGAAAACTGTATTCTGGATAGAAAACTTTTGAAAAAGTTAGATGCCCCAATACGTCATATTTTGCGAAACGCTTGCGACCACGGCATTGAATTAACAGAAGAAAGAAAGTCTCTTAAAAAAGACGAAACTGCTACAATTAATCTTGAAGCTTCACATTCAAAAACAAGTTTTGTTCTTAAAATTTCTGACGACGGACGTGGTTTAAACATAGATAAAATCAAGGAAAGAATAGTTAAATTAAAAATGTCTAAAAAATCTATGCTCGATAATATGAGCGATGAAGAAATTTTTTCATTTTTATTTTTACCGAAATTTTCTTTGTCAGATAAAGTGAATGAAGTCAGCGGACGCGGAGTTGGTTTAGATGTTGTACAAACTACAATGCAATCTATGTGTGGCTCCATTAACGTTAGTTCTGAGCTAAACAAAGGAACATCTTTTACACTCACTTTGCCTCTTAGTAGAGCCACACTGAAGGCATTGATAATTTTGATTTCAAATCAATATTATGCATTTGCTATGGACAATATTCACGCTGCGATAACTTTAAAAAATGCTTCGGAGATTTCTTATCAAGGTAAAGATTTAAAAATTATAGACGCAGCTCAATCTCTCGAATTAGATTCTTATACAAAAGATTCTGATTTGCGTAATTTTATTATTATAGAAAAAAATAAAGAATTCCTTGCAATAGAAATTCAAAAGTTTCTTGGCGAAAGCGAATTAATTTTGCATCCAGCAAATAAACTATTGTCTAAAATCCCCTGTATTTTAGCGACTTCTATACATAACGATGGAAAACCTATTATAGTTTTAGACACAAACCTTGTTGCTGATTATTCGCAAAAATCAAAAATTAAAACAGTCAGAAATCGAATTCTTGTTGTGGACGATTCCCCTACTGTGCGTGAACGTATAGTTAATATTCTAACCGCTGGTGGCTACGATACAGATACTGCTTCGGACGGCGAAGATGCTTGGGGTGCTGTTCGAGTAAGCGATTATAACTTGATAATTTCTGATATTGATATGCCAAAACTAAATGGTCTTTCCCTTTTGAAAAAAATAAAAGACGCAAATATACCTACACCTTTTATTCTAGTTTCTTATAAAGATTCACCTGCGGATATTGAAATCGGGCTCAAAGCTGGTGCGAATTACTACATTTCAAAAGCTGAAATTGAGAGCAAAACTTTGTTAGAAAAAATAAACTCACTCATAAAACAATAAGCGAAAGTTCATTTTTAAAGCTTACTAAAAAAACTCGCTCATAAAAAATGGGCGAGTTTTTTTAGATTGAATAAAAAGATTATAAATCGATTTTTTCGCAAAGATACGCAATCAATTCTGATTCGCTAAGGCGAATTTGCTTTGTTGTATCGCGATCTCGCACAGTAACAGTGCCATCTTTTTCGATAGTATCAAAGTCGATTGTTACGCAGAAAGGAGTACCTATTTCGTCTTGGCGTCTGTAACGGCGACCGATTGCGCCAGAGGCATCAAAGAACACATTCCATTTGCGCTGAAGCTTTTTGTAGAGAGCAAAAGCTCTATCATAAACTTCTGGCTTATTTTTCACCAATGGAAATATAGCAACTTTGTATGGAGCTATACGTGGATGCAATTTTAGCACAACGCGTTTTTCAAGTTCGCCCTTTTCGTTCGGAATTTCATCTTCGCAATATGCGCAAGTAAGAACTGCTAACAAAGTTCTATCTACGCCTAATGAAGGTTCTATCACGTGTGGAAGATATTTTTCTTTTTTCTCTTCATCAAAGTATTCAAGATTTTTTCCTGATGCATTTTGATGTTGAGTTAAGTCAAAGTTACCGCGAACTGCAATACCCTGTAACTCTTGAACTCCGTGTGGAAAGTGACAAGTAATGTCTGTGCAAGCTTTTGCATAGTGTGCCAATTTTTCATCAGGATGAACATCTTCACCCAAGCATTCGCTGGGGATACCAATAGACACAAACCATTCTTTACAATCTGCAATCCACTTTTTATGCAGAGTTTTCCAGTCTTCGTGCGGAGAAATAAAATATTCAATTTCCATTTGCTCGAATTCACGACTGCGGAAAATAAAGTTACGTGGAGTAATTTCGTTACGGAAAGCTTTACCTATTTGAGCTATACCAAAAGGAACTTTCACCCTGCAAGTATCAACAATATTTTTGAAATCGCCAAAGATTCCTTGAGCTGTTTCAGGACGCAAATATGCCAAAGCTGTTTCGTCTCTTAAAGCACCTATGTATGTTTGGAACATCAAATTGAAATCGCGAGGAGCTGTCAAAGAGCCTGCCTTACCTGTTTCTGGAGAAGGAATCAATTCATACTCTTCGGGCTTTGCTTCCATATAATTTTTCAAAACAACTGAATCAAGATTTCCTTGCTTTGCCATTTTGCGCTTGAGCTCTGCTGCCTTTTTATCAGCTTCTGCTTGCATAGCTCCGTCTTCAAGAACGCTTACATAGCCGATAACTTCGCCATCAACTTTTACTTGAGCAAAAAATATTTGATCAGCTCTGAAACGCTTTTTAGACTCTTTGCAATCGACCATTGGGTCAGAAAATCCTGCAACGTGCCCTGAAGCTTTCCAGATATCTGGATGCATAATAATAGAAGCATCTAAGCCAACCATATCGTCGCGTCTTTGAACAAAATCTTTCCACCAAACGGCTTTAATATTGTTTTTAAGCTCGACCCCAAGAGGACCATAATCAAAAAAACCGTTGCAGCCGCCGTAGATTTCGGACGACCTATATATGAAACCTCTGCGCTTGCACAAAGATTCGATTGTGTTCATATCTACCATAAATTTCTCCTAAAAATGAATGTGAAAATTGAATTGAATAAAAAAGAATTATTCTTCGCCGTAAAGATAACGTCTGTCGACTGCTTGAGCTGCGACAATCACCGCTGTTCCATAAATGTCATCAACAGTTGATCCACGAGAAATTTCTGCTGCTGGACGAGAAAGTCCTGTCAATATTTGACCGTAAGATGAAATTTTATCTGACATCATTTGTGCCATTTTTAACGCCGCATTACCAGAATTCAAATCTGGGAAAATCAAAACATTTGCTTTACCTGCGACAGAAGAAACTATGCCTTTTGCCTTTGCAACTCTTTCGCTCAAAGCAGCATCCAATTGCAATTCGCCGTCGACTTCAATGTCGAGATTTTCGTGCCTTGCCCTATCTCTCAAGAGTCCGACCAAAGCTTTCATCTTATTTACAGAAGCATTTTTCGAAGACTGAGTTTTTGATGAATAGCTAATCATTGCAACTCTTGGAGTGATATTTGTAATATGTTTTGCAAGATTTGCAGTTGTATAAGAAATATCGCAAAGCTGATTTTCATTAGGTTCTGGAATAACACCACAGTCAGACATAAAAATCATACCGTCTTCACCAATGTTAACATTGCTTGTATCAAGAATCATCATCGACGATACGTTTTTCACATTTTTTTGCATAGGCAAAATTTGCAAAATAGGACGTAACGCACTTGAAGAAGCACTTGTTGCACCTGCAACCAAAGCGTCTGCACGCGAAGTTGCGAGCATCAAAGTCGCAAAATATGTAGGAGTTGAAACAATTTCTTGAGTATCGCCTACACCAAGATTTTTGAATCTGCGCAAAGACTCATAAACTTGAATCAATGCAGGTAAATCGTCGCTAGTTTTTGGATCGATAATTGCAATGCCATCTAGCTTAATATTGTTTTCGTTAGCTAGCGCAGTGATTTCAGCTTTACTGCCAAGAAGAATTGGCGCTCCCAATTTGCGAGTCGCGAACTGACGTGCTGCAGCTAAAATTCTGACATCTGCGCCTTCTGCGAAAACGACTCTTTTAGGGTGATTTTGTAATCTTATAGATAATTTATTTATAAAAGACATAGGCAACAGAGTATATATACCCTTGCACTTTTCAAGCAATTTCAGCGCCTAATTGACAAAAATAGAAAACTTAAATTCCGAAATTTGAAGTATAAAAATCTCTATCAATTGCATTCAAAAAACGACTCTTGTCACACATAATAAAAGTTCCGCGCTTGACCACCATTCTAGGATAGCAAAGGTATAAATGGTCTTGAGCTCGCGTACACGCCACATAAAAAAGTCGCTGTTCTTCATCCGTATCGCCATCTTCGATACAACGCTCGAGAGGGAAAAGCCCATCGCTAAGACCAATAATAAAGATAACTTTAAACTCCAAACCTTTCGCTTGATGAATAGTCATCATACGCAAACGATTTGTCTCTGAGGTATTCTCGCCCTGAGTTTCAGCTATTTCCAAAGTTGCGCTTTCAAGAAAAGTTCTAATATCTAAAAATCTGCCTGCATACTCTATTAGCGAATCGAAAGATCCCATTCTATCTTGCCAATCTTCGTAAATAGTTTGCATTATTTTTACATACCAATTAGTACAAACCATTCTTACAACATCAGCAGGCTTTAAAGATTTTTCAGGCTCGATTTGCTCACTTAAATCCATCTGAACTTTTTGATTTTTCAGTTCACTAGCTATTGATTTAGACAAATCACAAAGAGAATTTGCCATATCTTTAAAAAGTTCTTTGGATGCCGCAGGCACTGATTTAATAACAGAATCATCCAACAGAGCTTGAACAAATTCGCAGGAATTTTTCTCTGCAATACTTCTTGCTTTTTCGTAAATTTTTTCTGCGGTCTTCTTACCTAGCTTTGGCAAGAATGTAGAAAATCTTAAAAAAGAAACAATATCTTTTTGATTCGCCACAAATTTGATTTGAGAAATTGCATCTTTAATATGCGCTTGCTCAAAAAATTTAAGTCCACTAGTAATCACAAAAGGCATACCTTTGTGTTGCAAATTCAACTGCATATCCATCGCGTGTGAATGAGCTCTATAAAGAATCGCGATGTCCGAATATTTATATTCTGAATGCCCAACTATCTCTCGTATTTTTGTAGCAACAGTCTCTGCTTGACCGCGCGAATCCATTGCGCAAATCAAGTGCGGACGCCCCAAAGACGGACGTTTAGGTACAAGAACTTTTTCATACACATCATTTTGTGGCATACTTTTTAGTATGCAATTTGCAAAATTCAAAATTTCTGGAGTGCTTCTGTAATTGGCTTCTACTTTAAAAATATTCGCATTGGGATAGCGTTCCTTGAAAGACAAAATATTTTCTATATTCGCACCACGCCAAGTATAAATACATTGCGCATCGTCTCCAACTGCGCTTATTTGCCCACGTGCAGCGAGTGTATCCAAAATTTTACACTGCAATAAATTCGTATCTTGATACTCATCTACCAAAATATTTTTGAATCTATCAGAATATTCTTTACGTAAAATTTCATTCTCTAAAAGAGTATTTAGCCAAAGAACTAAAAGGTCGTCAAAATCGCAAACATTGTTTTTGCGTTTTGTGTTTTCGTAAGCTTTTGCGATTTCCTCTATCTCCGAAGGCGAAGTTTCAAGCCAATTGAAGCGTTCATACATTGCTTTTTCAATAGTCAAACAGGTATTGCGCGAATAGCTTATTATGTCGTTCAAAAGCTTTGTTCGTGGATTATCTTTTGATGAGAAAAATTTTGGCAAAGTTTCTTCAACAGATTTTTTTAATAACGCCTCCGCATCATCAGCATCGAGTATAGAAAAGTTTGGCTCTAACTTTGCGTAAAGATGTTCTTTACGCAAAAATCCGCAAGCAATAGAATGAAACGTTCCACCCCAAAGATGTGGCATTTGTGCATCCATAATTTTGGAAATTCGTGCCAACATTTCACGGGCAGCTTTGTTTGTGAATGTCAAAAGCATCAGCTGATGTGGCTTTACATTTTCATTCAACAAAAGATTTGCAACTCTGTACGTAAGCGTACGAGTCTTGCCAGACCCTGCCCCTGCAAGCACAAGCGCAGGAATATCTACAGACGCAGTAACAGCTGCATACTGACTTTCATTCAGTTCTTTTTCAAAATCTATATGCACACTATAAACTTTTGAAATATTCTATTGCAGCCTTATAACCAAAGACTCCAAGACCACTTATTTGCGCGATACAAACAGGCGCTGTAAGAGAAGTATGCCTAAAATCTTCACGCTTATAAATGTTAGAAATATGAACTTCAATAAACTTTATAGAGCTTCCTGCAATTGCGTCTCGCAAAGCAATACTTGTGTGCGTGAAAGCTCCAGGATTTATCACTGCATACTTAAAACCTGCATCAGAAAGTTCTGTGATTTTATCAATCAGTACGCCCTCGTGATTCGTTTGAAAATCATACAATTCGCAATCTTGAAATTCTTTTTTCAATGAAGCAACCACATCTTCGAGTGTTTCTTTGCCATAGATTTCTGGTTCGCGTTTACCTAATCTATCTAAATTTACGCCATTTAAAATTGCTATTTTTTTCATAATGGATTTTCCGATTTTATTACTACATTTTTTAAATTAAACTCTTTTGCACAAATTTCTGCTAACGCACGAACACCAAAAGTTTCAGTCGCATAATGACCACATTGATAAAGATTCAATTTCAATTCTTGAGCCATTACATAATGATGCTCTTTTAGCTCTCCAACAATTAGAGTATCGACTCCCAGGCTTGGTAGTTCAGCGACGACAGAACCTGCGCCACCAGAACATATTGCAATTTTTTTAGGATTTTTGATACCGAACTGCATTTTCTTAATTCCCATTGGGAAAAGTTTTTCAAGAGATTTTTCGAGTTCTTTGACTCCTCCTTTAATTCCATTCGTAAGAACACCAATTTTCGTGCCATAATAATCAAAGCATCTATCTACGATTTCTAATTTCAGATTTTTTGCAATGAGCACATTGTTTCCAAAGTCGTTATTTGCATCAAGTGGAAGATGACTTGAATACAAAGCAATATTGTTATCTAATAAAAGTTTTACCTTCTCAAAATTTACTCCTGTAAAAGGAATTGGTGGACTCCAAAAAATTCCGTGATGAACAATTAATAAATCTACTCCTGCTTTTTTTGCTCTTAAAAGATCTTCCAATCCGCAATCTACACTAGATGCAATTTTTGTTACTTTTCCAGTTTTATTTTCGCACTGCAAACCGTTATGAGCCTCGTTCCAATCTTTAATAGACTCACGCATTGTAATTTCATCCAAAAATTTTACAATTTCACTCAATTTATTCATACGCACAATTCTCTTTTTTTCATATGAGTTTGCAAGTTTATTCAACTTTTTTTAATTGTAATTCCCACATATCTTCTTCACCCTAATCTCTAACATAGCCTCTATAGTTTAATGGATAAAACGGTGATCTCCGAAGTCGCAAATGCCAGTTCGATTCTAGCTAGGGGCACTTTTTAAAACTTCTAAAGAGACGCACTTTGTGCTTTGATGCCAGTTAAAGAATAAGCTTTAAAACTTGATCGTTGTGCAGTCTCTGTCCAGTTCAATTCTAG
>JGI994J12354_10001288_pt1 | contig 25322 bp, 25 predicted proteins | sample IntmicLarv3ML3BL_FD_12354 | JGI IMG/M metagenome (IMG submission 12354)
ACACGGAGTATTGTTTTATATCTCTCCAACCTTAATTATATTGTTCTGCCTTTTGACCTCCTACATAGGCGGCTTGCCGTCTAAAAAAAGGAGGTCTTTTTAATATGGAAAGAAACATTTTAAGGGGCGATATGTATTATGCCGATTTAAGCCCCGTTATCGGCTCGGAGCAAGGCGGCAACCGTCCTGTTCTCGTCATTCAAAACAACATAGGCAATAAGCACAGTCCCACGGTCATTGTAGCGGCTATTACAGGCAAAGCAACGCAAAAGGCGAAACTACCTACTCATTGCTATTTGAACGCTGAAAACGGTCTTGATATGCCCTCAATCGTATTACTCGAGCAAATCCGTACGATTGATAAAAAGCGGCTGAACGGTTACATTGGACGGCTTGAGGGCGATGCAATGATGAAAATTGATATTTCAATCCTTATCAGTTTTGGACTTTACGAAAAGTACAACTCGGAAAGGAGCGTGCAACATGGAACAAAACAATAATTTATCAATTAAAACTTTACAGCCTACATTTATTACCGTTGATGAAATGGCAAAACTCCTTTCCATTGCAAGGGTGACAGCTTATCAATTAACAAAGACAAAAAACTTCCCCTGCTTTCATATTGGAAAACGAATAATCATACCATTACACGCCTTTAATGAGTGGGTTGAAAAACAAGCGGAAAGCAAATCAACAATTTTAGAATTGAGGTGAATATCGTGGCTAAAAAGAGAGCAAATGGCGAGGGTACACTACGAAAACGTACAGATGGCAGATGGGAAGCCCGATATACAGACCCAAGAGAAATTGACCCGAAAAAGCGGATGAAAGTTATTTGCAAAAAAACTCAAAAAGAGGTTGTTGAAGCATTAAAAGCGGCATTGGCTGAAATATCCGAAAACAAATCGCTTTTGTCAAATGAAAATCCGTCCGTTTCTGAATGGCTGTACTCGTGGATGAATGAGTATAGAATTGGTGACCTTCGGGACTCCACTTTTGAAAGCTATTTCATCAATATAGATAAACACATCTCACCTATCATCGGGGATGTTAAGATTAAAGAATTGACAGGGCTTCATATTCAAAATATGTATAATGTCCTGCAAAAGAAAAAGGAACAAGGAGGACATGAGCTTAGTGCTTCCACGATAATAAAAGTTAGAAATATTGTGTCGGGTGCTTTGCAACAAGCCGTAATCAACAGGCTTATCCGTGAAAATCCTATGACTGGAACAAAGCCGCCAAAAGTCGATGACCCAGACATCCGAATTTTAACAAAGGAAGAACAGAAACAATTTGTTTCCGTACTTCCTTTTTTTAATACAGGGAATATGTTTGCGGTTGCATTGGCAACGGGAATGAGAATTGGTGAGCTTTGTGCTTTAGATATAAGCGACATAAACCGAAAGGAAAAATATATCAACATCAACAAGACTGCATCCCGTCACAAAGATAAATATACGGGTGATGTATCATTAAAAACAGGCTTACCGAAAACTAAGTACAGTATAAGAAAAATACCGCTTTTGCCAAGTGTTGAGGTAATGCTCGACAGGCAAGCGGAATTAGTAGAAAAATTAAAATCAAGGGCGACAGATAAGGGTAACTGGAACGATAATACCCTTGTATTTCCTACCGATGAAGGAAACATCCATGATAAAAGCGGTATGCGTTCTTCTATGAAACGTATATTATCTCGTGCCGGACTACCACATATGACAATCCATGCCTTGCGGCACACTTACGCTACTACTGCGTTAAATTCGGGCGTTGCCGCACAAAATGTAGCAAAGCTGTTAGGACATAAAGACGGTGCTACAACATTAAAATTTTACGCACACTATATCAATACAGAAGCTACCACGCAATTAAAAAGTCTTGAACAACAAAATATTAGCCATCTTGGTATAACTTCTGATGAGCTACAAAAAATCATGTTTGGGACTGCGGAAGCATTAGAAAAAACGAATTTATCAGAACGGATTGATACCGTCATTAACAATGCAAAAAATTTCCCTCCTAAAAAAAGTATTGACATGGTATTAAGTGTGTGCAATGATGTATTGTGTGAGCCTTTAGATAAGCTATCAGCAAATGAAAAAGAAATCCTTTTAGGAACTTTGGCACAATACACCTATATGAAAAGGCAACAAGAAAAACAAGAACGACCACCAAAGAAGAATACAAGAGAACGATAATTTTATATCCTGTTTCATCTAAGTTCATCCCCGTTGTGGGCAGAATTGTGGGCAAACCGCAATTCTTACATATAAAAAGTGTTATAAACCCCGTAAAATCAAGGTTTTTTATTAGGTAGCATCCTGCTTTGGTAAGGATGAGGTCAGCAGTTCGAATCTGCTTAGAAGCTCCAAAAGGTCGATTGTTGTCAAACGGTTGACTTTTTTTGTTTTTTGTGCTACAAAAAGAAAAAGTAATACGGGGGGCTTTAAAATGGCCATAGCAGTAGAAAAACAACATGTTCCGATATTTATTTCGTCCACCTACGAAGATTTAATTCCCTATAGAGATGAAGTTCAGCGGGTTATTATCCGGTTGGAGCAGGGTATAAAAGGGATGGAATATTTTGGCTCCAGCCCGAAATCATCGTTGGAAACCTGCCTGTCCCAGGTTGAGGAAAGCAAAATTTTTGTGGGCATAGTAGGCATGAGATATGGGTCTGTTGATGAGGAAACCGAATCGTCATATTCTCAATTGGAATATGAAAAGGCCGTAGAATGCGGTATTCCGACGCTGATCTACATAATTGATGAAAACCATCCGATACCTCCAAAATATGTGGATGTGGGGGACAAAGCCGCCAAGCTTTCAGCCTTCAAAGAATCGCTTAAAAAGAAACACACTGTCAGCTTTTTTACGTCGCCAAGCAATTTGGCTGAGAAAATATCACACGATATAGTTGAAACGCTTTCTTCAGATGCTTTAGTAAAAATAAACATAGAAAAAAACGATTCGAGCGACTTCACATCGGTCTTTAAAAAATTTGTCCTGCGCCCAATAAAATATTATGGCCAGGAAGGTACACTGAAATTAAAAATCGTCAGCGATATAGTGGGCGGCACATTAAAAGAAGATTTGGTTCGGGCGTTCGGGTTGACCTTGGGAGACACGCTCCGGGTTGAAACAGAGGTGCTGGATTCATCTTTGAAGGCTGTTAATACGAGAAAAGTATCATTATATGCCGAGCAAACCGCCGCAGATTGGCTTATGGACATTGAAAAAGGCTCAATAATTGAGGCGAAAGTCAAGCTTTCATACTGCATAATAAAAGAAACCCAAGAGTACGACGGAGGACGCTTTTTGAAAAACTCATCCTTCATCGGGCTGATTTTGCAAGAAGGTGTGTCGTAAAAATAACCCGGTTGCCGTACCTGTGAAAGAAACGGAATAACATAAAGGGGCGCATTATGGGAAGCAAGCAAAACGAAAGCACTGCCGATATTTTGTTTAAAACAGAAGACAATATATTCAGCTACCGCGTGGCAGGAATCCTTATCCATGAGGGCAAAGTGCTTTTGCAAAACACAACCGATGACGAGGGGTACGCATTTCCGGGCGGCCATGTGGCGTTTGGCGAAACCAATACCGAAGCGCTGATTAGGGAATTTAAAGAAGAAATTAATGCCAGCATAACCGTGAACGGTTTAAAATGGGTCGCAGAAATTTTCTTCCCTTGGGGAAACAAGCCTTGTCACCAGATTTGTAATTATTATTTGATTTCATTGAACGAAAAATCCATTCCAATGACCGGCACATTCGCTGCAACGGAAGGTATTGAAGGCAGAAATTTTAAGGTGATGTTTCATTGGATTCCCCTTGATGAAATCGATAATACCGCAATTTATCCAACCAATGCGAAAAAGCTGTTGGGGCAGCTTGACGGCGGCGTGCAGCACTTTGTTTACAGAGAGAAATAATGCGGGTATCACATATAGAAAAAGCAGCCGTCCCGGCAATTGTATATCATCATGTCAACATTCATCATATCATCCGCAACACAGGGATTAATATCAAATATCCAGCCGGATTTGTTGCAAATAACATAGCTCGCAGGCGCCTGGCGCTCTAAAAGCTTGTACCGGCCGGCGGAGAGGTTTTCAATGAAAACCTCTCCATTTTTGTCGGTATGCAAGCCTTTCAAAACGGGGCTGTAGCCGCACCTGTTGTTTTCCTTCTTGTATAGATCGAAAACGGCCCCTTCCAGGCGCAAGCTTTCATCACAGCAATCGGCCTTTATAAGCCTGAGAGTGTAAAATTGCTCTTCCTTGTCGTTTGGGATATAGATAGCATTTACGCACCTCATATTATAATGGTGAAAAAGGTTTCAGGATTCTCGGGCAGCGTATATCCGGCAGGGCTTTTTGTTTCAATAAGCTTGTATTCGCCCGGCTCCAGCCGCTCGATAAGCACGCTTCCGTTTTCATCCGAAACGATACCTGCGCGGTATTCTTCATATTCGCTCTCATCTTCATTATATTTATAAAGAGTAAATTCCGCCCCCTCAAGAAGCAGGTCGTAATCGGCCGAATCGACCTTATAGATTTGAATTTTGCCAAGCAGCTTGTTGGCGGCAAAGATATCGGCCGGTTCGATTATTCTTTTGTTGCTGTCCACTTCGATAACAAATTCAATCCCCGGTCCGGGCTCTAAATAGTATCCGTCGGGCGCGGCAGTTTCCACGAACTTGTATCTTCCGGGCAGCAGCCCGCTTATAGATATCTCGCCCTCGGCATTGGTGGTATGGCCGGCGGACAATACCTCATAAGCATCAGTATCCACATCATAAAGGTAAAGATCGTATACCGCGCCCTCCAAAACCAGCGCCTGATTATCATAGTCGTGCTTCACGAGCAGTATCGACGCAAGCTTCTGATTGTAAATTTTTACAACATCGTCCTCCGCCGTTTCAACAGTGCCATCCATATCCACAACAAAGTCTATCGCATAATCCTCCGGCAGATAATATCCGGCGGGCGCCCCTGTTTCGAGCAGCCTGTAGCTGCCGGGCAAAAGCTCGTCAATGTTCAAAATGCCTTGCGCATCGGTTGTCAATCCGGTGTCCAAAAGATCATAGCGCGCTTCCTGCACGTTGTAGACATACAGCGAAAAAACAGCGTCGCCCAGCTTGATGTTGTCATCATTGTAATCGAGCTTTAAAAAGTTCACTTCGTATCTTGTGCGAGTATTTTGTATATAAATTATTTCCATTTCTTGTGTTTCCCCTTCTGTGTTATTTGTCAGGACGGTCAGCCATTCGTGCACTTCCGGCAAGCTGTATCCGGGCGGAGGCGCTTTTTCCTCAAGCAGATAGCTCCCCGGCGCAAGCCGGTCAAAAACAAGCAGCCCGTCCTGGCCGGTCGTTCCTGTGGAAACGGCCTGTCCGGCGCTTCCGTCATATTCGTATAAAGTAAATAGCGCTCCCGCAAGCGGCTGTGCAGTTTCGCCATCGGTTTTATATACGGTTATGCCCGTATATTCCGCTTTCGATTCAAGCGCAAGCAAGCCCTCGCCCATGGGCAGGGTAAAGGCGTGCAGCTCCTTGCCGTTTCGCTGGTTCAGGCTGTCGGCCACGAGCATGCCGTTTGTTGAGCCGCCTATTCCGGTAATCGCCGCACAGGGCGCGATCAGTGAACCGATCAGGCCGTAATTTTCCAGCCTCACCTCATCCGCGTTCGGAAAATTGAAAACCACCTTGGAGGCCAGCATGGCGATAAGCTCATTTCCGGAATATATCCGCGGAACAGAGGTGTTTACAACGCTGCCATTGTATAATATCGCGCCGTTTCTGAAGTCGATTTTTTTGCACGCCGCGTTTATAACAACGACGTCGTACCCGGCTATATAGTCACCAAGGCCAATATCGGAAAAGACGAGCAAATCATCCTCGTCGCATTCTATGGTGTATATTAAAATTCTCTTGTCAGTGTCGATGGTTTCGCTTAAATATACGCTTTGGTCAAGCGCCGTTAAATCTGCGATGTCACTTAACGCAATGCGCTGCGTGGTTCCGCCCAAAAGAACCCTTCCGGTATGGTCAAACTGCTGCTTGGCATACGCAAAAAAAGCGGCTATATCGGCGTCTGGCTCATATCTGAGATCGTTTGAACCAAAACTAAAGCTGCCGCTTTCATATTGCTGCTGATAGCTATCCTTCAAAACCACAGGGCCGCCGTAAATCTGCGCCGAAACGCTTTGCGGGGATACTTCACCCCCAAGCAAAAACGAGGGGTATCCCTCCGGATTTTCATATTTTCCTACAACAACCGATTCCCAGCCCGCAACACTGGCGGCACCCACATCGTACCCATGCCCCGGCGAGCCTAAAACCACGTTGCCGCCAACGGCCAGAGCGCCCTCGCAGTCGGCCTGTTCGGCGGATAAATCCCCAAACAAAAGCCCGTTGTAATGGGTTATTGTGCCGAGCCTTGCAATGACATCGTTGGATAAAAATAAATTGTTTTCCATAGTCAGTCCTTCCGGCATATATCTGCACGTATAAAATTCCTGAATTTTTAATAGTACACTTCATTTTATTGCAAATGTGGCGTATACGTTACACTTAGGGTTATAATTATATGTCCGTGTTCCCGCGTTTTGCATCAAGCTGCCGCTATGATACCCGGGCCAACACGTTCGCCGTTTTTTTGTTTTAATGATTGCCTTTTCTCTCTCTTTATGATATAATGCTGCATGCACTAGGGTGTCATGTTGTTCTCATGCAGCATGTTTTTATCATCGGTTTTATTTTCCGCCCGTAGCTCAGCTGGATAGAGCAATGGATTCCGATTCCAGAGGTCGGGGGTTCAAATCCCTCCGGGCGGGCCAAAAAGCCTCCTCTCGTTTCATGAGTGGAGGCTTTTAATCGGCATTGTTCTAGCCTGATGCTTTTATTATGAATTTCAGGGATTTGAACCTTGGTAGGCAGATTTGCACACAAATGCAAATCCTGCCAAGTCCAAGCAGCCTGACAAAGTCAGGCGCTAAGACTTCAAATCCCTCCGGGCGGGCCACCGGGCAGTGCCCGGTCCCAATTCGCGCACTCACGTTTGTGGGTGCCGTTTTGTTTTTCGCCCGCGGTTAAGGCTGATATCTTTTTTGTCAGCACAATACAATATGAGCCTCCTCTCGTTTCATGAGTGGAGGCTTTTAATCGGCACAGCAAAGCTGTGCCGATTTTCGCTATTCCGCCTCTTTCCCTTCAAGCGCATTTATGCTGTACTGCATATAATCACAAAAGTTTTGCATTTGCATCAGGAGGAATATCTGTAAATTATGACGAACAACAACACCGGTTCTATTCTTAAACCTTTAATCTGATTTTCTGTGATATTTTTTGTTGTGATGATGATTGTTCTTGTTTTAGCTTTGAATTATTCCGGCGCCGGAAGAGGAAAAGAATTAGAAGCTTTGCCGGAACAGACTGCATATGTTGAAGTTACGCGTCTGAGCTCTATGAGGTCGGGAGGAGGCAGTACTAATTACTGGGTCTGGTTTGAGTTTACGGACGGCACCGAAAAGAAATTTAAGATTAGTTCCACTACTTTTAGAAATACATTTAAACAAGAAACCGGAACGCTCACCTATTAAAGAGATATCCCCGATTGAAGATAATGATTATCATCTCAGGTCTTTTATAGCTTTTGAAAAGGATCTGGATTTAAGCAACGAGAAGGAAAATGTGCAAAGCACAAAGATGTTGGATATGACCCGGATGTTCATTATATGTATTATGTCGATATACACATTATACTTATGTTTCGGGCGGCTGATCATTGATAAAATAAAAATCCGCTCTTTGGTTAAATCTCTGGGCGGGCGTGTTATAAAAACCAAGAAAATTCCGACCGGAAGAAGGCTCAAAAAGAGGTACAAGGTTATTTATCAAATAGGCGATAAAGAAATAGAAATCTTTGCTTATTATGACGAGATTATCGGAAAAAGAATGAGAAAAATGAGGTTGTCCAGTACGCCGCCTTTGGATTTATAAATTGCTGTACGAGTTTTATCGAATTTTCAGTTGTTGCTGCAGCCTTCATTTGCTTTGCGAATGGAGGCTTTCTTTGAGATTTTTTTGCGATATAAAAACATTTGACCAATCCCTGTTTATGGTTTATAATAACCACAGTCAGTTTTATGCAAAAAATCGAGGTGTCGAGCATGAAAAAACCGTTAATTGCCAAATTATCAGCCCTTTCATTAAAAGCAAAGATCATCTCGGTTGCTGCCGCAGTGGCCATAATATCCGGCTTAGCCGCCGCAATTCTTTTTGCAGCGGCCGGATGCAGCACCGAGCCAAGCAGCAGCTCCGCTCCTTTCCCCGCTTCTTCCGCGCCGGAGTTTTCATCAGCGGCGGAGTCTTCCTCAGAAACAGCAACCTCCCTAACACCCGAAACAGAGTCCGGAATATCTTCAAGCCGGCCGGCCTCTGCGGCCTCAAAAGCCATCAGCTCCCGGATTGCTTCTTCGGTCAAACCCTCATCCAAAACCACAAGTTCAAAACCGGTCAAAATAAAGGAGGAAAACGCTTTGGGACAACTAACTATAATGCCCCCGGCAAATAAATTGATTGAAATGTTCAACAATCTCGACAAATGGAGCGAAACCCTGTCGCTAATCGACGCCATAGGCACCTCATCCTTTCATTTTCTCGATTATTATACCGATAATGAAATGCAGACATTGTTTGCTTCCATGCGCAAGCTCGGCATAAAGCTAACCGTTGAAAACGGCGCGCTTAAGGAAGGCGGCGGTCCTGAAAACCCACAACAAAGCACAGGGGAAAAGTCTTTTAATGCGCAGGTGAATACTTGGCGCAGAATTAAAAATAACGGCGGCGAAATCGCTACTATGGCTTTTGATGAGCCCCTGCTAGCCGTGCTGCGCAATCCTTGGATGGCAGGATATTCTAAAAGCACAAAGGCGTCCGCCAAAAATGTTGACGCGCTTTACCGTTACGCCGCGAAGGAAACGGCCATGTTTATGAAGCTGGTTCGCGCGGAAATTCCCGGAGTTTTGATGGGGGATATCGGGGTTCGCAGCCCTATTGAGCCATATCCCTATAATATGGGTTCAGCCGAGCTGATAAAATGGATTGATATACTTAACGAAGAGTGCGCAAAAATCAACACCCCAAGAATGGACTTTTTCCGCATAGACCCCAACTGGGCATGGTTTGATATCCATTCCGGCGATCCGGCCAAAGAGTGGCGGGACACCAAGGTTGTAGAGGACTACTGCAAATCCATAGGTATGCCTTTCAGCATAATTTATTGGAGCTCGGACATTTATTTTAGACCCGGCGGACCGGAAGCCGATGCCAATTGGTACGATGGCGTGATGCATCAAGGCGAAGATTATTTTGCTGTGGGCGGCAAGCCGGATAACTATCATGTTGAAACATGGCTAAAGAGCGACGATTGGACCACATGGTACCCCATTGGTGTGGTTCCGGAAAATGCAAACAAATCTTTTACCCAATCGGTTTTGGATCTTTACAATAAATATATCCGTTAGAAAACCGCATTGCGATCCTTTGATTAAAAATAACGGTGCTTAAAGATGTTAAACCCTTTTTTGTCGGCAGATTACACTTTAAATCTTCGGAGGCCTATGGGCTCCGAATTGCTGGTAATGGGAATTTTTTTGGGGAAATATTAAGGAGGAAGGCTTTGTGCAGGTTTATAAAAGAGCATGGAACACCCTGCTGATGGGAATCATTGGTGCGCCCTGCGCCAGCTTAGTTGTGTTTATTTTGGCAGGCATTTTTATTGACAGCTATGTTCTACTGGGCGCTATTGCCGCCGTTGTTTGTGTTGTTATTTTATATGTTACGATATTTAGCGAAAATGTTACTTTTACAATTTCTGAAGACGGGCAGTTTTCTTATTACAAACGCGGAAAATTAAAAGAGCAGTTTGAGATACCCGATTGTTATGTCGGATATTATCGCAAAACTACCGATGCCACAGACCACAATATTTCTTTGCGTATACTGTTGGTCGGCAAGGCAGAAGCAGATACTGTTTATATTGATGCCAGCCCGTTGGGCAGAAGCCGATTTGAAAAGATGTTTGCGGAGCTTGAAAAGTTTGCTGCCAACAAACCCGAGGTTTTAGTGGCAACTAAAAAATAAATTTCACTAAGGAGTAGAGTATGAAAAAAGTATGTGTGGTTTTCCTGTCTTTTGTCCTTGTTTTGCTGTGCGGATGCAGCCAAATTGAAGACCTGCTTGGAACCGGCCCAAAAACCGGAGAAGAGCTATACAGCGAGCTGGACCGGTTTATCAGCAACCCAAAAAGCATTACGATGGAGGATCTTCCTGGCACATTCACCTTTACGGCCAAAATCCTTTCTGAACCGCAGGAACTTACTGTGGAGGGGGAGGACAGGGTTTATCAGTCTGCCTGGATTTGCCGCAATCTTAATAGCTATCTTTTGCTGGACGTTACCGATTTGACCGAGTATCCCAATGAGGACGATATCGTCAGCGTTACCGGCACTCAAAGTGGGTACGTTTACTGGACCGAGGATAACAAACAGGTGGACGTTTTGGATATCGGCGTTAAGGAAATAAAGCCTTATGAACCTACAGAAGTTGAGGTCAACACCAAACCGGAGGTTGCCGTTGAATCGCAACAGGGTTCGGGTAAAATCACATTTAAGGGCGCTCATTTCACGAAAGATTCTTTCGACAGGGCGCTTGTGCTTTACTTTGATTTCACCAACAACGGAAGCCGGGAAATTGCTCCTTCTATGGATAAGCTTTATATTACCCTCGGAGATGAGGAGGAGTCTTTGAAAAAAACCATATTTTCATTGAATGAAGTGGACGGCAGCGCGCTGTTTGCCGGAAAGGCCGGAATAGCCGATAAAACCCAGCCGGGCAAAACCATCTATTATTATTCCGCTTATAAAGCGAAAGAAAGCCCTGATGCTAAAGAACTCTACATACGGAAGTACGACGACAATTTCAACATGACCGATGAAATTAAAATCAATGTGGCGCCGTCGCTGTCGGAAATGAAATAGATTTCACCATTTTGAAAAAGGGGCACTATCATGAATTTTATGGAAATCGTTCAGCAAAACTGGTATGTTTTTGTTATCATGGGCGTGGTTTTTATCGGTTCAATTACATATGCTATCGTGCAGCGCAAACGCACAAAAACATCCAACGACGATTTTTTGACCAAACATCCGGACGCCGCCAAGGTGTTTTTGATTACCAAGGCATTGATTACTACCGAAGCGGCAACGATATATACAGTAAACGGGGAGACCCCTCAAAAGTTTTTTGAGGGGAGAAAGGCGGGCGTTTACCTCGTTCCCGGCCAAAACTCGGTCGAGCTTAGTTATACATATTCTCGTCCGGGCGTGATGTATAAAACCGTTACTAAAAGTACCGGCCCGGTGAAAAAGGAACTGGTGGTTGAAGCAAATAAAAGCTATTTTCTGAATTTCGACCGCAAGACGGAAGAATTTACTTTTGAGGAGATAAGCGAAGAAGAAGTCTAATAATATAGTTAATCAACTTCAAATCGCACACGTTTTTGCGGCCTTTTCCGTCGCCGCTGCGCTCGTCTCCTCGCGACCATATCTTCGCCCCTCTCCCCATTCCAAAAAAACCAAAAAAACTTCACTTTATACTTGACAAATCGAATGCAATTGTGTAAGCTTTGCTTGTAAATGTAAACGATTACATCATGGGAGGGAAAATCGTGACAATAAAAGACGTGGCAAAACAAGCCGGGGTTTCGGTAGCCACGGTTTCCCGCGCCATAAATCAGCCCGAAAAGCTTTCGGCTGATACGCTCGCCGCTGTAAACGAGGCCATTTCTATTCTTAATTATACCCCAAATTCACTCGGGCGCAGTTTGCGCCGCGCCGCCACAGGAAATATTCTGGCGCTGCTGCCCACGGTGTCCAACAGTTTTTACGGTAAGGTTGTTTCGGGCATGGACGAAGCTGCCGACAAGCTGGGGCTGGACGTTTTGATTTGCAATACCTATTTGAAGCCTGAAAAGGAGCGTTATTACCTTTCGCTGCTTGAGAAGCACAGCTTTGACGGCGCTATTATTCTGGCGTCGGCGCTGCCCGCAAAAGAGCTTGCTGAGATAAGCCGCCGTTTTCCCGTCGTTTTTGCCTGCGAATATGTTCCGGGCGTTTCTGCGCCGCGTGTTTGTATCGATGACCAAAAGGCCGGCTTTGATGCAACGTCCTACCTGATAGGCCGCGGTCACAAGCGCATAGCCTTTGTGGGCGACGGCAGCAGCGAACGGCAATATTCGGCCAAGCTGCGCGAAGAAGGATATCGTTTGGCGCTTTTTGAGGCCGGAATTCCGGCGGACGAAGCTATTATATTACATGAATCGATAAGCTATGCGGCCGGCCGAAGAGCCGCTAAACGGCTGCTTGCGGCCGATGTTCGGCCCGGCGCTGTGTTCTGTGCGGCCGATTCTATCGCGGTTGGCATGGCGGCCGGCTGCAAAGAAGCGGGGCTGGATATTTGCGGCGATATTTCTATTATGGGGTTTGACGATATTCAGATTTCCCGGGTGTACATGCCCAATATTTCCACAGTGTCGCAGCCGCGCGTGATGCTGGGACACAAAGCCCTAGAGCTTTTGCACCGCCGGATAAGCGGCGATAGCCAGCCAGAAACCATCGTTTTGGAGCACACATTGAAAATACGCAATTCCACACGGTAGGGGGTAATATTCAGGTTTTAGTTTGTCTTGAAGTTTTTGGGTTCCTGCTAACGCAGAAAACCAAAAATATATAAATTTAAGAGGTACACTAGAATGAAACAAAAACTTTTTTCCTTTTTTTTGGTTTGTCTTCTTTGTGTAACAGGCTGTAAAAATCAAATCCTGACAAACCCTTCCGTGTCAACGCCACCTTCTTCAGCAGATGTCTCTTCGTCAGATCTATCCTCGGTGGAAACATCTTCGGCAAAGGTGCCTTTTACCGCAGAATTTACCGTAACAGAGCGTAAGCTGATTCCGCCGGAACAAAATTTCGGCGCCGAATTCAGCAAGGCATTAGAAAAGCTCACCGATGCCGTGCACAGCAAAAATCTAACTGTATTAGACGATTTTCTCGACAATGAAACCATGGTGGATTTCGGCGGCAGCGGCGGAAAAGCCAAGTTTTATGAACATTGGGAATTAAACAAAAACCCCGAAAATTCAAAATTATGGACAGAGCTAAAAAAGATATTTGATTTGGGCGGCACATACGATGAGAATGAAAAGCGCTTTGTTGCGCCCTATGTTTTCAGCGATTTTCCCGAGGAGCTTGACGCGTTTACGCATTTTGTAATAACCGGCACGGATATAAAAGTATATACAGAAAAAAATCTTGAATCTAAAGTGGCCGGGGTTTTAAATGATAATATCATCAAGGCTTCAGAGGACAATGGTTTTTTCGAGAAGACCGATCAGGATTTCATTGGGATAAAAATATCATCCGGGTCTCAGGGATATATCCAGAAAAAGTATATCCGGTCGCCTATCGGTTATCGCCTTTCCCTTGTATATAAAAAAAGCGGATGGAAGCTGACATACATGGTAGAGGGAGATTAAAACAAAGGGCAGCCGCGGCGAGCGCAGGCAAATGGTACCTGCTGAAAACCCGGGGGGAAGATAGCGAAAAAGAACAAATCCCCCGAAGCTAAAAACAATGAAGAGCCGGCGGCCGGCAAGGTGTCTCTGCGATAGGAGGCGAAAGAGCGTTTCGTCATTCTGTTCGGAAGATAAGGACACCCCCTTCCTTGTTTGTATAAAATAATAATAAATTTATATGGAGGCAAACAAAATGGCAACATTAAAAGCAGCAATTATCGGATGCGGAGGCATCGCAAACGGCAAACACATGCCGGCCCTAAAGCGCAACCCCAACATAGAGATGGTGGCGTTTTGTGACATCGTTGAGGAGAAAGCCACAAAGGCGGCAAAGGATTTTGGTGCAGAAGGCGCCGTTGTCTGCACTGACTACAAGGAAATCCTCAAGGATGGCAGCATAGATATTTGCTACGTACTTACGCCAAACCGCGAGCACAGCTTTATTGCTATAGACGCGCTGGGCGCCGGCAAACATGTTATGTGCGAAAAGCCCATGGCCAAAACGGCCGAAGAGGGCGCAGCCATGTGCGAGGCGGCCAAAAAGAGCGGCAAGCTGCTGAGCATAGGCTATCAAAACCGTTACCGCGCCGACAGCCTGACCCTGAAACGCCTATGCGAAGAGGACGAGCTTGGCGAGATATACTATGCTAAGGCTGTTGCGCAGCGCCGCCGCGCCGTTCCTACATGGGGTGTTTTTCTTGATAAGGACGCCCAGGGCGGCGGGCCGCTTATCGATATAGGTACCCATGCGCTGGACCTCACGCTCTGGCTGATGAACAACTATGAACCCCAAATGGTTGTCGGCAATGTGTTTTACAAGCTGGGCAAACAAACCGAAACGGCCAACGCCTGGGGCGATTGGGATGCCGAAACCTTTGATGTTGAGGACTCGGCTTTTGGCCATATTGTTATGAAAAACGGCGCTGTTATCAGCCTTTCGGCCTCATGGGCGCTCAATACTCTTGATGTGCGCGAAGCTTCCTGCGAGCTTTGCGGAACAAAGGCCGGCGCCGATCTTCGCGGCGAGCTGAGCCTGAACGGCGTTAAATGCAACAAGCAATATACCGAAAGCTTTGATTTGGGAGCGGGCGGCGTTGCTTTCTTTGAGGGTGGCGGCTCTTCTCCCGAGGATGTTGAGGCGGCCATATTTATCAATGCTGTGCTTGGCAAGGGCGAACTCACGGTTATGCCCGAGCAGGCGCTCGTTGTTACCCAGATTCTTGAAGCCATCTACAAATCGAGCGAAACCGACCAGCCGGTTTATTTCTAAGGAGAGCCGAACATGAAGGATATTGCTGTACAGCTTTATTCGGTGCGTAACGCTATAAACAGCGATGCGGCCGGTGCGCTGAAAAAAATACGCAAAATGGGCTATATGGGCGTTGAGTTTGCCGGCTTTTACGGCATGGCGGCCGATGAAATGGCTGCGCTGCTGAAGGAAACAGGTCTGAAGCCTGTTTCGTCGCATGTGTCTATGGGAGAGCTGCGCGACAACTTTGAGGAAACAGTTGAATATCACAAGACCATAGGCTGTGTGAATATCACTGTGCCGCAGTATACATTTCATTGTATGGGATGCGTGAAATCCTTTGCGGCTGAAATGTCCGGTTTGGCCGAAGATTTGCAGCCTCATGGTATACGACTGCACTATCACAATCACGAGCAGGAATTTGAAAAGCTGGATGGCAAATATATTCTCGATCATATTATGGAGCTGGCGCCCGGCATCGGGATGGAGCTGGATTTGTGCTGGTGTTATGTGGGCGGGCAGGATGTCGGCGAATATATTTCTCTGCACAAAGACCGCATTTCGCTCGTGCATTTTAAGGATTGCGCCCGCAAGGGAGAACAAATAATCCACGGGCATGTGGGCGAGGGCGACCTTGATTTCGCGGCGCTGAGCAAGCTGCTGAGGGATGACGCGCAAATTATCGTTGAGGACGAGGTTGGCTGCGACAGCTTTGACGGCATAGAAATAGCCGCCGGGTATTTGGACGGAATTCTTTAAATCGAGATTGGCGCGGCTGTGGCTGCCGGGTATTTGCAGCAGGCTTTGAAGTGAAGGGTATTAGCGGGGCTGGCTGCGGGAAAAATATGCTTGATCGATGAGGCAGGGGCTGCGACGGCCTATGCGAGGCTGACCGATGAGGCGCGAAACAGCTTTTTGTTTGTGTGCCCTGAGCAAAATAATATAACGGAGGATTTTATATGAAACTTGGAGTTTTTACGGTTTTGCTGGGCGCAAAACCGATGGGCGAAGCTCTTGGATACCTTAAATCGCTGGGCGTTGAGATGATTGAGCTGGGCGCGGGCGGATATCCCGGCACGGCCCATTGCAACCCCGAAATATTGCTGAACGACCCGGCCGCACTGGTCGAATTTGAGCGCACTGTTTCTGATTCCGGACTTGAGATAAGCGCGCTGAGCTGCCACGGCAACATGGTGCACCCGCAGCCGGAAATTGCAAAGAGCTTTCAGGCCGACCTGGAAAACTGCATATTGCTGGCCGAGCGGCTGGGCATAAAGCAGATAAACACCTTTTCGGGATGCCCGGGCGACAGCAAAAATTCGCTCTACCCAAACTGGGTTACCTGCCCCTGGCCTGAGGATTTTCTAGCGGTTTTGGATTATCAATGGAACGATGTGCTTATTCCTTATTGGAAGGATACCGTTAAATTTGCCAAGAGCCACGGTGTTGACAAGATCGCGCTTGAGCCGCACCCCGGATTTTGCGTGTACAACACGGCCTCTATGCTGCGTTTACGCGAGGCTGTCGGCCCTGAAATCGGCGCCAATCTCGACCCGAGCCATCTTATTTGGCAGGGCATGGACGTTATTGCTGTCATACGCGAGCTGGGCGAGGCGATATTCCATTTTCATGCCAAGGATACCAAGATAGACGCTATAAACTGCGCCAAAAACGGCGTGCTGGATACTGGCTCGTACGGCGACGAGATAAACCGTTCCTGGATTTTTCGCTCTGTCGGATACGGCAACGATGCCGGATACTGGAAGGATATTATCAGCAATCTGCGCCTTGTGGGATATGATTATGCCGTTTCTATCGAGCACGAGGATTCGCTGATGAGCGTTAACGAGGGGCTGGGCAAGGCTATCGCCATGCTGAAGGATGTGCTAATATCCGAAAGCAAAACAGAAATGTGGTGGGCTTAAATGACCAGAGTTACCGTTTGGAACGAAATCGAGGACTACAGCGGCCAGCCAGCTATCGCGGCCGTTTATCCGGACGGGCTGAACGCGGCTATTGCCGGTTTTTTGGGCAAGAACTCCGATTTTTCGGTGACGACGGCGCATTTGGATCAGCCCGAATGCGGGCTTTCGGACGAGCTGCTTGACAATACCGATGTGCTCGTATATTGGGCGCACAAGCGCCACGGTGAGGTGCCGGATGATATTGCCGACCGTATCGGCCGCCACGTGCGCGGCGGCATGGGTGTTATTTTCTTGCATTCGGCCCATTTTGCCAAGGCCTTCCAAAAGCTGATGGGTACCACCTGCTCGCTGAAATGGTACGAAGGGGACGAGGTTTCGGAAAATCTTTGGCTGGTGAATCCGTGTCATCCTATTGCCGCCGGGGTGAGCGACCCCATAACGCTGGAGCACGAGGAAATGTACGGCGAATTTTTCGACATACCGACGCCCGATGAATCGATTTTTATCGGCTGGTTTTCAACGGGCTTTGTATTTCGTTCGGGCAACATCTGGAACCGCGGCCGCGGTAAGGTGTTTTATTTTCAGCCCGGACATGAGACATATCCTGTGTATGAAAATGCCGATATACAGCGCGTTATTGAAAACGCTGTGAGGTATGTTGCGCCGGGCGTAGCTTGGACACAGCCCGAACGGACGCAGCCCGAGGCAACGCACAGCCCCAAGCCTTAACCCATCCGGTTTTGACCGGCTGCGAACGAACACAGCCCGAACAGCAGGCCGAAAGCCGGTTGCCGAAGAGGCCTACAACTATACCTCCAAAAAGCCCCTTTGTTGCATAAAAACGGCAACAAAGGGGCTTTTTTTGAAAGGTTTGTTTTTAGAATGGCTTTTGAGGGCGGTTTTTTAAGGCTTTTTGGCAGGGTGAGACATAGTGTTTTAATATTTCGTTTTTCATTTCATCTCCCTGTGGGATAATTGTGTTGGCGCGAAGAATTTCTACGGGCCTTTAGATTGCATGCTTGAATATAAAAATATTGATAAACAGCCCCGCTTGTGCTAGAATGTTAGCTATAGCTGATTGCCTTGAAAAGGCGCCTTTGGAATTTGTGGGAGTTTTTGTTTTTGCGGAAAAACCATAGGCAATGCTTTGCGCATTACAAGCATTTTTGACACAGCGAAAGCGGAAAAGGTCGCCACGGCAGATGCAATTTGGAGCTAATCAACTATACACCCACAGAAAGGACTGTTTTGCATGAATTACACCTTTGCAAACCGCATAGGAAACCTGAAACCCAGCGCCATAAGGGAGATACTCAAATTTACCTCCCAGCCCGATATAACCCCCTTTGCCGCGGGCAACCCTTCTCCGGAGACCTTCCCTATTGAAAGTATTAAGCGGCTTACCGACGATATTCTGCAAAACAACCCCATAGCCGCCCTGCAATATTCCATAACCGAAGGATACGCCCCGCTTATCGAGTATCTCACCGGATATTACCAGAAAAATCATAACATCGGACGCGAATCGGACGGGCTGATAATCACTTCGGGCGCACAGCAGGTTATGAGCCTTGCCACCAAGGCGCTGTGCAACGAGGGCGACACTATTATATGCGAGGCTCCCAGCTTTATCGGGTCGCTCAACGCCTTTAAAAGCCTGAACGTAAAGCTTTGCGGCATAGATGTGAAGCCGGACGGCATGGACATGGAGCGGCTGGAGGCCGCCCTGAAAACGCAAAAAAATGTGCGGTTTATCTATACGATACCTAATTTTCAAAACCCCTCCGGTGTTACCATGAGCGCTGAAAAGCGCCGCGAAATGTATGCGCTGGCTCTGAAATACAATGTGCTTATTGTGGAGGACAACCCATATGGCGACCTGCGCTTTGCCGGCGAGCACATCCCCGCCGTGAAATCTCTCGATACCGAGGGTATAGTTATTTATGCCGGCTCGTTTTCCAAAATACTGTCGCCCGGCATGCGCGTTGGGTTTGCTATCGCGCCCAAAGAGGTGCTGTCCAAAATGGTTGTGTGCAAGCAGGTTGACGATGTTCACACCAACATAATGGCGCAAATGATAGCGTTTGGCTTTATGAAAAGCCCCGAATTTGAGCCGCATCTCGCCAAAATCAAGGATGTTTACCGCAGCAAGGCCAACCTGATGATGAGCCTGCTCGACGAATGCGCCAACCTCACCTACAACCGTGTTGAAGGCGGCCTGTTTATCTGGTGCAAACTTGCAGACGGTATTGATATTTCCGAATTTGCCAAAAGGGCGATCGAGCGCAAGGTGGCCGTTGTGCCCGGCAGCGCTTTTATGATAGACGAAAACGCGCCATGCAGCCATATCCGGCTTAATTTCTCGACGCCTTCGGACAAACAGATTGCCGGCGGTATGGCCGTGCTGAACGACCTGCTTAAAAGCTATTCCTGAGGAGTGAATTTTTTATGTCAAACACAAACGAAAAAATATATCTTTCGCTGATAAAGCCCACAGGCACGCCCACGCTGGGGAATTATCTCGGTGCGCTAAAATATTGGGCCGAACCGCAAAATGAATTCAATTGCCTTTACGGCGTGGCCGATTTGCACGCCATAACTGTGCGCGTGGAGCCGCAGGATTTGTATAACCAAACCCTGTCGATATACGCCATGCTATTAGCCGTGGGCATAAACCCCGAAAAGAGCACTCTGTTTATCCAGTCGCATGTGCCGGCGCACGCCGAGCTGGGATGGCTGCTGAACTGTTACACGGCCTACGGCGAGCTGGGGCGCATGACCCAATTTAAAGATAAAATGGCCAAGAACGAGGCCAATATTTCGGCCGGACTTTTTAATTATCCCGTGCTTATGGCGGCCGATATTTTGCTTTACAATGCCGATTTCGTCCCCGTGGGCGAAGACCAAAAGCAGCACGTCGAGCTGTGCCGCACCATTGCCGACAGGGTAAACCACTTTCATGGCGACGTGTTTAAGGTGCCCGAGGCATATATTCCCAAAACGGGCGCACGCATAAAAAGCCTGAAAAATCCCCTGCTGAAAATGTCAAAATCTGACGGCGACGACATGGGATGTATAAGCATGCTCGATGATAAAGATACTATAATAAAGAAATTCAAGCGCGCAACAACGGACAGCGAGGCAATAGTGCGGCAGGCCGAGGGCAAGGACGGCATAAACAACCTGATGACCATATACAGCGCAATGACCGGAAAGGCCTTTGACGAAATTGAGCGCGAATTTGACGGCCGCGGCTACGGCGACTTTAAGATGGCCGTTGGCGAGGCTGTGGCCGTTGGGCTTGAGCCTGTTATTGTAAAATACAACGAATTTTTGAGCGACAAGGACGGGCTGAAAAAGCTCATTGACGCGGGCAGCCAACGGGCTCGCGAGCGCGCCGAAATCACGGTTAAGCGCGTGCGCGAAGCTCTTGGGTTCGTAATGTAAAAAGGAGTTCCTTTTGAACAATTTCGACGTTATTATAATCGGCGGCGGGCCGGGCGGCGTATCGGCCGCGCTGTATACTGCGCGTGCCGGCCTGAGCACCTGTATAATATATATGGACGAGGGCGAGCTGGGCCGCGCCCATATTATAGAAAATTATTATGGTTTACCGGCGCCCGTATCAGGCAGCGAGCTATTTAAAAACGGCCTCGCTCAGGCGGCCGCCGTGGGCGCTAATATTGTAAACGCCGAGGTCACTTCGGTGGATATATTTTCCGCTGCAGGTCCTGCCGCTGGCGGCTTTTCGGTTGAGGCAACCGGACAGACATATACCTGCCGCGCGCTGATACTTTGCATGGGCAAACGCCGCAGCCGCCCGAAAATACAGGGCCTTTCCGCCCTAGAGGGGCGCGGCGTGAGCTATTGCGCCGTTTGTGATGGCTTTTTCTATAGGGGCGCGCCGGTCGCTGTGCTCGGCGGCGGCGCATATGCGCTGAGCGAATGCGCCCATTTGTTGCCGCTGGCCTCCTCGGTCACACTGCTGACCGACGGTATAAACGAAGGTATAAACGAAAGCTCCGAGCCGCCCTCAGAGCGGCCTGACAGCCTGGCCGTGAACACTGCAAAGATAGAAAAGCTTTTGCCCGGCGAGGACGGAATGCTGGCCGCCGTGCAGTTTGAAAACGGCTCAAAGCTGAATATACAGGGGCTTTTTGTGGCCGTTGGTACGGCCTCGCACGTGAGCCTAGCGGCCAAAATGGGCTGCCTGCTAAACGGCGATTCTTTGGCTGTGGACGAAAATTTTGCCACAAATGTGCCCGGCATATTTGCCGCAGGCGACTGCACCGGACGTCTCATGCAGGTTTCGGCGGCCGTTGGCGAGGGGGCGGCAGCCGGTCTTGCCGCCGTGAAACACCTTAAAGCGACTGGCTAGTGCTTTTTAAAACAGCGTTCATGCGCCTTTTTGGGCTTTCGGAAAATTGTTGGATACATTTTGGTAGATTTGTGTAAATTTTTCTTTATTTTTTTGTTGCAATGTGGTATACTATTCCTCAGATTAAAAACGAAGGGAAGTAAGTGCGGTTGGAAAAGTTTGTCATACACGGCGGCACCCCGCTTCGCGGCACTGTTGACATCAGCGGAGCCAAAAATGCGGCCGTTGCTATCATTCCTGCCTGCATCCTTATAAATAATGTCTGCATTATTGAAAACATACCAAACATCGCCGATGTTTCGGTTATTATAAAAATTTTGTATGAGCTGGGCGCAAAGGTTAAAATGCTCAGCGATACATCTATTCAAATAGACAGCCGCTCGATTTCCTCGCATGTTGTGCCTTACGAAATGACCAAGCGTATGCGTGCCTCTTGCTATTTTATCGGCGCTATGCTGGGCCGCTTTTCCAAGGCTCGCATAGGCCCGCCCGGCGGATGTGATTTTGGTGTGAGGCCGATAGACCAGCACATTAAAGGCTTTGAAGCGCTGGGGGCTACTGTTACGAACATTTCGGGCATGGTGGACGCATCGGCTGACCGTTTGGTTGGCAACCTTGTTTACCTTGACCAGGTTTCTGTAGGCGCTACTATAAATATTTTGCTCGCCGCCGTGCGAGCGCGGGGCATGACTGTTATCGAAAATGCCGCCCGCGAGCCCCATATAGTCGATCTTGTAAATTTCCTAAATTCCTGCGGCGCAGATATACGCGGCGCGGGCACTGATGTTATCAAAATACGCGGCGTTGAAGAGCTGCACGGCACGACATACAGCATTATTCCCGACCAGATAGAGGCCGGAACCTATATGGTCGCCGCCGCGGCAACGGGCGGGGACATAACCATTAACAACGTTATACCCAAGCACCTTGAATCTATCGCCGCCAAGCTGGAAGAGGCCGGCGCCACCATAGAGGTGGACGACGAATCCGTCCGTGTTATCGGGGGCAAAGAGATTTTGCGCTGCAATGTGAAAACCCAGCCGCATCCCGGCTTTCCAACGGACATGCAGCCCCAAATGGCCGTGCTGCTTTGTATGGCCAATGGCACCTCTATCATAAGCGAGGGCGTATGGGACAACCGTTTCCGCTATGCCGACCAGCTTAACCTAATGGGCGCCCAGATACAGGTTGATGGCAAAGTATCGGTTGTTGAAGGGGTTAGAGAGCTTACAGGCGCACCTGTACAAGCGACAGACCTGCGCGCAGGCGCCGCTATGGTTATTGCCGGCCTTGTGGCCAAGGGCAAAACTGAAATAGAAGATATTGTTTATATAGACCGCGGATATCAGGATATCGTTGAGAAAATATCCATGTTGGGCGGCAATATAAAACGTGTTACCGTTAATTCCCCCGGCGATATACGCAAGGCGCAATAGTACATGAAACCGCGAGCTTTCGCGGTTTTTATATATTGAATTTAATTTATTATATTACATAAAGGCGTGAATCCATTGGCCAAGCTATGCACTCTTTTCAGCAGCTCTTCGGGCAACAGCACATATATAGGTACAGAACGCGGCGGCATTCTTATCGATGCCGGCGTTTCCGCGCGCGCTTTGGAAAACCAAATGCTGGCTGCCGGGCTGGATATAGCCGGCGTAGCCGCTATATTCATTACGCACGAACACAGCGACCATATAAAGGGTGTCAGTGTTTTGGCAAATCGGTACAGCATACCTGTGTATGCCACGGCCGGCACGCTGGAGGCTATGGCCGAAAAGGGCCAGCTCGGCCGCGCACGGCACGATGCGCTGACGGGCGGCATAGAGCTGGCCGGCCTTCAAATAGAATGTTTTGCCACGCTGCACGATGCGCGGCAAAGCTGCGGATATAAAATAACCCTGCCGGACGGCCGCCGCATAGCGGTGTGTACCGATTTGGGCCGCCTTACCGACGAGGTGAAATCGGCCCTTTCGGGCTGCGAGCTGGTTATGATAGAATCCAACCACGATTTGGGTATGCTGCAAAACGGGCCATATCCCTATTATCTCAAGCGCCGCGTTATGGGCGATTCGGGCCATTTGTCCAACAATGTATGCGGTGATTTTTTGCCCGAGCTGCTTCGTTTGGGCACCACGCGGTTTGTGCTGGCGCACCTCAGCCGGGAAAACAATTTTCCCCAGCTGGCCGCCGCAACCTCGCGCGCCTGCCTGGAAATGGCCGGCGCCCAAAACGGAATCGATTTTACTCTTGCTGTGGCGGCGTCCGCAGCAGCAACCACTGTGGTGATATAGCTATGCTCAACGTACATATCATCGCTATTGGGCGGCTGAAAGAGCCCTATCTTGTTCAGGCGGCCGCTGAATATCAAAAGCGTTTGGGCGGCAAAATAAAGCTGCACATAACCGAAATAGCCGAGGCGCGGCTGCGGGACAATCCGTCAGACAAGGAAATTGCCGCCGCCGTGTCCGCCGAGGGCGAACGCATATTGGCCGCGCTACCTGAAGGCTGCTATGTTTTTTCGCTGGCCATAGAGGGAAACCAGCTTTCCAGCGAGGAGTTTTCGCAGCGGCTGTACAGCGCGGCAGCACAGCGCGGCACTGTCGCTTTTATAATCGGCGGATCCCACGGCCTTTCGGACGAGGTTAAGAGCCGCGCCGGTTTTTTATTGTCTTTTTCGCGGCTGACTTTGCCGCACCAGCTTTTTCGTGTGGTGCTGCTGGAGCAGATATACCGCGCTGCCATGATAAACGGCAACTGTAAATATCACAAGTGAATTTTTGCTGTGTGAGATGACGAAGGCTTTCGGGGATGCAGTTTCACTGCCCGAAGCCTTCTTTTTTATGGGTTTGGGGTATTATATGCTCTTTGCCGCATGATTTATTCAATGATAGCAGTTTTCCCGCGCTGCACGGTTTATACGATTTGACTTTTTGTCCCGGCCGCCTTATAATAAATTATCATTATGCCAGAGGAGCCATTTTATGAAGATGCGTGTCGGATTGCTTAACGATACCTTTCCGCCCATTATTGACGGAGTTGCCATAACCACGAAAAATTATGCCGATTGCTTAGCGCGGCTGGGCTGTGAGCCCACGGTTATCACCCCGACATATCCTAAGGTCGTTGATAATTATAACTATGAGGTTTACCGCTATGCTTCAGTTCCTTCGGAAAAGTTTATAGGCTATCGCGCCGGCGCGCCCTTTTCTCCGCTGGTTATTTCACAGCTTCGTTCCCGCAAGCTTCACCTGCTGCATACACATTGTCCCTTTGCTTCCTCGGTAATGGCGGGCAATATCGCCTCTGCGCAAAGCGAGCGCATCCCCATTGTGCTGACATATCACACGAAGTTTGACATCGATTTGGCAAAACGGGTTAAGTCAAAACGCTTTCTGCCCTTTGCCTCTAAGTTTGTTAGCTATAATATTAGCACGGCCGATGAAGTTTGGGTGGTGTCCGAGGGCACGGTTGACAGCCTGCGTACCATGGGATACGAGGGTGATTACCGCGTTATGCGCAATGGCACAGACTTTGCGCGGGGCAAGGCCTCGCCCGAAAAAATTGCCGCTGTAGAGCAGAAATACGGCATACGGCCCGATGTGCCGCTATTATATTTTATCGGGCGCATGATGTGGTACAAAAACACCCGCCTGATATTGGACGGACTTAACATGATAAAAGAGCGCGGCGTGCCCTTTCAGGCGCTGTTTATAGGCGACGGCACCGACGCGCCCGACATAAAAAAATATTCGTCCGGGCTGCGGCTGGACAGCCATGTGAAATTCACCGGCGCCATACACGACCGCGAGGAGCTGCGCGCCATTGCCAGCCGCGCCGGTATGCTTTTGTTTCCCTCAACGTACGACACTTCGGGGTTGGTCGTTATCGAGGCAGCCGCCTGCGATTGTCCTGCGATTTTGGTGCGCGGAAGCTGCGCCGCCGAGGGTGTCACCGACAATGAAACGGGCTTTTTATGCGAGGAAACCGCCGGGGATTTTGCCGAAACGCTGCAAAGAGCGCTGAGCGACCCTGCCCGGCTGGAAAGGGTCGCCGAGCAGGCGGGACAAGCTATATACCTCAGCTGGGAGCAATCTGTGGCCAAGGCCTATGCCCGGTATGAAGAAATA
>JGI994J12354_10001289_pt1 | contig 25315 bp, 22 predicted proteins | sample IntmicLarv3ML3BL_FD_12354 | JGI IMG/M metagenome (IMG submission 12354)
CATTATACACGGAACAGAAGCCACTGTAGCTCAGCCCGGTTGAGCGGCTGACTTGTAATCAGCAGGCCGGGAGTTCGAATCTCCCCAGTGGCTCTCATTTCCATTCCAATTCGTGTTCTCTGTTGTTCCGATTTCGGTATTGCATACTGTGCTAGAGTGAATGCGGACGCACCAAATTTTAGTATTTTCTGGAACGTCACTCCAGTTTTGCATAAAATCTTGAATCTAATATTATTTAATTATGCTGACATTTTGAATATGCTGGCATCGAAAGTCGTCATTTTTTCAAAGTTCAAAAATATTAAAAATTTTGTTTTTGGATTTAGCGTCAAAGTTCCAGCTTTGTCGCCGCTTTTTGGATCATCGGCGGAAGTATGAACGCTAACGGTAACGCAACTATGAAGCCTATTGCCCAGCTTCGCATCCATATCATCAGAAAACGGTCAACGAATCCTGCATTCGCTGCCGTCATCACGAATGACATGAAAAAGGACATGAGCAATGCCATACAGAATGACGTGAACACTATTCGTTTTCTACTCAACGTATCCCTCGATCAGTCCTTCACCGTTTCTTCGGCACTTTGGATGCACTTTGTAAGCACGGAATACGCGTTGATCATATCTGACTCACCGACAATGAATATCGTGTCTGTGTAGCAGCTTACGGTCTCCTCGATGTTTATTCCCGCATCCGAGAGGTTAGTTATCAGATACGCGATGACACCGGACGTATCAACTATCCTTTCCGGACTCTTCACTGCGATCTCCACCAAATTCTCACGGACCTTTATGGCATTGAATCTTCCCACTGTGTCGACGATCCGGTCTTTCAGCATGCGGTCTGCGATTATCGTCACCGCGGAAGCACTCTGGACCACTTGCATGATAGAGTTCTCGTTCCACAGGTCCTTGAAGAGATTGTCCATTTTGTGTAACACGGTCCAATCGTTCTTTGCCGTTACGATACATATCTTCGTTCTCATCTCAAGTCTGCTGTCCTTAAGAATCTTGAGGATGCTCATTTCATGATCTGTCGTTGTTCCCAATTTCCCTGCGTAGCGTCTGCATGCTATCATCACAGCTTCTTCATTATCGATCGTAAGGTCTTTCATTATCATTCTCGCTAATGACGAATAGTTGATGAGACCTTTTGATGCACAATCCTTTATGCTGGGATGCGCGTCGATGTATATCCTCGTCTTCTCCGCGAGACTTTCCTTGGACGAGCTTTTTGTCATGTTTGCCTGAATGCATTGAAAGTATATATGTTCTGCCAGAGACAAAAAGATTTGAAAAGGATTTGAAATGAGACACTGATGTCTCTTTACCTGAAGAACTTCCGGAAGAGGTGCATGAACATCTCTGTATCATCTTCCGTTATGTTCAGCGGAGGCATCAGCCTCAGAACGTTACCGTGACAGATGTTCACCAGCATACCGCATTTCAACGCAAATTCTTGGAATTCTTTCGCTTTCGATTTTATCTCGACACCGATCAGGAGACCTTTTCCCCTTACGTCGATTATCTCCGGGTTCTTTACCGATTTGAGCCCTTCCATCAGTTCGTCGCCAAGTTTCTTTGCATTCTCAACCAGCTTTTCCTGTTTGATTATGTCGATCACCGCAGAACCTGCTGCGCATACCAACGGGTTGCCGCCGAACGTTGTTCCGTGAGTTCCCGGTGTCAGTGTCTTCGCAATATCGTCTGTTGTTACAGCAGCACCGATGGGAACTCCTCCTCCGAGCCCCTTCGCTAACGTCATTATGTCGGGGATGACATCATAATGCTGTATCCCAAACCATTTTCCGGTACGTGCAATTCCCGTCTGCACCTCATCCATTATCATAAGCGTTCCGTTGTCTGTACAGATGTCACGGACACCTTTGAAGAACTCCTTTGATGCGGTCTGCACACCGCCTTCTCCCTGTATCGGTTCCAGGATCACTGCAGCGGTATCCTTGCATGCCCTTTCTTTCAGGGATTCAAGGTTTCCGAATTCGAAATAATCGTAATTGCCGGAGATCAGCGGTTGGAATGTATCTTGGTATTTCGTCTGGCCTGTTGCTCCCAGTGCACCTGCGGTCCTGCCGTGGAATGAGTTCAAGGCAGAAATGACCTTGGAACGTCCCGTCTTGCGTACGGCTGTCTTCAATGCTGCTTCGTTAGCTTCCGCACCGCTGTTGACAAACAAGGTCTTACTCATACCTTTAGGTGTAACCGATGCAATTTTTTCCGCAAGTTCAACTTGTTTTTCCACCTGATAGAGGTTGGACGTATGAACTAACCGTGCGGCCTGTTGCGCCACAGCTTCCACCCAGTAAGGGTGGGAGTGTCCCACGGAATTCACTGCAATGCCTGCTACCATGTCCAGGTATTGTTTTCCGTTCACGTCGGTAAGGTATGAACCTTCGCCGTATGCGAAACATATATCCTGCCTGCCGTAGTTTTGAAACAAGTACTTTTGATTTTTTTCCTTTATGTCTTCGAATGTCATCTGCTCACCTTGTTATCAGAGTTCCGTGGGGAATGTCCTTCAGTATGTCGGTAATGATGGAATGTTCGTCCTTACCGTTGACCATCCTTACTTTCTCGACGCCTGCGTCTATGACCGCTTTGCATGCTTCCACCTTAGGGATCATGCCTCCTGATATCACTCCCGATTTGATCAGTTCTTCAATGTCATTAAGCGTCACATGATCCAATTTTGATTTAGGATCTTTGACATTCATAAGTATGCCTGGCACATCGGTTATCTGGATCATTTCCTCGCACTTCAGTGCAGCTGCAATACCGCCGGATGCGGTGTCCGCGTTGACGTTGTATTTACCTTCAGGTCCGGAAGATACGGGGAATACCACAGGGGTGATGTCTTTGTTAAGCATATCCAATATCGGTGCTGTATCCACCGATTCGACATCACCTACTTTGCCGAGATCTGCGGTTACCGTCTTACCGTCCTCCAGTACAGTGATAGGCTCTTTCTTCCTGCACCTGATCACGTCATATCCCGCAAGCCGCTGAGCGTTCACGCCCGCTTCCTTCAGTGATGCGACAACATCCTTGTTGATCTGTTCAAGTACATGAATGACAACTTCTAACGTTTCATCGTCAGTAACACGCTGTCCGCCCACCTTCTTCGGGACGATGTTCCTTTTTTCCAGTTCTTCGTTTATCTCAGGGCCTCCGCCGTGCACCAGCACTATCTTGTGGCCGTTGTCGATCATAACTGCTATTTCACGTGACAGACGGTCAAGATCGCTCTTGCCGCGTATCGCGTTCCCTCCGAACTTGAGAACGTATACCATCCCGATACCTCATGTTGCATATTCCGCATTGATGCGGACGTAGTCATACGTAAGGTCGCAACCCCAGCCTACTGCTGATTCGTCGCCTATCGCAAGATCTACGAGTATCATTACTTCCTTGTTGTCCATCGCCATGCGGACGACCTCAACGGAACGTTCTTCCTGGAACACGGGAGCTCCGGAATCAAGGATGGGAACTTCCATATCTCCGCCTTTGATGGTCAAGCGCACATCTTCTAAATTGAATTTGCACCCGCTGTTGCCAAGGGCCATCATGATCCTTCCGTAGTTGGGGTCGGATCCGAATATGGCCGATTTCACAAGAGGTGAGTTCAGTATTGTCATTACTGCTTTGCGCGCATCGTCTTTCGTTTCCGCGCCAGTCACTTGAACTTCTATGAGCTTGGTCGCACCTTCGCCGTCTATCGCTATCTTACGTGCGATATCCTTCATTATGAACATCAATGCGTCAACGAAGTTCGGATCATCATCCGCATATTCTCCGCCCGCCTTTCCGTTGGCCATCATTATGCACGTGTCATTCGTGGACTGATCACCGTCAACGGTGACCATGTTCATGCTGTCATTGAGTATTTCCTCCCAAGTTAACCTGAACTTAGGTGAAAGACGTGCGTCTGTCGTTATGAGACTTAATGTGGTCCCGTGAAGTACGCGCATGTGCGGTGCGATCATCCCGCTCCCTTTCGCTATTGCTCCGATGGTAACGAGAGTACCGTCCTCGAGGCGTACGCGGCACGCGTTCTCTTTCATTATCGTGTCCGTTGTCATTATGGCTTCCGCAAGTAACTTATCAGCTTCCCTTCCGGTCTCCAATTCACGGGCTGCTTTACTGATGCCGTATTTGACCTTGTGCATGTCCATGAAACGTCCTATGAGCCCTGTGGACATAACTCCGATCTCTTTCGGATCAAGATTGAGCTCTGATGCTGCGACCGCTTTCATGGTCATGGCATCCTCCAGACCCCTGCGCCCGGTCAAAGCGTTAGCGTTACCGCTGTTGACGACCACTGCAGACAGGAATGGTGAATCTTCTTTCATCATCACCTGCACCGGTGCTGCCTTCACTTCGTTGCTCGTATATCCGACAAACGCAGCTGCGGGAACCTCAGAATATAACATCCCGAGATCTAGGGAACGGTATTTCACACCGCTGTGTACCCCTGCAGCTTTGAAACCCTGTGGTGTAGTAACACCGCCGTCTATGACCTCCATCATCTTCAGACCCCCAGTCCCGGCATATCCAATCCTGCCTCTTCCTTTGATCCTAACATTATGTTCGCACACTGTACAGCCTGTCCGGACGCTCCTTTCACAAGGTTGTCAAGAACGCCGAATGCTGCGACCTTCTTTCCGAACGTCCTTACACTGACCTGACAGTGGTTCGACCCTATCGTTGCGCGTATTGAAGGTTCTTCGACAAAGTGAACGAACTTCTCTTTGCCGTATTGTTTCTTGTAAATTTCCTGAATCTTTTCTGCATCCGCTTCTTCTTTGAGATCCATGTAACATGTTGATAATATGCCGCGTACGATCGGCAGGAGATTTGGGGTGAACAGTATCTTCGGATTCGTTTTCGATACGTCACCGACGATCGTTTCCATCTCAGGCGTGTGGCGATGGGTCCCTATTCCGTAGGGGATCACAGATTCACCGCAGAACGGGTGATGTAAACGCGGAGAAGGGACCATTCCTGCGCCGGAGGTTCCGCTCTTTCCGTCTACTATTATATCATCATAAGCGAGACCGCTCTTCATCATAGGGACCATTGCAAGTATCGATGCTGTTGCGTAACATCCGGGGTTAGCGACGATGTTCGCTTTTTTGATATCTTTACGGTACAATTCGGGGAGCCCGTATACAGAGTTCTTCAGGTTCTCAAGATCAGTGTGTTCATGACCGTACCACTTCTCATACAAGGCCGAGTCGTGAAGACGGTAATCGCCTGACATATCGATCACTTTGACACCGGAATCCAGAAACTTGGGTGTTTCCTTCATTGCCACTCCGTGAGGGGTCGCAACGAACACAAGATCAACATCAGTGTTCAAAGATTCGGTGTATTCCAGATCAATGTATCCCTTAAGGAACGGCAGCATATCAGATACCTTCTTTCCTGCGCTCTGACGTGACGTCATACCGACGATCTTCATGTCAGGGTGCACGCACAGCAACCTTGCGAGTTCCCCTCCGGTGTAACCCGTTCCTCCTATGATCCCTATCTTCTTCATCTGTTCCCCTTTACACGTTATATTGAGGTGCAGTACACCCCAAAACTGATTAAAAAAGATATTGTTTCATTTCAGACACTATATGTCGGATATGTTGTCAAGCGTACCCTTTTGAAGTCAAGAAAACAAGGATGTCCCGTTGAAGGGACAATGAAAAAGGAAAAGGGTTTACGCCGAGCGGCGTCTTAAAAGGATCAATGCAAGCAATACGACGATTATTGCCATAACAATGATCGCCACGTATTTCATGTCAAATCCACCGTCGCCGCCGGGTTCCGCTATGGTCTTCGGAGCCTTCAGTCCGGGGAATCCTCCGTCAATGTACCAAATGTCGCCGGAGAAGTTCCATCCGCCTACATCCTCACTGTTGACAACTGTCGTCTCCTGGAAGAAGGTGGCTTTGGTCTTCAGCTGAGTATCGGTCTTCGCACCCGATGCAGTAACGCCTGTTCTTCCAGCATCGCCGTCGATCAGGAGTGCTGTTTCGTCATGTGCAATGCCCGCAGCGCCTTTACCTGTGAGGAAGTAACAGTTGGTGACAGTTCCGTCAATGGCATTACCTATTATGCCTCCGACCTTACTGCCTTCGACCTCACACAAGGAGTAACAGTTGGTAATATCTCCTTCAGACTCGCCTGCAATACCGCCGGTGTACACATCTGAATCTTTGGAGAATCCACTAAGTTTTCCGGTGCTGTATGACTCTGATATCGCATTCAAGTTAACGCCTGCAATACCGCCGACGTATGACGCATTCTTGGCGAATGCTGAAACATCACCTGAGCTGTTGCTTGTAACAGTGTTCGTATTGGATCCGACCATTCCGCCTGCTGCTGCGTTACCGGTGCCTGCGGAGTATCCGAATGCTGTGACAGTGAGATCGCTGCTGCACCTTTCAACCGATGCATCGAGTGAATATCCTAACACGGATCCTGCGTATGCAGAACCTCCTGCGGTTCCTGTGGATGACATTGATGAAACGGATCCGTCTTCGAGTGTGACGTTCTTTATCACTGCCTTTTTGCCAGCAGCCGATTTATCGGCAACTCCGAAGAGTCCTGCCACTGCATCGACAGAGTCAGAGAAATTGATGATGTCCAATCCAATGATCTTGAAGCCGTTGCCGTTGTATGTACCGACGAACGGGTTCGTGAATGTTCCGATCGGGTTCATGTTCCCGTTGGAGTTCTTTGTGATCCTTTCGTATTTTCCTGCTTCAAAGTCATATGTTGCAAGTGCTTCTCCGCTCGGAGTCACGCCTCCGACAGTGATCTTGTAATCTTTGCTGACATCGTACGGGAATGAGACCTTTCCGTCCGAGTCCGTTGTGCCGAACTCTCCGTCAAAGTATACTGTCATGTTGGGTGCAGGTGAATTGTTGTTGAAGGTGACCCTCAAGCCAAGATATCCTACGGTATCAGTGTCGAAGTCAAGGTGAAGTTTGTCACCTGCGTTGAGGTCGACATCAGTGAAGTCCAAGTCAGCTCTTTGGATATAACTTCCGTCCATATTGCTGAGTATCTTCAGCAGATCGGCCGGAGTCCTTATATCTATCGTTTCCGGGAGAACGGTGACCTTCATGTTGCCTACTGTCTCATTCCATGACGATGATCCTCCGTTCGTACTGTTGCTTACGACGCACTGGTAGAACATTGTCGATGTCGGTGTGACGTTGACCGTCGGTGACGCCCTTTCGTCAGATACGTCGCTCCAGCTACCTGTTCCGGAAGTGGACTGCTGCCACCTGTATGTCAGTCCCAGTTCGCTCTGGGCCACAACGAATAATGTGACGCCTCCTTCCTGACCTTTCACAATTGTTGTGTCCCATGACCTGTCGACAATGAAGATGGTGCCAGGAGGCATACCGTTAATGAACGGATATCCGTTGTTCGGTGCGCTTGATGATGTTTTAGATGATGTCATCGCCCACACTGTGCTTTCGAACCATCCTTTTACAGGACCGGATCCATCGTAAAGGTCGGTCGGTTCGTTGAAATAACTGTTGTTGTCCAGCATCATATCGTTTGCTATCGCTCCGGATGCACCCCTTGTCCTGATGCTGTCTTCTCCGGGTTCGATACCGTCTATGGAATATTCGATGTCTCGGTCTCCGCCGCCCAGGTCCTTCAGTGTTGCCGTTGCGCTTGCTCTGAAGTAGACGTTCATAAGCGGTGAATCTTCAGGCATGTATCCTACGATGCGTCCGCTGTTCTTGTCGTTAGCTACGTTGCCTGTAGTGGTGACGTTACTGGTGGTATCGGAATTCGCTCTGTTGTAGCAGTTGTATATGTATGTTGCATATCCTGCAATTCCGCCTGCCCATGAGTCTCCGCCTGTATCGCCCGTGGCCGCTGTAGCTCTGACCCTGGCGCTGCTGGAGTTCGTGTATAGATAGGAATAAGTGACGCCTGCGTCGGTGTATCCAGCTATTCCGCCTGCGTATGCAGTTCCCTTTTTCACTATAGCTTCGATGACCGTCGTGTTCATGCTGCTGATGAACCAGCTGTAGCTTGCGGACACTTCTATGCTGCTGTGTCCGACTATTCCGCCTGCAAAAGCCTTTCCAGTTTCAGATGTTACTTCTGCGCGGATGGCTCCTAGGTTGCGGTTCATATCTAATGTTCCGTTCACTTCTGACGGTGTTGACTCAATGATGTCTTTCGGCACCTTTCCGACTATTCCGCCTGCTGCTGCGTTGTCATCTCCTTTTGCGAAAATGGATCCTGTGTTGTAACAGCCCTTCAATTCAGCGACTTTGAATGTGGTCAGATCGTTCGTTCCGAGGAATCCCGTTATTCCGCCTGCAAATGCTTCGCTGCCTCTGGAAATGACCGTTCCTGTGTTGTATGATGTTTTGACGGTATCTTCCGCCATTCCCGCTATTCCGCCCGCGTACGTTCCTGCGTTGAATGCGGAAGGAGGGTTGATCGCAGACGAGTATACATTGCCGGTGGTGTAGCAGTTCCTTATCTCTCCATCTTTCAGCCATCCGGTTATGATACCGGCCGATGAAAGATCGCCTTTAGAGGATGATGCGGAGTAACCGCCGACCATTCCTAACTTTTCTACAACTGCGTTCGGACCGTCTATGACCGCGAACATTCCCATGTCGATGAAATCGTCAGTCGATGTTCCTGCGTATGTCGTTTCCATTCCCTTTATCACGTGGCCGTTACCGTTGAATGTCCCCGTGAACGGATCACTGATGGATCCGATTGGATCGAAATTGCCGTTGGCGCTCTTCTTGATGGTGGTCTTCGCGCTGGATGCGTCCACCATTATTATGAAGTCATCCGCTTCTATGAACGCCATCGTTATTGTGTTGCCTGTCAGTATTGCCGCATTATCTTCTGCGGCAACGCCGTAGTTGGCGTTCGCCCACACTGTGAAGTCTCCGACCGTGGTGCCGTCCTTCTTGACCGTGATCGTTGTCTTCATCGATGGTGATGATGATCCGCTGGTCGTTATCTCTACCTCGATCTCTGCTCCGTCGTTGAGATCCGTATTGTCTTTGGTGAAATCAAGGTCGTTCATGAGGATGTACTTTGCATCCAATCCCCACGTAACAGTTCCGTCTGTAAAACCGCTTCCCACCCGCTTGAGGTCGTCAAGATCGAAAATCCCGATGTAATCATCAGGGACCTTGTCCACACTGTTCGGCTTTTCCATGAAACTGCCCGTACCTTCAAAACTGCTGTTCCCAAATCCTGCGATCGGTATGATGCACACAGTGAGCATCATCAGCGCCGCAAACACAGCTAAACTTTTCTTAGACCTCATCACTAAACCTCAATTGACGGATTATTCTTACCGATGAATATCGCGTGTATATATTATAGTGTCGGGAACTTTTGGTGATTTAGACGTTGCGTACGTCTGTTACACACATCCTTTTTCCGTGTTTGCAATGGAAATGATTTAAGTTCAAGTTGCTATCCACGTTCAATGAACAATCAATCAAAGGATTCCCGCAAAGAGAAGATCGTCCTGGCCTACTCAGGCGGCCTGGACACATCTGTCGCGATACGCTGGCTTCAGAACAAGTATGATCTGGACGTCATTGCAGTGGCAATAAACGTCGGACAGCCCCCCAGCAAGGATGACATCATCGCAAGGGCAATGAAGATCGGAGCCATCAAAGCAGAGTACATAGACGCGAAGGCGGAGTTCGTTGACGATTACATCTGGCCGTCACTGAAAGCGAACGCGATGTATCAGGGCGCATACCCTCTCAGCACGGCTATCGCAAGGCCGCTGATCGTGAAGATCCTCGTGGATGTTGCGAAGCGCGAAGGTGCGAAATATATTGCACATGGATGCACTGCAAAAGGCAACGATCAGGTGAGGTTTGACGTAGGTATCGTATCACTTGACCCTGAACTGAAGATAATCGCTCCGATGAGGGAGTGGGTGATGACCCGCGAGGAAGAGATCGAATATGCTGCTGAGAACAACATACCGATCACCGTCAAGAAGGCGTCCCCGTACTCAACGGACGAGAACCTTTGGGGCAGAAGCTGCGAGTGCGGTATCATCGAAGACCCGTGGGCGGAGCCTCCGGAAGATGCATGGGAATGGACCACTTCTCCGAAGGACGCACCCAATGAGCCAGAGTATGTCGAGATAACATTTGAAAAAGGAGTTCCGATAGGTGTCAACGGAAAGAAGATGAAAGGCATCCCGTTGATCGAAGAGCTTAATGAACTTGCATGTAAACACGGTGTCGGAAGGATCGATCATGTGGAAGACCGTCTCGTCGGAATAAAGAGCCGTGAGACATACGAATGTCCCGCAGCGACCGTGCTTGTGGCGGCACATAAGAGCATGGAGTTCCTCACGTTACAGAAGGATGTCCTTGAGTTCAAGAGGTCAGTGGAACAGAAGTATTCCGAGCTCGCATACAACGGTCTGTGGTTCGGTGTCCTTCGCGAGTCATTGGACGAGTTCATCAACAAGACGCAGGAATTCGTCACAGGAACGGTACGTGTGAAATTGTTCAAAGGATCTGCGAACGTTGTCGGAAGGAAGTCGCCGTACTCGCTGTACGATGAAGGGCTATCGACATACGCGAAAGGTGATTCTTTCGATCACAACTCCGCGGTCGGTTTCATTTACTGCTGGGGACTTCCCAACAAGACCACGGCAAGGTCGCACCTGAAGAAGAAGTGATAACATGAAGAAAGCATTATGGTCCGGAAGGTTCAAGGAAGGAATGGATGACTCAACGTTAGAGTTCACATCCTCTTTGGATGTTGATACTGCTCTTGCGTTCTATGACATCATGGGCTCTTTAGCTCATGTAAGGATGCTCAGGAAATGCAGGATACTTCCGGATGATGATGCTGATTCCATCATCGTAGGATTGCTTAAGATACTGAAGGAACTGGAATCTGACGAGCTGAGGATGGATGATGCGCTGGAGGATGTTCACACGAACATCGAAGTGCGTCTGACCGAACTCATAGGAGCCGCAGGCGGAAGGATGCATACGGCCCGCAGCAGGAATGATCAGGTTGCGACCGATCTGAGGATGTTCCTTCGCGATGCTGTGCTTGATGCGGTACGTTCTATTGATGCTTTGATCACCGAACTCGTCCACATAGCTGAATCCGCAGGTGAAAAGATACTTCCTGGATTCACGCACACACAGCACGCTCAGCCTGTTACGATAGGTCACCATATGATGGCCCATGCGTTCCGTCTGAACCGTGATGCGGAAAGGTTCATGGAATCCTTCGAAAGGATGAACATGTGTCCGCTGGGCGCAGCTGCGCTTGCCGGTACCACATTCCCGATAAACCGTGACATGACCTCGTCGTTATTGGGATTCCGTGCGCCGTTGGAGAATTCCATGGATGCGGTCAGCGACCGTGATTTCGTTTCCGAGATATTGTTCAACGGATCCATGCTTTCCGTTCATTTGTCATCAATGGCAGAGGAGCTCGTGCTTTGGTCTTCGACCGAATTCGGATTCGTTGAGGTGGATGACAAATATACCACAGGCTCGTCGATAATGCCGCAAAAGAAGAACTCTGACATTGCGGAGCTGATAAGGGGACGCACCGGAAGTGTTATCGGAGATCTGGTGAACATGTTGGTAACGCTGAAAGCATTACCGTTAACATACAACCGCGATCTTCAGGAAGACAAAGGTCCGGTGATGAGGTCTATGAAGAACATCATCTCGTGTACGAACATGATGTCCAAGATGATCTCCACTGTCAAGTTCAATGAATCCCGTTTGTACGTAATGACAAAGGAAGGTTACATCAACGCCACAGACCTTGCTGATTACCTCGTGACCAAAGGAATGCCGTTCAGGGAGGCTCACGCAGCAGTTGGCGCAGCAGTACGTTACTGCATAACGGAAAAAAGGCATCTTGAGGAACTGAAGCTCAGCGAATTGAAAGGTTTCGCTGATGTGATCGGAAAGGATGTCTTCGACATACTGCCGATAGAGAAGTGCGTCGAACGCAGGAACTGTTACGGAGGAACGTCACCGTCATCAGTGGACGTTCAGACCGTGGAGGCAATGACGAAGGTCATGCGTCGTCAGGAAGAAGTGCGTTCCGAAGCTTCGCTGATAGAAAAGTGTTGGGAATTCCTTTGTGAATGATCACTCAAAATCCATGTTGTCATTCTGAAGCACAGAGAATTTCACGCCGCCTTCTTTCAGAACTGCAGATATCCTGTCGCTCAGACCTGCGAGGTCAGCGTTCTTGCTGTATGTTTTCAGATAAAATTCCTTCCGATCCATAGGGAAGACCAGCCTGATCCTTCCTTTTCTGTTGTACCCTTCCGGTTTCCTGTTGTTCATGAGATCGGAAAGATTCTGTTCGATGAACATACCCATGATCTCCTCATCTTCGGGCACCTGTTCGATATCTTCCAACAGCATTGTGAGTATATCTTTGAAGACCGGTGCGATATCTTTGTAGTCAGAACCTTTCTCGAGAACGAAGTGGGTACTAGTTGCCTTCATCCTCCCTTTGAAGGGGGAGCGGTTATATAACCGTTGTTGACCCCGCACGACCTTTCCGCTGAACCATGTATATATAATCCAACCATCATCCAGGTATGATGAGGTGCGCTCTATCCGTCGCCGGATCCGACAGCATAGGCGGAGCAGGCATTCAGGCGGACATAAAGGCCATGGCGGCATTGGGTGTGCATGCGCACACAGTGATCACGGCAGTCACTGCTCAGAATACGTGTGCAGTGAAAAGGATCCTTCCCATTGACACCGAAATGATAGAAGCACAACTGAACGCAATTCTTTCAGATTCAGATGTGAAAGCGGCAAAAACGGGAATGCTGTACAGCAGCGATATCGTTGAGACAGTCACTGATGTGTTGGAGGACGTACATTTTCCATTCGTTGTCGACCCTGTACTGGTGGCTGGTGTCGGCGACTCATTAGCATCCGACGATCTCGTGAAGGCGCTGAAAAGGCACATCATACCGATATGTGACATCGTCACGCCCAACAGGTATGAGGCGGAAGCGTTAACGGGAATGAAGATCAACAACGAGGATGATGTAAGAAGAGCCTGTGAACTCCTCGGTAAGGAAGGTACTACCGTGTACCTGAAAGGCGGTCACATGGATTCCAAGAATGTTGTCGATACACTGTACAACGGAGCAGAGTTTATAAGGTTCGAATATCCCCGTTTGGAAAGGGCGGGACACGGCGGCGGCTGCACGTTATCAGCGTACATCACTGCGAATCTGGCGAACGGGCTGGATGCAGTTAACGCGATAATGCGTTCCAGGGAAATGATACAGGAATCCATTGCTAACATGTACTCCATAGGCAAAGGCGACAAGGTCGTCAATCCTGTGGTGAGGATGATGCAGGATCCCGTCAGGAATGATATGCTGAATGATGTCAACTCAGCAGCAGACCGTCTTGTCAGGATATTGCCGAAGGATTGGATATCAAAGGCAGGCCTGGACATATGTTACGCAATGCCGAATGCATCAAGCCTCAAAGATGTCGCATCGATCGAGAACGGAATATCTGTGTCCGGCGGAAGAGTGAGGAAGAACGGTCAGGCAAAATTCGGAGTTCAGAGCGGGCTTTCGAAAGCGATACTGATGGTAATGGAACATGACCTTGATCAAAGAGCGGCCGTGAACGTGATGCTTGATAAGGATGTAGCAAGTATCATCGAAGAAGTGGGAATGACAGAGATATACGTTGACGCCGGAAAGGACCCTGCGACAGCAACATCCAACGCAATAAAGAAGAACGGTTCAGTTCCTGATACTGTGGTCTTCAAGAGTGACGGCAACAGAGGAGCGATAATAATCCTGGGAAAGGATCCCAAGGACATCTTGGAAAAGATAAGTTCGATATTGTAGATATCAAAATTTTAGAAAGGAAAAGGTTTTGTTGTGTTCCTTACACACGAGTGATCACGAAGTACAGGTACATACCAACTGTTTCTCTGGTGTTGGAGTCGCTGTTCTTCAGTACGAGTTCCTTAGGGGCATCTGCGTTATCAGCAGCTGCAACGAAGTATGTCTTCTCGTTGTATATGATCTTCACAAGCTCGACAGCTTCCACATTCACATCATGTGTTATCAGGTCCTCAGTGAATCCCAAGCGTCTTGCAAGATCCTCGGATACGGTCTGGTCGTCTGCTCTCTGCAGGTCAAAGACATATTCGTAAGTGAAACTGTCAGAAGTTACGCTGGTTACGCGGATGCCCACGTCATCATTCAGAGTGTACGTCCTGCCGGCTACGACGTTATGTGTGACCATGACCACCGCTGAATTATCAGGGCATGATGCGTCAATGAACCATCCGTAAGGACTGGCAACATGTGAGATGTTCCCGACAAGGTTCGATATTCCGTAGAATGATGCGAAATCAGCTTTCGGTATCTTTTCTGTCACAGGTTTGGAGAGTGCAGAGTTATCGATCATCTTCGTGTTGGATGTCGTCAGTATGCCGTATCCGTCACTAGGGGATATGACGATCCTGTTGCTCTCACCAGGCATAAGACCTATCGCCGCGTCCTTGAATCTCTGCAACAGGTTGTCCGTACCGCCGATGGTGAATGACAGCGGGTTGTATTGGGACTGAGTCCTCTGTGCGTTGAACTCGAAGCTCTTCATGAACGAATCATCATCAGCCACGCTCCACAGTGAAGTGTCGAATATGACCGCGCCGTCCTTATCATAGTGGTTGTAGAAACTTCCAGTGTAGTTCACATACACAAGGTCCCCGGTCTTCGCGGGGCTACTTTCCGAGCTCGAAAGATACTCGTCATTGATGAATATCCCTATGACAGAGGCGAATGCCACAATAAGTACCACGAACCCCACTGTGAGTATAGGATCGCGTTCCTTTTTCTTCTTAACTTCTTGGTCTGCAGCCATTTTAACTGCATGAGCATTCACGGATTGATATAAAATGTTTCCCGCGTTATGAACGATAATCTTAATACCTGAGCACATATCCACATGCATTCGCGTTGTAAGGACGCAAGAAGGAAATGGTCTCATGAGAGCATTATACATCCACGCTGATTCGATGGAATTCCAGTCAAAGAAGAAGACCCCGGTTGCCGAAGACATTCCGGAGAACATGCACGACGGCCGTATGGACGAAGTGCTTGTGGTGTTCGTTACGGTAGAGAAGGACGATGAGGGAAAGATAACGCAGATAGCGGAAGAGGCGGTCAAGGACATTCTGGAAACAGCCGGAAAAGTGAATGCGGAAAGGATCATGCTGTACCCTTACGCTCACCTGAGCAGCGACCTTGCGAGACCGAAGGAATCCATAGCGATACTGAAGAGGATGGAGGAATCCATTAAAGCATCTGGTGCAGAGGTCGCGAGGGCGCCCTTTGGATGGTACAAAGCGTTCAATATCAAATGCAAAGGTCATCCGTTATCCGAACTGTCCAGGGACTTCAAAGGAAAAGAACAGAAGCCGGAGACGAAAGGCGAGGAAATATTCTTCATACTCATGCCCGATGGTTCTGAAGTATCCATTGACAAGTACAAAGGCGGAAGCCCGTGCATGATGGAAATGATCTCCAAGGAGGCACTGAAGAAGGACAGTGCACCTCTGAAAGGCGAACCGGAATACCTGAGATTATGCAAGAAGTTCGGCATACAGTGGGAAACGATGAGTGACGTAGGCCACATGGCGCTGACGTCGCACGGTGCACTGATGTTCGATCTTATATCCGATTATTCGACACAGATAGTGAATGACGTCAACCTCCCGTTGTACATGGTGAAGGGAACGAACATGTTCTCTCTGGACGAACCGGCAGTGAAGGAACATGCCGAACTCTTCGGAGACCGCTTATACACTATCGATACCGGAAAGAAGAAGTTCATTTTGAGATATGCCGCCTGCCACCAGCAGTTCGCAATGATCCGCAACTGGAACATCTCGTACAAACAGCTGCCGTTCGGCGCGTTCGAGGTTGCTGACTCATATCGTTTGGAACAGTCCGGAGAGACGATGCTGTGCTTCCGCACCAGGCGTCTGAACATGCCTGACCTTCATGTCATTTGTAAGGATGAGGATCAGGCAAGGGAGAAATTCCAGGTTCTTGATGACAGGATATACAAGGAGATCGAAGCGATCGGCAGAGATTACGATATGCTTGTGAACATCTCGTCAAGGAAAGCATACGACGAGAACAAGGCAATGATCGTTGAACTCTGTAAGCTGCACAACAAGCCTGCACTCATGCACTTCTATCCGGAAGGCGTGAACTACTATTGGACGGTCAACATCGAATATCATATGATCGACCAAATGAAGAGAGCTCGGGAAATAGGAACAGTTCAGATCGATGTAGGTAACGCAAAGCGTTTCGGCATAACATATGCGGACGAGAACGCAGGTAAATCAAACCCGATCATCCTCCACACAGCGGTCATAGGTACCATCGAAAGATATCTCTATGCATTGCTGGACACTGCGGTCGGTATCGAGAAGACCGGGGTTCCAGGTTATCTGCCGACATGGGTGACACCGGAACAGATCCGTCTGATGCCTGTATCGGAAGTACATGTTGCAGAAGCAAAGAAGATGGCCATTGCACTTGAGAAGAAAGGAATTCGTGTTTCGCTCGATGACACTGACGCAACGGTCGGAAAGAAGGTCAGGAACTCAAAACAGGACTGGTGTTCTTACGCCGCGGTCGTCGGTGACAAAGAGATCGAAACAGGTATTTTGAAAGTTTACGTGAGGTCGGAGAACAAGGATGTCGACATGACAGTTCCTGAGTTGGGGGATAGGATCGCAAATGAGATCGAAGGGATGCCCTTCCGCAAACTCTACATGCCTTCGGCATTGAACCAAAGAGTGGACTTTTCGTAAGATTTTTCTACTCCTCTTCCTCTCCCATTCGCGTGATCAAAGATATCGCCGATATCATGGAAAAGGTCAGGGCCAGGAGACCTCTGGTTCACCACATCACCAATTATGTGACAGTGAACGATTGTGCTAACGTCACATTGTGTGCTGGCGGCTCTCCTGTCATGACCGATGAAGCGAAGGACATAAAGGAAATGGTCGGGCTGGCCTCGGCAGTCGTTCTTAACATCGGCACGCTGAACGAAAGAACGATCGAATCAATGATACTTGCCGGAAAGGAGGCCAATAAGGCCAAGATCCCGGTGATACTGGATCCTGTAGGTGCAGGGGCCACGAAATACAGAACGGAAACAGTATGGAAGATACTGAAGGAAGTGAAAGTGTCCATTATCAAAGGAAATGAAGGTGAGATCGGGTTCATGGCAGGAATGGGCGGAAAGGTGGTCGGTGTCGACTCATCGGAATCAGGAGGTTTCGATGCTGCCACAGAACTTGCCAAAAGCACAAAGACAGTGGTTGCAATGACCGGAAAGGAAGATATGATTTCTAATGGAAAGACCATGATCCTGGTGAACAACGGCCACGATCTGTTGGGAATGGTATCCGGAACGGGGTGCATGGCATCATCGGTCACGGGATGTTATGCCGCAGTCACCGACGATATGCTGATGGCCGCTGTTGCTGCGCTGACCGTGTTCACCACCGCAGGGGAATTGGCAGCAAAGAACTCCATGGGGCCGGGAACGTTCAAGCAGCATCTTATGGATGCGATGCAGAACATGACTCGGCAGGATCTGGTCACAAGAGGAAGCGTCAAGGACATGACCAAGATGTAAAGTCTTTACAAAGCGTACTAATTTCTTACAATTTGTAAAGACTTTAGATCCTGTAAATAGCTGAAAGTAAAAGACCCAGACGATCAAAGCATCGTAAGATGCCCTGTGATCTTGTCTATCTCACTTTCCTTTGCCGGACCTATTCCCAAGCACGTGACCGTTCCGGGAGCGAGTTCCGTGCGCCCTGCATCGGCAATGATGGAATTCGTGATCCCCATGGCCTCGGCCACCATCTTCAACTCGAACAATGTCTTTTCGTCAGGAGCCTTGACAACAACCTTACGCTGACCTTCGTCATACCACTTATCAAAGTTCTTAGGGTCCTTCTTCTTGGAAGCGAACGCACAGTTCACGGCAGCATGTGCAGCCTGTGCTGCCGTCTTGCCCTTGGACATCTTCAGGTCGGACCTGACAACAATGACCATCTTGTGTTCCATGACACTGCTGAAACTAAGGATCGCACACATGATGCGACGAACCGTTCAACGGATAAAATGTTTTTCTGTTGAAATGATAGTTTTATCACTTTTCCCTACATTACCGAAAGCATGGCAATGCTGAACATAGAATACAGACACTCAGGAGATGTTGAGAAGGGTCCGAACGTCAGACGGAATGTACTGATGATGAAAAGCTATCTTCAGAACCTCGTCAAGGAAATGAGGGAAGCAGGCATCTCCGCAGAGTACATAGACAGCGTTGCATTCGGAGAAAGTAATTCTGTGCTGATAAACGGTAAGACCGTTCAGGAAGTGATCAAAGGTCTGAAACTTATGATGCTCGAGGACGATGATCATTGCGACTACGGCTCATCCGGTAAGCTGATCACGATCGCCAGACCCGTTCTGGAGTGGAATCAGGATACCGTTGAAGATATTCCGGACGTGACGATGAAGAACGCCATTTCCAAAGTGTATGCTGATCTCAGAGCAGATAAGATTTAAATCTGTCTTGTATAACTGTGGCTGATGTTCGAGATCGTAAAGAGAGACGGCCTTGCCAGGATAGGTAAGCTGGAGATACGCGGAAAGACTATCGAGACGCCGGCACTGTTACCGGTGGTCAACCCCAAGATATTCACGGTCTCGGCAAGAGAACTATACGATGAGTTCGGCTTCCGTGCTCTTATCACAAATTCGTACATCATAAAGAACAATGACAATCTCAAGGAGAAAGCACTGGAGGTCGGATTACACGAAATGCTTGATTTTCCCGGACTCATAATGACCGACTCCGGAACTTTCCAATCTCACATGTACGGCGAAGTGGACATGACGAACGAGGAAATAATAGAATTCCAGAAAGCCATCGGAACGGATGTCGGTACCGTTCTGGACATTTTCGCTGAACCTTTCTGGACAAAGGATGAGACTGCAAACTCGATCGATGTCACATTGGAGAGGACAAAGAAAGCGGTCTCCATGAAAGGAGATATGTGTATTGCAGGTGTCGGTCAGGGTTCCGTTTATCCGGATCTGAGAGAAATGTGCGCTCGGGAAATGAGGGCGATGGATATTGATGTACACCCGATCGGAGGAATAGTCCCGCTGATGGAACAATACCGTTACACTGAACTCATCGATATAATAATCGCATCGAAGAAAGGTCTTTCTCCCGACCGTCCTGTGCATCTGTTCGGTGCAGGTCATCCGATGATCTTCGCAATATCTGCGCTTTTAGGGTGCGATATGTTCGATTCCGCCTCATACGCAAAGTTCGCAAGGGATGGGAGGATGATGTTCATTGACGGTACGTTCAGGCTGCAGGATATGCAGTCCCTCGACTGCAACTGCCCCGCATGCCGTGGACATGATCTCGACGGATTGAAGAAACTTGATGAAAAGACAAGGACGAAGACGATCGCGAGACACAACCTTTACGAAATAACTAAAGAGCTGGCACTTGTGAAACGCTACATCAGAGAGGGGCGTTTATGGGAGTTGGCTGAAAGCAGATGCAGAGCTCACCCTGCGTTATTGGGTGCACTCAGGAAGCTGAAGGACCATTCTGATATGTTGAAAGAATACGAGCCTTTGAGCAGAGACGGTGCGATGTTCTACACCGGACCGGAAACAAGGAACCGCCCGGTCTTCGAGATATACAGGGAACGTTTCACTGACCGTTATGTTCCATGGTCCGACAAAGCGGCATTGTTTGAAGATACCGGAAGCAAACCATACAGTCGTCATTATGCTGATGAGTTCGCCAGGGTCATGTCATCCGGATACGTTCCGGTGGTGATATCCCCATTCGGGCCTGTACCTGCAGAACTCGATGAGATATATCCTATAGCTCAGTCATTGTTCCCGGAGATCCCTGACGCCGAGACAGAGAGTGCAATGGAAGATGCGATATTCGACCTTCTGGAGAGCTGCGGATTCACCGAGATAAAGGATGCATCCGATGTACCCGCAGGCGATGAAACGTTTGACCTGAACCTCCTGAGAGCAAAGGCAACAGCAAGATATCAATTCGGAAAGGAAGCTGCCGATGCACTCATCAAAGGGGATGTTGAACTGGTCACAAGTAAGAACACCGGAAAGATACGCAATGTGATATCGGACGGTGAACACGTGCTGTCGATGCGCGCGGGTGACGGACTCTTTACGTTAAGGCCGGAAGGCGCTAAGCGTATTCAGGGAAATGTCAGGAAACCGCATATGCGCGTAGTGGTCAGCGATGATGCAGTTCCGTTCGTGTCAGAAGGACGTAACGTATTCTCCGCTTTCGTGACCGCTTGTGATGACGTCAGGATAATGGATGAGGTTCTCGTCGTAGATAAGGATGACAGACTTCTCGCGGTCGGAAGAGCGATGCTTACCAAGGACGAGATGGGGTCATTCAAAAAAGGTATCGCTGTCAAGGTCCGCACCGGAGATAAGTCCTAACGTCTCTTCAGCGAGCTTGATACAGGCCAGAATATCGTCGGCAGTGTTCTTCAGTGTTCCCGCGCTGTCAGCTTTCATACTGAATCTCACGATCTTTCCGTCCAATTCCGATCTGACATATGAATCGTTATCCGGAGCTGTGGACTCGAAGACCGCTTTTGCGTTCTTCTCGTTATCGTATTCGATCACAAGTTCAAGGTTGAGCATGTTACCTCTGTTTTACTATGAACCTACAGATCTCGTCAGCAACTTCCGCTGTTCCCAATCTTCCGCCCAGGTCTCCTGTGGTCAGATCATTGTCCAGGCAGGAACGGACAGCTTTTTGTAGCATATCACCGACATCACGGAATCCCATATCATCTAACATCATCTTCGCTGCTAACACTGCCGCCAAGGGATTTGCCTTGTTCTGCCCCGCAATATCCGGTGCAGATCCGTGAATGGGTTCGTACATGCTCAGTCCGTTGGGGTTGATGTTGCCGGATGCACCCATTCCGAGGCCGCCTTGGAGCTGTGCTCCCAGATCAGTGAGTATATCGCCGAAAAGATTCGGAACCGCAACAGTGCTGAAAGAATCCGGGCGGACTATCATGGCCATTGCCATTGCATCGACAAGCATAAAATCTAATTTCATGCTATGTTCCTTTGCCTTCTCCAGAAAGATCTCGCGCTGCATTCCGTAGACCTCTGTGCACACGTTCGCTTTGTCCACTAACGTGATCTTATCATCACCTCTCGCTTTGGCATGATCGAACGAATAATCCGCGAAACGTTCTATTCCCTTCCTTGAAAGCAACCCGATCTCGAATGCGAACTCATCCTTCGGGTCATCCGCAGAAAGGTTAAGGTCCACATCATACAGTTCTCTTTTCACTGAGACGCTGGCACTTTTCTTTTTACTGTCAAATCTTCCGGAAGCTCCCATGTAGAAGTCCTCTGTGTTCTCCCTCAGGAAGTGAATGTCGAAGTCGAAATGTTTCTTCAGCGGAACGAAGGGATGCCATGACGTTACAGGTCTTAGATTGATGTACTGATCGAACACTGCTCTCATTTTCAGGAGTATGCCTTGTTCCAATATCCCCGGTCTGACACGGGGATCGCCGATCGCTCCGAAGTAGACCGCATCATTCTTCCTGAGTCCGCTGATGTCATCATCGGTCAGTAATTCGCCGGTTGAAAGATATCTTTCCGAACCTATGTCGAAGTATTCCGGTTCGTAGCTGAATTGGGATATCTCAGATACTGTGTCGAGGATCCTCATTCCCGCTTTGATGACCTCTTTGCCGATGCCGTCCCCGGGAATGACCGCGATATGTTTCATTTTGATTCCTTCTTTATCTTTGCTATAAGGCCGCCTGCTTTTATCAGGGATGTGATGAACTCAGGGTGCTGCTGGAATTGGTACGTACTGCTGTTGCATTTTATTATCCCCTTCTCAGGTTCGATCTCGATGACATCATTCTCTTTGATATCTGTCTTGCATTCTATCAGCAACAATCCGACGTTAATGGAATTCCTGAAGAATATCCTTGCAAATGATTCTGCGACAACGCATGATATCCCTGCCTGCAGCAATGAACGAGGTGCGTGTTCCCTCGATGAACCGGAACCGAAGTTCTTTCCCGCTACGATGATATCCCCTTTTTTCACAGCAGGCGCCATATCCGGCCTTACTTTTTCGAATATGAAGTCTCCCATGTGCGTCAGATTCTCGGAAACGAGACGTTCTGCAGGGATTATCTGGTCGGTGTCGACATGATCGCCGAACCTCCAGACCTTTCCTTTCACGGTCATCAGACCCCCTCCAGCTGATCTGGCTGAGCGATCTTGCCTAAGACCGCACTTGCCGCAACGACCGCGGGGCCCGCCAAGTAGACCTCAGAACCTTTGTGTCCCATCCTTCCGATGAAGTTGCGGTTCGTTGATGCCACCGCTCTTTCGCCGTTCGCAAGTATTCCCATGTATCCTCCGAGACATGCTCCGCATGTAGGTCCCGATATGAATGCTCCCGCATCCAGGAATATTGTCATCAGCCCTTCGTCGATCATCTGCCTGTAGACTTTCTGACTAGCAGGGACCACTAACATCCTAACCCCGTCCGCGACCTTCCTGCCCTTGATCACTGCCGCGGCTATCCTCATGTCCTCGATCCTTCCGTTGGTACACGATCCGAGATAGGCCTGATCGATCTTCACATCCGTGCCTTTCACCGCTCTTCCGTTCTCAGGAAGATGGGGGAATGCGACCATCGGTTCTATCTTCGAAAGATCGTATCTCAGCACACTGCAGTAATTTGCGTCAATGTCGGCAGCATACGGCACATAGGAACCGCGAACGGTTCCTTTGATGTAATCCTCTGTGAGGTCATCACACGGGAATATACCGGCCTTTCCTCCTGCTTCGATGGCCATGTTCGATACCGTTAAGCGATCGGCGACAGTAACGTTCCTGACTCCGGGGCCTGCGAATTCGAATGCTTTGTATGTTGCCCCATCCACACCGACGTCTGCGATAATCTTCAGGACAAGGTCCTTTCCGCCGACATGTTCTTTGAACTTGCCGGTAAGTTCCACTTTGATGGTCTCGGGGACCTTGAACCATAATTTTCCGGTTGCGAACACTGCTGCTGCCTCCGTCGATCCGACGCCGGTCGAGAATGCGTTGATGCCGCCATATGTGCATGTATGGGAATCAGCTCCGACGATCAGTCTTCCGGGAGCTGCGAATCCTTCTTCCACCATCACCTGATGACAGACCCCGCTCTTTCCCACTTCGTAATAGTTCGATATGCTGTATTCTTTGGCGAATTCTCTCATCTCTTTCGCCTGTTCTGCCGATGCTACGTCCTTGTTCGGAACGTAGTGGTCCGGGATAAGAACGATCTTATCCCTTTTCGGTTCTATTCCCAGATCCTTGAACTCACGGAATGCGATCGGTCCGGTGACGTCATTGACCATCACGTGGTCTACGTCGGCCTGAACGATCATTCCTGCGTATGCGTCCGTTCCCGACTTATCGGAAAGGATCTTCTCTGCGATCGTCTTACCCATTTTCATTCCTCCATCTTATGTAGTCCCTGTTGATCGCTTCCATCATTCCGTCAACGCTCGTCTCCACGATGTCCAGCCCTACTGCTTTACCAACGGATACACGGCCGTCATTGTGAACATCTCGGATCATCACGGTCACTTCACAGAGCGAATCGCTTCCGCCGGTAATGGCATTCAGACGATACTCGTCCAATGATATATTATCATTGACTGCTCCGCGTATCGCTTTAAGAGCAGCATCGACAGGTCCGATACCCGTGTCCGATACGGTATTGGATATTCCGTCTATTTCCACGGTGACGGTCGCTGTCGGCGTTACGCCCTTTCCCGTGAACACGGCAAATTCCTTCAGCTTCACGATCTCTTTGTATCTTCCTTTCCATCTGATATGTTCAGCGAGAGCCATGAGTTCAACGTCATCGATCTCCTTACCTCCCACGGCCAGGTTCTTGATGCTCGACAGTAGTTCAGGAACGAACTCTTCCGGAAGATCGATCCTCATCCTCTTCAGACGGTCGTGTATGGAATGCGCGCCGGAATGTTTCCCCAATACGATGTGGCGGTCCATTCCCACTAGCTCCGGGAGGAACGCTTCGTATGTTGATGAATTGTTCAGTACTCCGTGTACATGTATTCCCGATTCGTGTGCGAACGCGTTCCGTCCGATGATGGGCTTGTTCGGAGGTATCTGGTATCCTGTAGCGATAGAGAACGTCTTGGAAACAGGTCCGATCTTCTCAAGGTTGACAACTTCGATACCGTAGTTGGCGAAGATGTTCATCGCAACCTCTTCCAACGCGGCGTTACCGGATCTTTCGCCCAATCCGTTCATGCAGACATGAACGATCTTTGCGCCCGCCTCTATGGCGGCCATGGAATTGGCCACGGCAAGACCCAGATCATTATGACAGTGAACTGCCATCGGAACCTTTGTGACCTTTTTCAGTTCACTTACCAGATAGGTCATTGCGTGAGGGGTTATAACTCCCACCGTATCCGGAATGTTTATTGAATCAACTTTAGCATCCTGGACCGCGATGTGCATTTCCTTCAGGAAGTCCAGGTCTGTCCGTGTAGCATCCTCGCATGAGAACTGTACGGTCATTCCGTGAGATTTTGCGTATTCTATGGAATCTATTGCTTTCGCTCTCACTTCCTCGCGTGTCATCTTCAGTTTGTACTTCAGATGAATGTCCGAGGTTGCAAGGAAAGTATGCACATAATCGGCACCCGCGTCAATGACTGCATCAATGTCCTTGTGTGTACAGCGTGCGAGGCTGCAGACCTTCGATCCCGTACCGAGCTTTATGATGCGTCTGACAGTTTCCTTTTCGTTATCCCCTGACGCGGCAAAGCCGACCTCCATGGTATCAACGCCCAGTTCGTTAAGTGCCTGAGCAAGTCTCACTTTGTCGTCAATGCTCAATGCGATGCCGGGCGCCTGTTCACCATCTCTCAACGTAGTGTCGAAGATGCAGACCTCGCTGACATCACCCAGAGCAAGACGGTTGTATTGGCTCGTATGTACCGACTCGTCCCTTTTCTTAGCGCTTTCACTGGTTCGTTGTGTTTTCAAGAAAACCACCTCAAACCGTCATCCAACATCCGTTGATTCAGTTAAGAAGAATCAATTC
>JGI994J12354_10001290_pt1 | contig 25309 bp, 21 predicted proteins | sample IntmicLarv3ML3BL_FD_12354 | JGI IMG/M metagenome (IMG submission 12354)
TTTGAGCATCGCTTCTTTTGACAACATGGCGGACCGGACAATCACAATCAACGGATTTTCCAAAGCCTATGCCATGACCGGCTGGCGTTTGGGATACATGAACATTCCCGACCACATTTTTCCGAGCATTGAAAAAATTCAAAGCCACACCGTCAGCAATGTGACGACATTTATCCAATACGGCGGCGTTGAAGCGTTAACCGGCCCGCAGGATGAATTGTATCGCATGCAAGCTGCGTTTAAAGAGAGAAGAAACGTGCTTGTCGACGGTTTAAACAAACTCGGCTTAAAATGCGACATGCCGGACGGCGCTTTTTACGCATATCCCGATGTCAGCGAATTCGGAACCGGAGAAGAAATAACGGACCGTCTTTTAGAAGAAGCGCACGTTGCCGTTTCACCGGGAATCGCATTCGGCGAATCCGGAAAAGACAATATAAGAATTTCATATGCGGCGTCCGTCGAAAGAATAAAAGAAGCGTTGATCAGAATGGAAAAAATATTCTGCTGAAAAAAAATGCGCCGAATTATTCATGACTTTTTTGAAATTTGCCGTGCACGATTTTAAAAGTGTTACGGTAAAACTTTTTTTGTGTTACAAAACTGTTTTAAACAAAAAGGAAACATAAAACAGAAAATAAAGCAAAAATAAAAGGAGAAACAGCATGTCAAATTCGGAAATACCGTGGAAAAAAATCGCTGTTTTTGATATAAATCACGGCGGACTTTCGATTGCAAATCGATTGAAAAAGTATGGCGCGGAAGTCTCTGTGTTTGACGTTTATGAAAAAGCGTCGGCCGAGAATTTGAAAAAATATGCCGATGAAAACGAATATAGGGTATCGGCGAGTGTGGAAGACCTTGAAAAAGGCAATTTTGAAATTGCCTGCCTGCCGATTCATTTAAGCCCCGAAAACATTTTTTACAAAAAAGCGGAAGAACTCGGTCTTCCGATGATTACGCACCACGAAATGGTCGGCCGCATTCTTCGAAGCGACGAGCGCGTCGCCGATATGAATCTCATTGAAATTACAGGCGTTCGCGGAAAAACAAGCACGGCTATATTATTGGCGCAGATGTTGGCGTATAAAAACAAAGTTGTGCTTCACACATCGGAAGGGCTTTCCTATTGGGAAAAAGGAAAAAGAGAAATGATTGCCCCCGGAATCAGCATTACGCCCGCATACATTCCCGACATGATTGATATAATTATTAACCGCGGCTATAAGCCCGACATTTTAATTTTTGAAATTTCATTGGGTTACACCGGCGCGCAAGACATCGGCGTTTTAACCGAAGCGCAGCCGGATTACTTAATCGGCGGCGGAACGCTTTCATCGACAGATGCAAAAACGAAATTAATCAGCCGTTCCAAAGAAGGCAGCCTTTTCGTTATCAATTATGATGACTTAGAAACGATTGAAAAATTCATCCGCAAAGATCAGGAATTGATTGTTTTTGACGAATCGGGTGCCGGCATTGAAGACCAAACACCGACCGATGTGTATTTGAATGTCGTTATCGGGAAAGAAGGGACGCAGGCGGTTGACATTGAATCTTCAAGAGCGGGCGTATTTTTCAGAGTCGAATTGAATAAAGGATATGACATTCATTCTTATAAAACGGCAATGGCGGCGGCAGTTGCAACCGCGCTGGAATCGGACATTTCCGAAGCGCAGATTGCGGAAGTCATTTCGTCTTTTGGCGGCGTTGAAGGACGCATGCGAGAATATGAAGAAAACGGCTGCCGCATCATGGACAATTCAAATTCCGGATTGACAATTCATTCGGCTGAAACAAGTTTGAATTACATGGTCGAAAAATATCTGAACAAAAAATCTCCAAATTACGATGCGGAGAACATTGGAAATGTTTGGCTGATCATCGGCGAAGAAGATAAAACGGTTTGTGAAGGATTAGAGCCGAAGGATATTGAAGAGTTTTTGAGAAATTGTGCGGGAGAGATTCAAAATACAATCCTTGTCGGAAGCCGCATAAAAATGCATATAAAATATCTGAAAAATGCGGACGGTTTGGAAGAGCCGGCATTTGAGGCGGCGCTTTATGCCGATACGTTCAAAGACGGCATGAAAACAGCCCTTAAAAACGCAAAAGAAGGCGATATTATTATTGCCGCCGTTAAATGTTTCAGATAACGGCGGAGTCAGGTTAAAAAATGAAGGACGAAAAATTAATTATTCACCCGAGGCCGAGCTCGATTGTGGCCTCACTTTACACGCTTCGTGATTTAAATGTCGATGTTGCGATACTGCACGGTCCGCCCGGCTGCTCTTTTAAGCATGCGCGTCTTTTGGAAGAAGACAAACTCCGCGTTCTGACAAGCGCCATGGATGAAAATGATTTCGTTTTTGGCGGACGGGAAAAGTTAAAGCGGACAATCGATAAAGCGATTGAGCTTTTTTCTCCGAAAACCATTGCATTGGTCGGCACTTGCACCAGTATGATTATCGGAGAAGAACTGACGGATTCGATTGAAGATGTTCCGGACGGAATTGCCGTGATTTGCATTGAAACACATGCAGGATACGCGAATAATACGGACGGTGTGATTTCCGTATTGGAACCCGCTGCCGTTTGCGGCATGATTTCGGCGGAAGAATTAGAGAGGCAGAGACATCTTTTAAAGGAAGCAACCGCCGTTGAAGTCAGACACGGCGCCGCCAGTAAAGGATATTTAGAACCGTCCCGCGGCGATATAAAATATAAAGCGGCGGAAAACCTGCTTGAAAAAATAAAAGCCGGAAAAAAGATTATCGGAATATTGAACGCAAAAAAAGAAACGGCGTATATGTTTGCCGATGAATTAATTGCGTTATATGAAACGGCTCGGCTTCTTGGCATGGAAAAAAATATTATTTTGTTTTCAAATACGGATACGAGTCTTGGTTTGCCGCGCGTCCGCGAACACGCCGAAAATGTGACGAAAGCTTTTGAAGAACGGAATATTCCGATTCATGAAATTATCGGCGGCTTGGACGAATATGCCGTCACGGGCGAACGTGTCGGAGAGCTTTTGCAAACCGACTATAAAGAGTATGACGCCGCTGTGATTGCAGGGGTTCCGCATGCGCTTTTAATGGAACCGTTTGCCGGAATGGAACTGTTTTCAATTACAAACGGACCGCGTCAAGTGGTACCATTGAAGGAAATGGGACATCAGCACGTTATGGTAGAAATCGACTTGCATCCGAAAACATTAGGTGTTGTGAAAATTGTACCTTCCGAATTCGGCGACACCCTTCGGGCGGTTTGCGAAGATGATTTGCGGCGGAAGAGTTGAAATAAAAGAAATGAGACTTTAAACAATGAAAAAAATTATTGCGATATACGGAAAAGGCGGTATCGGAAAATCCAGCACGGCCTCCAATATTGCCGCGGCCTGCGCTTTGGAAGGCTATAAAGTGATGATGATCGGCTGCGATCCTAAAAGCGACTCATCCATTACGCTCCTGGGCGGCAAGCGGATTCCGACGGTTTTGGAAACATTGAAAGAGAAGAAAAATGTTTCAAAGGACGATGTGATTTTTGAAGGATTCGGCGGTGTTTTGTGTATGGAAGTCGGCGGACCCGAGCCGGGTGTCGGCTGTGCCGGCCGCGGAATTATCGTCGCCATTGAAACGCTTAAAAAAATTTATCCCGATTATTTGGAAAACGATTTAATCATTTACGATGTCCCCGGAGATGTCGTCTGCGGCGGTTTTGTCGCGCCGATTAAAAAAGGATTCGTCAACGAAGTTTATGTTTTGACATCGGGCGAATACATGCCGCTGTATGCGGCCAACAATATCTGCCGCGGTTTTGGAAAAATCGGAATGGAACTCGGCGGCGTCATATGTAATTCCAGAAACGCCGATCGCGAAAGAGAATTGGCGGAAGAATTTTCAGAGAAAATCGGAAGCAAGCTGATCGGTTACATTCCGAAAGATCCGCTGGTTCAAAGCTGCGAACGCGACGGTTTTTCCGTGTTGGAAAACGCACCGGATTCGGAGATCGCATCCGTTTATCGGCAGCTGGCAAAAGATATTTTGAAAAATGAATCCCGCGTCAAAGCAACGCCGCTGGACGATGAGAAATTAAGAGAGCTGTCAAAAAAATACAGCGATTGACATTGAGAATATTAAAAACAAAAGAAAATATTAAAAACAAAAGAAAAAAGGGAGATAAAATGACATCCGAATTAATTCCGAGAGTTTTGATTTCAGCCGACCGCTCTTCTTCCGGAAAAACGACAATTTCCATGGGAATTATGGCGGCACTTAAAGCGAGAGGCTGGGTCGTGCAGCCGTTTAAAGTGGCGCTCGACTATATCGACCCGGAATACCACACAGAAATTGTCGGCCGGCGCTCCCGAAATTTAGACGGATATTTGATGGGCGAAGAAGGAGTCATTGATGTTTTTGCGCATGCCTGCCATTCGGAAGAGAACGACGGGAAAGCTGCGGAAATCGCAGTCATTGAAGGTGTTCGAGGACTGTACGAGGGGCTCGATGCGTATTCGGATGTCGGCAGCACGGCGCAGATTGCTAAAATTTTAAAATGTCCCGTTATTATGGTGATTAACGCGCGCAGTATGACGCGTTCATGCGCGGCGCTTGTGAAAGGTTTTGCGTCGTTTGACCCCGACGTGAGAATTGCCGGCGTTGTTTTGAATAATATCGGCAGCAAAAGGCATGCCGAAAAGGCTGTTGCCGCCATCGAAAGCACGACAGGAATTCCCGTCATCGGCATTGTTTCCAGAAACCCCGAAATGGATTTTTGGATGCGGGAACTCGGATTGATTCCGATTCCGGAAGGACGAAAAACGTATGAACGATTTGCGGAACGGATTAAACTGATTGAAGAAACCGTCAGCGAAAGCATTAATTTTGACAAATTGATTGACATTGCAAAAACGGCCGGTCCCGTTAAAATTCCCGAAAAAAGCAGATTTGAAAGCAAAAAAGAAAATGACAAGACGAGACAAGCACCGAGAATCGGCGTGGCGGTTGACGAAGCTTTCAATTTCTATTACCCCGACAACATGGATTTAATTCAAGCACAAGGCGCTGAAATCATACCATTCAGCCCGCTTTACGATGAGAAAATACCGGATGTTGACGCGCTTTATATCGGCGGCGGAACGCCGGAAATTTTCGCATTGGAACTTTCATTAAATGATTCGATGAAAAAATCAATTCGAGACGCATCAAATGCGGGAATGACAATCTTTGCGGAATCTGCCGGCATGAATTATCTGACAAATAAAATGACGATTAAAACCCGCGATGCGCCGGATATTTCATTTGACATGGTCGGCATTTTCGATTGCAACACGGTTTACGGCAGCGGAAAAAGAGTCGTTACCTACACCAACGGTATTTTTGAAAAGGACACACCGATCGGGAAAGCGGGAAATAAATTCATCGCGCATGAATTCCATCATTCGATTTTGGAAGACATTTCCGACAAGATCGAATACGCCATAAATATTACGCGCGGCATCGGTATTCAAAACCAAAAAGACGGCATGATTGTGAAAAACACAATCGGAACATATGTCCATTATCACGGATCTTCTTACGCCGCTTTTGCCGAATCGTTGGTGAAAAACGCGCGTGAATATCAAAACCGGGAAGGAAAATAAAATAAAATTGAAAAAAAGGAGGGGGCATTCTGAAAACAAAAATAAAAGGAGATTACGTAATCGCGGATGCCGATGCGATTCCGGCTTTATATGAAACCGGATACTTCGGCAGACCCAAAGACGGAAAGTTATATCTCCGATTTACGGAAGCCGCTTATCTTTTATTCAAAAATAAAATCACCGTTTTGAACGATAAAAAAGAAATGAAATTGGATGATTTTTTTGAATTCGCGGCGCTGAAAGAGGATTTTTTTGAACTCAAATACATTGTCTATAAAGATTTGAAAGAGCGCGGTTATTACGTTCAATCTTCCGCAACGGATTTCCGGATTTATCCGCGCGGCGGACATCCCGGAAAAACGGCTGCGAAAAGCTTTGTGTATGTCCGATCGGAAAGAATACCGATTTCGTTTTCGGAATTAATTTCTCAAATCAATAACGCTCAAAACGTGAGGAAGCAATTTATTTTGGCAATTGTGGATGAAGAAAGTGATATGACATTTTACGATGTGAAAAGAACGGATGCTACCGGCAAATTCGAAGGAGACATGACCGAACCGTTCTCACCCGAAATTTCAACCGTTTCCGCCCCGCTGCCGCTCAAAGCGATTCTTTTCAAAGAGCGCGTCATCTTGGATAACAAGGAAGCAGCGGACATTTTGTACAAAAAAACATTTTTCGGAAAAATGATGGATGATGACAGGTTGCTGTTATCCCTACCGGAAGCCGCTTATTTGGGAGAAAAGGGCGTTTTGAATCTATACGACATGGAAGAAAAACCGCTCTCATCAGAAGATTTTACGAAAAAAGCCGCGGAGATTGATTCTGAATTTGAGAAAAAATATACCGTTTACAAGGAGTTAAAGGACCGCGGGTTTGTTCCGAAAACCGGATTTAAATTCGGAACGCATTTTAGAGTTTATCGAAAAATCGAATCGTTAAATAAGATTCCGCACTCCGAATTTTTACTTCATGTGGTTTCACCGAATTATGAATTCAAACTGCCGGCAACGTCGGGTGCCATTCGTTTGGCGAACAGCGTTCACAAAAGAATGATTTATGCGGCAGATATCGGCACCCGCCGAGAATATATTGAATTTGAACGAATTAAAATGTAAGATCGGTGGCGGTGTTATATGTTTACAGTGATTGCGACGGATATTTCCGGAAGACATAAAATCGATGCCGGCTATTACATGGTCTGTGCCGCCGTATCTATGGAAATGACACCGACATCCATTGAAAAAATCAATGAAATCAACACGGAAGCTTTTTTAATGACAAAATCGCCGGAGCTTGTCGATATTGTGGGCATGATTGAAAAGACGGCGGAAAAAATAAAGAAAAAAGGAATTTTGGTTATCGAACGCGGTGACCTCTTTAATTTAGACGAAGCGCTGTCAAAGTCCATATTTACAAGAGAAATTCGATATCAGGAGTCAATCGGAGATCGAAAAGCAATTGAGTTTGCACACCACGTTTCTTTAAGTACGCGGAACCTTTTGCTTCGGGAAACGGGAATGGACATACGGCTTCCGGAAATTGAGGAGACGAACGCTCAATGAATCCGTTTCAGGAAAAAACCGCTTCGAATCGAAGAGTCATATTGGTGATGCGCACCGACCCGGAATCCGATTTCGAAGACAACCGCCGAAAAACAAATGAGTTTTCGGAATTGACAAAAGCTTTAAACGATATTGTTATTGACATCATATTTCAGGAGCGATATCCCGATAGAAAATACAATGTCGGAAGCGGAAAAGCAAAAGAGATTGCGATCATCGCTCGCGATTTAAAGGCTGACCGCATTATATTTTATGACCCATTATCCACGTCTCAGATTTACAATTTATCCAAACTCTGCAATGAAGCCGGAGCAGACTGCCGAATTATTGACAGATTTCAGCTGATTTTAGATATTTTTGCGGAACGTGCGACAACACACCGATCAAAACTGCAGGTTGAGCTTGCCCGACTCCGTTATGAATTACCCGGCGCCAAAATGCTGGTATCGCTTTCAAAGAAGGAAGAACGCGCCGGATGGGGCGGTCTGGGCGATTATGAAGATTCCTATGAACAGGACATTAAAAAGCGGATAGCGCGCATTACGGCGGAATTAAAGAAAGCGGATTTAGAAGAAGAAGCGCGGCGCGTTTACCGTCATAAAAACGGCTTTTTCATTGTTTCGCTGGCCGGCTATACCAACGCCGGTAAAAGTACGCTTTTTAACGCGCTCGTGAACGAAAATACGGAATCCAAAGATATGTTTTTCACAACGCTGATTCCGAAAACAAGAGCGTTGATGATTGAAAAAAGAAAAATTTTGCTGACGGACACGGTCGGCTTCATTGAAGATCTGCCGCACTTTTTGGTCGATGCTTTCCGTTCGACATTGGAAGGCATTTATTTTTCCGACATGATTCTGCTCGTCGTCGATTTCAGCGAGCCTGCCGAACACATTAAGAAAAAGCTGCTGATCAGCCATGAAACGTTGTGGGAAAAAAGTACATCTAATATCATTACTGTTTTAAACAAATCCGAAATGCTGTCGCGAACGGAAAAGAAAACGAAGCTGGAAGAACTGAAACATTTAATTTACAACCCGATATTCATTTCCGCCAAAAATAAAACAGGCTTAACCGAATTAATGCGTGAAATCAATCAAAATCTGCCGCCGCTGATGACGCGAACAATTTCTCTTCCGAATGATGAAAAAGGAGCGGCGTCTCTGTCCTGGTTTTACGACAACGGTGTCGTTGAAGAAATTTTATACGGAAAATATATGACATTCGAATTCAGCGCAACCGAAGACGTTATGGCAAAAACGGATGATGTGATTTTAAAAACAAGATAATTATACAAAATAATTATACAAAATAAAGCAAACCGGATAAAAACAGAAAAGGCAGCCGGAAGTCACACACTTCCGGCAGAAAAGAAGCCTTTTTCGTGTTACATTTTTTACATATTCACACATTTATTCAAAGTCGAGTTCGTTTTTTATTCCGGCCGAAATCGGCGGAACGATGATTCAAAAAACCGCGAACGGTGTTTTGAGGATCAAAGGGAAATTCAGTGAGAGTGAGAGGCTCAGCCGTTTATGTATTTTTGTCTTTTGAAGAGAATCTTGTCGCCGATGATTGAAACGAGTTCCCAAAAATCCGCGGCATACGCTTTGATTTGAGCGTCCGGATTGAACACGTCAATCGTGTCCATTTCAAATTCATACGGAATCAAACTTTCTTTTGCCGAGTCAAATGAGGTGGTTACAAACCGGTTTCCTTCAAAATCATCTTCAAGATCGATATCCTTCGATAATTCTGACGGTTCGCCGTCGGAATAAAGAGAATCAAATTCAAATGAGTCGTCGTATTCGCAGCCGTTCCAGTCCGAATATTCCAAACCTTCCGTTTGAATTGCAGCGTCGTTAATGCCGTAATTTAAATGGTTTCGGCGATAAGCGCCGCCAATTTTAAAAGCGTTGAAAAATTCAGATTCCGATTCAATTGACATGATTAATACCCTCGCTTAAGTTCGTCTGCTTTTTTGACGACGAACAAATGAAAAAAGGCAGTTGAGGCATATAAACCTCAAATAAGCGGGGTGAAAGTATTGAAACATATAAATATATAATTCGAGTGCCAATTCCGTTTCATGCAAAAATACGATTTTCACATCCATTCCCGTTATTCAAGAGATTCCGAAACGCCGCTGAAAGACATTCTGAGAGCGGCAAAGAGCAAAGGACTCAGTGGAATCGCCATCTGTGACCATGACGAAGTCAAAGGCGGTCTGAAAGCTTTAGAACTCGTGAAAGAAAATCCGAAAAAATACGGGGATCTGCTTATCATTCCCGGAACAGAAGTCAGCACATCCAAAGGGCATGTTCTTGTTTTAGGGATTTCCGAAAAGATTCCGTCGTTTATGACACCCGAAGAAACAACGGATTGGGCGCACGATTTGAATGCGCTTTCCATCATTGCACATCCGTACAGAAAAGCGGCGCATGGAATCGGATATTTGGAAGGGACGGGAGCGGATGCGGCGGAAACTTTTAATTCAAAATGCATCACCAACGGCGCAAATAAAAGAGCGGTAAAAGAAGCAAACCGACTCGGAATGCCGCAGACCGGCGGCAGCGACGCGCATACCGCCGAACTTGTCGGCCGCGGATACACGCTAATCGATGTAGAAGAAAATACAAAAGAAAGCGTTTTTAATGCGGTTCTTCGCGGAAAAACAATCCCCTGCGGCGAAAAAACACCGAAAACCATTGTCGTCCGTCAGGTAAAAAACAATATCATTCGCCGAACGACAGAATTTTTTAAACATTAAACAGGCGGAAGAGACGTGACAGAAACAAGAATCTATCAAGCCAAAAATTCCGAAATAAAAATTGTGCATACGGCAGACACGCATCTCGGTTCCCGCCAATACCACAGCGATATTCGGCGACAGGATTTTTTTGATTCATTTGAAAAAGTGATTGACGATGCCGTTGAAAATGAAGCGGACGCCGTCATTCATGCCGGTGATTTGTTTGACAACCGTAATCCGACAATCGAAGATTTATCGGAAACCATTCTCATTTTATCAAAATTAAAAGAAGCCGGCATCCCGTTTCTTGGGATTATCGGGAACCATGAAAGCAAACAAAATACGCAATGGCTGGACATTTTTGAATCGATGGACCTGGCACAGCGTTTGGGAAATACACCCATCATCATTGAAAATGAAAAAATTTGCCTCTGTTTTTACGGCGTCGACAATCTGTCGGGACCGAGATTGGCCTCCTTTGATTTTTCAATTTATGACAGCGAAATACCGCCGGAAGAAGAAGGAAAAAAAAGATTCAATATTTTAGCGCTTCATCAACTGATAGAGCAGATTTTGCCGGGGCAGCCGCTTTCCTGCGATGATTTTACCGACAACATTTCAATCCCGTTTGATGCCGTGCTGCTTGGAGACAATCATAAATACGAATGTGTCAAACATAAAGGTGCATGGCTGACATATTCCGGAAGCACGGAGCGGTGCAGCGCGGCGGAAGAAGACCCGCGCTCCTACAGTATTTTAACATTTAATGAAAAAGAAATGGCAATGACACGCCGAACCATTCCGACGCGTGATTTCATTCGAATTTCGATTCCCGAGTCGGAAAATAATTTAGAAAGCATTTTTAAAATCATTGAAGCGCACAGTGAAAAAATAAAAAATGCCGTTGTTTTTGTAGAACTTTCCGGCATCAGAAATACATTAATTTCCATCAGCGAAATTGAAGATTTTGTCAAAACCAAAGGCGCCGTTGTGGCTCGTGTCGGCGATAAGCGGGATTTGGAACGAAAAGAAAAAAGAGAACCGGAAAAAATCGCATTTTGCGACCCCGACGAAGTTGTGACGCAAGAATTGAAAAAATTAAACTTAACGGAAGCCGGCATTTTAATGGACGCCATTATAAGAGATTCCGAAACCGCAAAATCCAAAATCGACGAAGAGTCAGAAAAGCGTTTGAAGGAATATCTGAACGAAAGAACATATACGGAAGAATACAACCGACCCCCCGCCGATTTAAAATTGACGGAAAGAAAAAATGACTCTTCAGAGATGACGGAAGCAAAAGATGGCCTTTCAAAGATAACGGAAAAAGAAAGCTCTCCCAAGAAAGTTGAAAACGAAAGCGATCCCCGTCAAAAGTTAAGCCCGCGCCAATACACCCTTAAAGATATGTTTGAAGCGGAGGAAAAGAAATGAGATTCAAGCATCTGCATATTGAAAATATTCGAAGTTATCAAGCGTTAGATTTGGATTTTAAAGGCGGCGTCACCGTTATTTCCGGGGTCAACGGCAGCGGAAAATCAAGCATTTTGGAAGCCTGCTTCATGGGGTTGTTTGGCGGAAAAGTGCTTGACAACACCACGCTTCAAATTTCGGATATGATTCGAAAAGGCAGCACCAAAGCGGCGATTATTCTTGATTTTGAACATGCGGGAGATGACTACCAAATCGAACAGCAATTCAAAGTTTCAAAAACAGGTTCGGCATCTAATTCAAAATCCGTTCTTCAAAAAAATGGAGAAATCATTGCGGAGCAATCCAAAGGTACATATGACGCACTCAAAAAACTTCTGAACATGGATGAAAAAAATTTCCAAAACTGTTCCTATATCCGCCAAGGCGATGTGGATGCGCTGATCAATGCCCGGCCAAAAGACCGCCAGCAAATGATTGACGATTTGCTCCGGCTCGGAAAACTGGAAGAATATCGAGAACGCGCGCAGTCTTCAAAAACAGCGGTCAATCGAGTTCTTCGTCAGGAAACCGATAGGAAAGAAGAGATTTCGAAAAAGATTCGGGAATTAAAAGAGAAAAATCTGCATTCCGAATTAAATCAAAGAGAAGAAATCGTCAAGAGGATAAATGACGACATTGAAAAAATGAGACGGGAAAAAGAAAAAATCAGAATAGAATTGACCCTCTTTGAATCGAAATTAAAAGAAATTGAAAACGGAACAAAAGAGATTCGAACCTTTGAAAAAGAAGCGGCAGACCTTGAGAAGAAATTCAATGATGAAATATCAAAACGAGAAAAGATATTAAACGAAATCATCGAGAAAGAAAAAACGGAAAACGGACTTACAGCAGAATCAAAACAGATCCGACAGGCATTGAGTGAATTCAAAGACATTTCCGGTCCGAAAATCGAAGACGAAAATATTGAACCGTTTTTAACAGCCGCAAAAGAAAATGAAAAAACCGCACGAGAGAGACAACATGTTTTGTCGGAAAAAGCAGCTTTGGTTTCCGCGGAAAAAACAAACATTGAAAATGAGATTTTAAAGACGAAAAAAGAGAAAGAAAACATCAAAGAAAGCAAAATCACTGCGGAAAAGCAAATTGAAGAACGAACAAAACAAATTGCCGCCGCAAATGCTTCGATTGAAAACGGATATGCAAAAGCGAAAATGGAAAAAGAAGAATTTTCGACGCTTTTTGACGAATTGCTCGACGAATTAAAAGAAAAAGCGGCGGAAGCAAATCGTTTCTCAAGCGAACCTGACAAATCGGAAGTCGGTGAAATTTCATTTTATTCGAGTCTTGTCAAAGCCGAAGAGCTGCCGCTGCCGTCAAATGAAAAGATGTGGGAAGATTTAATTTCAGACGTCGAACGGTTGGAAGAACTTGTGTCAAAAACAACAGAAGACGAACAGCTGACGGAAGAAGAAAAGAAAAAAGCATCTATTGAAAGCGAACTTGAAGAAAAGGGAAAAAATATCGAAGATATGGAAAAAGAACTCCGCCGGCTGAATGAAGAAAACGGCAAAACGGAATTAAATTTGAAAAGCGAGACGGCAGAACTGGATAAAAAGAAAAAACGATTGTCGGATTTTGAAATGCTTTTAGCCGACTATTCCAAACAGAGAAATGAAAAAATAAAGCTTTGCCCGATATTGAAAGAAACCATTCCGGCATCGAAATATCAATTAAATGATATCACGGCAGAAGAGATTGACCGAACATACGATATTTTGGCCGGGGTAAAAGAACGGCAGATGACCGAATCCGTCGCTTTAAATTCTGAAGATGCCGAAATAGAAAAAGCTGTTTTGAAAAAAGAAATGCTTGTGAAAGCCGGTAAATGTCCGACCTGCGGTCAGGAAATTAAATCGGATGAGAATCATAGAAACCACGAAACGAAAGACGAATTGAAACGCCGGCAGGAAATTAAAATCCGATCGGAAGAAATTAAAAAGCTGCTGATGGAGACGGATGTTCAGAGCAAAGTGCTGAAAGAAATTCAGGGCATCGATGAAAAAATTGAAAAAATAAATTCTGAAATCAACACCTTGCGCGCCGAAGAAAAAGGAAAAGCCGAATTGATTGAAAAATATAAAACGGATTTGGAAGAGATTTCTCGTCAAAAAACAGAGCGAAACGCGCGAAAAGTGGAAAACGTCGTTTTCTGTGAAGCCCGAAAAAAGGATTTGGAAAACATTGAAAAAAGACTTGTGAATTTAAGAGAAGAAACCGCCGAGAAGCAGAACAAAATCAAACGGCTGACGGAAAAGAAGAAAGAATTGACAAGGTCTGCCAATTCTATTTTAAGAGATTATAAAACATTTGAAAATGAGAAACAATTAAAACTGGACGCTCAAAATCGTTTGGAAGAGATTGAAAAAACAGAAAGCGGTATTGAAGAAATGCTCAAAAGTTTGAAAGAAAAACTTGATCAAATGACGATGGAAAAAGAAAAAGCGGATGAAGAAAAGAAAAAAGTGGAAACCGAATTGGAAATAAAAATGGAAAGAACGCAAAAAGCAGAAAGGCTGCAAGCCCTTGAAAATGAAAAAAGAACGCTGAAAGTATTTATCGCGGGAAGCAAAAAAACAATGGAGCAGCAGGATAAAATCATTAATGATTGGAAGAATCAGATTTCCGATAAGAAAATAAAAATCAAAACGACGACGGAAAAAATTACCGAACTCGGCGGCACAGAAAATATGCCGCTTGAAGAGCAAAAAAGAATTTTGACGAGGAAAAATGACAGATTCGACGAAGAAATACAGAAATGGGAAGGCAAAAAAGATATGATTCATCAGGAGACGGGAACTTTCCGCCGTGAAATTCGCATGCTTTCCGAATATGAAAAAGAATCCGACCTTTTGAGAAATAAAATTCATTTCATTTCGCTTGTTCTGGATGATGTGTCCGTTTTAGAAGAAATGTACCGCCGTATCCGCGCCGATATGCGTTCTAAAAATATCGAAGCTCTGGACCGACTCCTCAATGATATGTTTGAATTTATTTATTCTAACAATGCGTACTCGCATCTGGAATTAGACGCCGATTATAACTTAAAGGTTCATGAAAAAGACGGTTCGGTTTTGGAGCCGAAACAACTCAGCGGCGGCGAACGCGCTATATTTAATTTGGCACTGCGCTGTGCGATTTACAGATTGCTGTCTCTCGGATTCGGTGAAAACAGTACCGGAAAGAATTCGTTGCCGCCATTGATTTTTGACGAGCCGACTGTATTTTTAGACAGCGGACACGTTCGCCAGCTCATTCACCTGATCGAACATATGAAAGAAGACGGTGTCGGGCAAATCATTGTTGTCTCTCACGACGAATCGCTGATTGACTCTGCGGATGAAAATTTCAAAATCGAGAAAGATACGGTGACAAACGCGTCAAGCGCTGCCTGTGATTAATTTTTGACGGCGGAATAAATCCATTCGTCATAATTCGTTAAATCATCGCGGTTATCAAAAATTTCCCCGATGATTCCTTTTTCTTTTAAAAAATCCGAAATCCAAATCGCTTCGATTTTTGACCGAAGTGTCAGCAAAAGAAAACCGTTTGGTTTGAGCATTTTTACGGCTTCTTCGACAATAGAAAACCACAAATTTTTATTGAATTCATAAATGGTTCCAATCATAAAACCGACAACGGCATCGAACGAATTTTCATCAAAATTTTGAGACAGGGCAGAGGCATCGGCAATAATTGTTTTATTCGGATTTAAAACACCGTGAGACAAACCGATGCAGATATCTTCGGCATTAATATCGACGCAAATCGGCGAGATGTTTTTTTCGTAAAGCGCAAGCGTGGACATTCCGTTCCCGCAGCAGATTTCAAGAACATCGGAACCGGAAAACAAAAAGCGGCGACCTGAAATTTCTTCCGTTTTTTGAATCGTGCAAGCGGCTTTTTGGACGCGACTTTTCGAATAAACGGAGTCGTACGGCGGGAGAGTGCCGGATTCTTTAAAAAAGGACAACGCTGTTTCGGCATAATATTCAATGACATCCGAAAATAAATCGGAAGATAAAATTTCTAATTGTTGAAAAGATGACAGCGGCGGCAAAATTAAATCTTTCAAAATCATGAAAAATTCGCCCTTCGTTTTTGAATCAGAAACAATCGGCGTAAATACGAGACAAGTCCCCGAATCGTTTCGACCGGAAGCGGAAGTCGACTGACGTTCAATTAAAACGAATCCGGCAACCGAATCGGGCGTCAGGTTTTTCAAAATCTCGCCGGAAAAATCAACCGGTTTCGGCGAAGAAGCATCGGAACAGAGCAGCAGAACGGTTTCAAAATCGAACATACCGGCTTTTTTCATCTGCGAAAGTTCGGAAAGCTGGCGCATTCCTTCAAAAAGAAAACGCTGAGATCGAAAATCGTTTTCGGTTAAATAGAAATCGGCGTCAATTTTGAAATGTCCGGAAAAAAGAGAGGAGAGGTTTGTCATTTTCATAAAAACGCCTGCTTGTTCCACTTGATTTAACGTTTTTATGCAAACCATCCCAAAATAATGTCGATGACATGAATTCCGGAAACCGTCAGAAACGTAACGATAATTCCGGCAATAATCACACCCAGTAAGATGGAAAAGAATGCATTTTTAAAAGAATATTTAAAAAATATAGCGGCTGCGGTTCCGGTCCAGGCGCCGGTTAGCGGAAGCGGAATAGCGACAAACATCATTAAAGCGAAATTTTTGTATTTTTCAATTTTTTCATTTCCGTGCTTTTCAACGCGTTTAAACAACCACGTAAAAAACCGAGCAAAAATTTTGCTGTGTTTGGATAAGAATTGAGAAACGGGCGTTAAAAAATAGAAAATGATTGAAACGGGAAGCATATTTCCGACAACGGCCAAAAGAAAAGCAGTGAGCGGATCCATACCGAAGATGCCGATTGCAACGGGAATTGACCCGCGGAGTTCGATGACCGGAATAGCGGAAATAAAAAGAACGATAAACCAGGGCGGAAGCCCTTGAAGCAGGTCAATAAAAATTGCGGCAAAATCCATTTTTCAGTTCTCCTGATGAATTAAGATAAATAATTTAGAGTCCGAAATTAAAATTAAGAGTCGGTTTTTCGAAGCAAAGCAAAATGCGCAATCAATGCTTCCAATTGTATTTTTTCATTGGCACCTTCCGTAATTCTGAAATCTGCTTCGCCAACGGCGTCAATGAGACGAATCATTTCGCTGTCCGTCAAATCTTCAATTTTAAAAAGAACCCGATAAATTTGATTCATCACATCATCCGCCGACAGTCCTTGATCAAAAACCAAAGCGTTTAACTTGTCTCGAGCTTCTTTAAATTTGCCGGACAAAGCGGTTTGAATCAAATCCGAAACATCTTCGGGGCGGGCGGTCGCCGTTATTTTGTAAACAGTTTCGGCATCAATGTCTTTCTGAATAAAAGCAGCTGCCTGTAAAGAATTCACAGCTTTTCTCATGTCGCCGCCGGAAACATAAACTAATGCGTTAATACCGGTTTCCGTAATTTTCAATCCTTCCGCATCTGCAATATATTGAATGCGTTTTGAAACAGCGTCTTCCGTTAAACTTCTGAAACGATAAATCGCACAACGGGATTGAATCGGCTCAATGATTTTGGAAGAATAATTACACGAAAGAATGAAACGACAGTTGCCGCTGTACTTTTCCATCGTCCGGCGCAATGCGGACTGAGCGTCATTCGTCAGCGCGTCCGCTTCGTCTAAAAAGATAATTTTAAAAGAAGTGCCGCCGATCGGGGCGGTTTTCGCGAATGTTTTGATTTTATTTCGGACAATATCAATGCCGCGCTCATCGGAAGCATTCAATTCCGTAAAGTTTTCGTTCCAATAATCCCCAAACATTTCACGAGCGATCGAAACAGCGGATGCGGTTTTACCGACGCCGGGCGGACCGGTAAATAGCAGATGGGGCAAATTTCGGGAGCGAACGTACGATTTCAGCCGCTCGATTGTTTCATCTTGACCGAAAACATCATCCAATTTCATCGGGCGGAACTTCTCAACCCAAATTTCGTCTCTCATATGCAATTTTCCTTCGTTTTCAATTTAATTTCAGTGTGCTGAAAATGGAGTGAATCGTATTAATTCTTTTCTATGAAATGAAACTGAATTTAAAAAGAAAAGAGAAGGAGAGAGGTGTTTTAAAATTTTTTAATTTAAAAATAGATTTTATATTTTCATTTTATAGTCATTGTCGAAAAAGTGACTTTATTTATTCGACAGATTCCATAGGCAGCTATTGAAAAAATATAAAATTACTAAAAAGTATATATAAAATCACTTATTATGTGTAATTATACATTTAGAAATGCATGTAAATTTATGACATGAATTGAAGCGGCGGTAAGAACACGACTGCAAAAACGTATCGGCTGAATCAACCCTTCAAAGAAAACATATAGGTAAAAGTGGAACGATGGATGAAAGGATGGAAAAACCCGAAATTAAAGCAACAATCGAAACTCCGGTATTCAATGCTTCAAATTCGGAAGATTTAAGCGGAATTCTAATCAAAGATTCGGCGGCGAACATGGCAAAATTGCTCGGTGCTGTGGCCGTCTTTACTTTCGGAAACATTGATCTGAAGATATTTGAATCATTAGAAATTCCTATCATTGATATGACACAAATCAAGACAATTATTGAAAAATTAACTTATTTAAAAAATGAGAAGTCATTTCACGTTCAGGAATTGGCAGAAATAATTCATGCCGAAGCCGACCGGAACGCCTCGTTGATTCGGAATGCGGCCGCGATTGAATACAGTTTGGGAAATATCACCTGCGGAATCGTACTCGGCATTGTCAGAACGCAGGATTCCTATTCGATTGTTGTTCATAATATGGAAGAAAATGAAACCGTCAAAGTCATTCGCGAATGTGAAAAGCGTATTTATCCGGAAACATTTAGAAATGCGCTCCGTCTATCTTTGGGCATTTCAATAAAGGGACGGGAAGGAAAAAAGGTCGGAACAGCCTTCATTATCGGGGATGAAGAAGAAGTGCTGTCGCGTTCACATCAGATGATTATTAATCCGTTCAAAGGACAGGAAGCCGGTTCGGAAATAAATTTGAATAAAAAAGAATCATGGGAAACGCTAATGGGATTTGCGCAACTGGACGGCGTATTTATCGTATCGGATAACGGCAAAATCATCGCTGCCGGCAGATACTTAGATGTTGACACCAGAGACGCGCATATTGAAAAGGGTCTCGGAACGCGCCATTTATCATCGGCATCCATTACCCGAGGAACAAACGCAATTGCAATTGCTGTTTCAGAGTCGGGCGGAACGATCAGAGTATACATGGACGGAAAAGAAGTGATTTTAATTGAACCGAAAAATTCGATAATCGCTGTCGATGGAAAAAAGCTGATTAATTCATAAATAATAAAAAACGAATACGAATAAAACAATAAAAACGAACAAAATAATAAAAAACAAATTTTCGAATAAAAAATGAAATCAATGCATTTCATTTTTTAAAGAATATATTTTATTAATTCTTCCGTCATGACGCTTTCACAAAAAACGCATCGGAGAATAAGTAATTTTGTCGCTTCGTTTTCCGTGACAAGGAAATGCGTTTCGATCGGCTCGCTGGTGTTTGTAATGCAATTCGGATTTATGCATTTTAAGATACCGCAAACGGAATCGGGAATTTGAATCTCTTTTTTATTGACAACTTCAAAATGACGGATGATATTTACCGTTGCTTTCGGCGATAGCAGAGAAATAGCCGCCACTTCTTTTTCCGTGAGTTCGCGGCCTTCGATCTTAACAACGTCTTTGTCGCCGCGTTCGCCGCCGGCATTCATGACAACACTGACAGTATTGGTAAAAGACTCGCCGACGCCTAAAATGTGAAGCACGTTTAAAGCCTGACCCGGCGTAATGTGGTCAATGACGGTGCCGTTTTCAATCGCTTTAATTCTTAAATCATTTTTATCGCCGAGCTTTGAAGAACGCCGATTTTTATCGGAAGTCATATTTTGACCCCCATGACTTTGCAAAGAATCGCCATTCGAACGGGAACGCCGTAGAATGCTTGTTTAAAGTAGCCGGCATGCGGCGTATCATCCACATCAAATGAGATTTCATTCACACGCGGCAGCGGATGCATAATACGCATATCCGGTTTAGCGTTTTGAATGAGTTCTTTTGTGATGCGCATACTGTTGGAAACACGATTAAATTCGGCCGGATCCGGAAAACGCTCTTTTTGAATACGCGTCATGTAAAGGACATCAATGTTTTCAATAACGTCTTCCATGTTTGTTGTGACGGTAACATCTATTTTTCTCTTTTTCAAATCTTCGATAATTCGGTCGGGAAGACGTAATTCCGGCGGAGAAACCAGATCGATTTTAGCATTGTAGCGAGAAAGCGCGTAGCACAGAGAGTGAATCGTTCGGCCGTATTTGAGATCGCCGGCAAGAGCAATATTGAGATTGTCCAAATGACTTTCGCGTTTAATTGTATAAAGGTCAAGCAGTGTTTGTGTCGGGTGGTGCCCCGCGCCGTCGCCGCCGTTAATAATCGGAGAGGAGGAACAGACGGAAGCCATCAGTGCCGCGCCTTCGCGGGGATGGCGAAGAACGACCGCATCCGCATATTGAGAAACGACACGGATGGTATCGGACAACGATTCCCCTTTGACAATGGAGCTGGCTTCAACCGAACCCATATTCAAGACCTGTCCGCCGAGCCGAATCATGGCGGTTTCAAAAGACATTCGCGTCCGTGTACTCGGTTCAAAAAAGAGAAGGGCTAAGACTTTACCGTCTAAAATTTTAGATCCGATTTTTCCTTCGGCGATGGGCTCTAATTTTTCAGCCATTTCCAAAATTTCATCAAACATTTCTTTGGTGTATTCCCGTGTTGAGATAATATGATGCATCGGCTGACAGTGCCTCCTGAATTCTGCAAATGTGACTTGTAATGATGAACTTAGATATAACTTTGATGTAACTTTGATGTGAAAATGAGAAGATAAAATATAAAGATGCTGTATATTTTGAAAAAAATTGCAAAATTCGGGAAATGGTATATAAAGAAAGATGAATAAATTAAGAATAAATTCAAATTTCATGAAGGGAAAAAATGATTCAAATTCAAGTTGCTTTAGATGTGACCGAACCTGACCGTGCCGTGAAAATTGCCGAGGAAGCCGTTCGCGGCGGCGCCGATTGGATTGAAGCAGGAACACCGCTTATCAAAAGTGCCGGAATGGATATTATCAGAAAACTTCGCAAAGCTTTCCCCGATAAAATAATTCTTGCGGATATGAAAACGATGGATGTCGGAGCCGCAGAAGTGGAGATGGCGGCAAAATCCGGCGCAGACGTGGTTACAATCCTTGCCGCAGCCGATGATTCCGTTCTCAAGCAGGCCCTGCTGTCGGCAAAAAAATACGGCGTTCGGATTATGGCGGATTTAATTTCTCATCCCGACCCGAAAACGCGGACGGCAGAATTGGAAGCGCTCGGAATTGATTTAATAAACATTCATGTCGGCATTGACGAACAGATGACGGGCGAATCGCCGATAAACATGCTTCGAACCTTGGCCGCACAGACGAATATGGAAATTGCCGTTGCCGGCGGACTGACACCAAAAACGGTACAGGAAGCCGTGTCATTTGGTGCCGATATTGTCATTGTCGGATCTTATATCATCAATTCGGACGACGTCACCCGCTCCGCTTTGGAAATCAGAAAAGCGGCGGATTCGTCGGAGAAACAGAGCCTGCCGAATTCAAAATCAAAAGAAGAAGAAATGTTTGATATTTTCAGAAAGGTATCGACAGCCAATATTTCCGATGCCATGCATAGAAAAGGTGCGATGCAGGGCATTTCATCAAAGCGTCCCGGGAAAAAAATAGTCGGACGCGCCGTCACAGTCCGCACATTCGGCGGCGACTGGGCAAAACCGGTTGAAGCAATTGACATCAGCGGTCCGGGAGATGTGATTGTAATTTATAACGGCGATCACAATATTGCAATGTGGGGCGGCTTGGCAACACTATCGGCCGTCAATCGAAAAGTGGAAGGCGTCGTGATTGACGGTGCAATTCGAGATTTTGAAGAAATTCAAGGAACAGACTTTCCGGTCTTTGCGGCAAATATTGTTCCGAATGCCGGTGACCCGAAAGGACTCGGAGAAATTAATACGGAGATTGTCTGCGGGAAGCAAACCGTCAATCCCGGAGATATTATTATCGGTGACGACAGCGGTGTTGTGGTTGTTCAAAAAGAACGCGCCTATGAAATCGCTCGGCGTTCCGAAGAAGTTTGGAAACGGGAAAAAAGACTTGCAGAAGAAATACGAAACGGGAAAACATTGGCAAGCGCGCTTGACCTTTTGAAATGGGAAAACAAAAAATAAAATAATCCTCCCGCTGTGAGCAATTTTAATTTAAAATAAAAAGGAAACCGACAGAGTGGAAAAATGGCAAAAAGAATACAAGACGTACCGCTTCTTATGACACCCGGACCGACACAAGTGCGCGAAAATGTGAGAATTGCCCGTGCAATTGAAACAACAAATCCGGATATTGATCCTCGTTTTTTTAAATATTACAGAAAAACATGCCTCAAACTTGCAGAATTTATGAATACGGAGTCGCAAGTGTTGATTTTAGGCGGAGAGGGGATGTTGGCGTTGGACGCGATTTGTGCTTCGCTGACGGAAAAAGGCGACAGAGTGCTTGTTATTGAAAACGGCATTTTCGGAGAAGGATTTTACGATATGGTTAAGGTTTACGGTGCCGAGCCGGTTTATTTCAAAGGCGACCGAAAGCGCGGTATTTCGCCGGATGAATTAAGGAAATTTTTGGAGAATGATTCTGATTTTAAATTTGCGACAATCGTTCACTGCGATACGCCGTCGGGTGTTCTCAATGACATTAAACAGATTTGTCCGATGCTGAAATCGTATGGGATTATAACAGTTGTCGACGCCGTCTCATCTATGGTCGGCGAGCCGCTTTTGACGGACGATTGGGAAATCGATATTTGCATCGGCGCGTCTCAAAAAGGATTATCGGCGCCGTCAGGACTGTCCTTTATAAGCATTAGTGAAAATGCGTGGGAACTCATTGAAAATCGAAAAACACCGATTCCGTCTTATTATTGCAATCTTTTAATTTGGAAAAATTATTTTGATGACTTTTGGTTCCCCTACACCCCGCCGATTAGCGATATTTACGGGCTGAGAATAGCTTTGGAGAACATTTCAAAAGAAAAAGAAATAATAACCCGCCATAAAAAAATTGCAACCGCCGTCAGAAAAACAGTTGTTAAAGCCGGTTTGTCTCTTCATTTGGAAGCGGATTACTGCAACACCGTGACGGGAATAAACGTTCCGGAAGGAATTGACGGCGAATCGTTGGTTCAAAAAATCGTGAAAGACCATAGCATTCTAATCGGCGGCAACTTCGGATATTTGAAGGGAAAAGTCATCCGAATCGGTCACATGGGAGAAAATGCCCGGACGGAATATGTTTCGGAAACATTAAAAGCAATTCAACAGACATTAGAAAACGAAGGAATCGTATTAGATATGGACATGGAAACCGTATTTTTGGAAGAAATGATAAAAAGCAAATAATTGAAATAAAAACAAAAATAAAAAACGAAAACAAACCCCCGTTTTAATCATAAAACGAATCAATTCGTGTTTGAACCGCCTGATTATGAAGCAGACGCGTCTGCTGTTCCCATTCCGTCCGCGGCGTATACAGGCGAGAAGACAGATTTGCCAGGGCTTCTTCTCTTGTTTCAAAGATGCGGGGCGGAGTTGTAATGGCAACGCGAGCCGCTTCTCGAACAACCCAAACGCCCAAAGGCGCCCAATAACTTTGATTAATTTCGCGTATCGAGAAAATGAAAGCCTGTTTTTTAATTGAATCTAAATATTCCAAAACAGAAAGACGGGCCGCATAATAGCCGCCTGTAAGCGATGAGTATTCTTTTTTGCCGTAAAAATCTTCGTGGTCCTGCCCGATAAATGTTTTTTCGCCGTTCCAAACAGAGTGCGGCAACCAGACTTCTAAGAGTTCGAACGAAAAACTGCCGGGAAGAAGAAGAATTTCGAAACGGTTGCCGAATATTTCGCCGGAAAGCAATGTGATTTCACGCAGATGCGGATAATCCTTGATGCGGTGAATCAATTCTTTGCCGGTCATGTCATCAATTGCTGTAATCGACCAGCGTGTCGGGACCAGCCGACGGTCGCGGCCAAGCAGACCAATCGACATCAACCGCGTCATCTGTTCGTTAGAAACATTGCCGTGATACAGTTCGGAAATCGCGTCTTTGGCAAGCGCGTCCGTATCATAAACCAAGCGGTCGACCGCATTCGGGACTTTCGGATTTTCCGTGAGATTAAAATTCTTGATTTGACCCGACGGTCCCATCGGCATCATCGTGCTGTCAAATTTCAAATCAGAAACAATCGGCTTTTTAAACCAGGCTTCGGTATCAATCGGTTTGGCCGAAAGTGCCAGCTCTTGCGTTTTCATAAGAAGCGGAATATCCGCTTTGGCATCCGACGGCTTAAACGTTGTGTTGGCGCGCACCAATGCCGTCCGCATAGAAATCACATCCTGCATTCTTAAATCGTGCCAGCGGCGGGAATCTTCCATAAAACCGGGGTCGTGTGAAATTTTTTCGCGAAGGATATCGGACGCTTCACCGATTTCCAACTCGGGCAGCTCCAGCGACGGCGGGATGAGCGGTCCGGCGGACAAACTCGGATAATTATAGCTGCCGACAAAAACAGACGGAGGAGACGGCCCGAAAACAGTTGTTGTTTTGGAAAGGGCGGAAGTCAGACGGTTGTTATTTTTAAATCGTTCTAATATCGGGCAATAGGGACGACCGCATAAGCCTTTCCCTTTGCAGCGCATACATTGCCCTTCAGACATTAAAATCCCCGCATTTACACCGGACAAACGATTTAGAGAGAGCGAATGAAATCAACAATGATTTTGCCGTCTTCTGTTAAGCTGTATTTGTCATCCGTCTTTTGAATTAAATGACGCGAAGACAGATCTTCAAGGATTTGAGTCGTCGCCGACGGAATAATGCGGGCGATTTTAGATATTTTACCGGCGTCTGTCGCTCCTTTTGAAGCAAGAATTTCCAATATTTTTCGACGGTTGACATTTCCGTTAATAAAACCTGCAAGCTCTTCCATTTTTTTTCAGCTCCTGTGATTCATCGATAATATATTTGTGATTGATTGCGTGCAACCCTGACTTTTCGTACAAATTCGATTTTGGCAAAATGAATCATAATTGTAAATGAGAATCGTCAGAAAGAATAACAAATGATAAAATCGGTTTAAAACATATTATATTTTTGCCGCAAATACCGAAAAATTCCGATTACAATAAATATGATAGCCGAATATCAGCATATTAATAAATATAACTTTTTTGAGTTTTCGGATACTTGAAAATTTTAAAAAGGGTTATATAAAAACAGAAACCTATGAACTGTTAATAAAGTGATATAAAATCACGGATTATAAAATTTGAAATTGCGGAGAAATATATAGAAATGAGTACAGGAATGTGTCCGGTTTGCGGTTTACCAGAAGAGTTGTGCATTTGTGAAGAAGTTGCAAAAGAACAGCAAAGAATTACCGTAAAAGTTAACAGAAGAAGATATGGAAAAGAAGTAACGATTGTCGAAGGATTGGATTCCAGTGAAATTGACGTTCACGATTTGGCAACGTATCTGAAATCAAAATTTGCTTGCGGCGGAACAATTCGAGACGGAACAATCGAACTGCAGGGAAATCATATCGGACGCATGAAAGATGTTCTGATTCAACGCGGAT
>JGI994J12354_10001291_pt1 | contig 25299 bp, 20 predicted proteins | sample IntmicLarv3ML3BL_FD_12354 | JGI IMG/M metagenome (IMG submission 12354)
GGGAGTTTCAAATGTCCGGGGGCTTGGGCTTATGATAGGAATAGAGCTTGACCCGGGTGTCGGAGAAGCAAAAAATATAATTTCCGAATGCATAAAAAACGGACTTATCGCCTTGACTGCAAAAACTCTCGTCCGCTTTTTGCCTCCGCTCAATATCACTTATAAAGAAATTGATACCGGGCTGGAGCGGTTTTCCGCCGTTTTAAAAAACGCAACTAATAATTAAAGGATTGATTATTTATGAACCACCTTCTTAAGCTCCTCGATTTATCCGATAAGGAAATAATCGAAATACTAAACCTTGCCGACCAACTTAAATACGAGCAAAAGCACGGCATTGACCACAGGCACCTCGCAGGAAAAACTCTTGGCATGATTTTTCAAAAATCATCAACGCGCACAAGGGTATCTTTTGAGGTCGGAATGTACCAGCTGGGCGGTTCCGCGCTCTTTTTAAGCTCAAACGACCTCCAGATAGGACGCGGCGAGCCTGTCGAGGATACCGCGCGTGTTCTTTCGCGCTATCTTGACGGCATTATGATACGTACCTTTGGACAGCAGGAGGTTGAGGATTTAGCCAAATACGGTTCAATTCCGATTATAAACGGTCTTACCGATTTTGCTCATCCCTGTCAGGTGCTTGCCGATTTAATGACAATCCGTGAATTCAAGGGCGGCTTTGACGGCCTTAAGCTTTGCTTTATCGGCGATGGCAACAACATGATGAATTCGCTTATTGTCGGCGGACTTAAGGTTGGAATGGCCGTTTCGGTCGCTTGCCCCGATGGCTATGACCCTGACGAACAGATTCTTGAATTTGCCAAAAGCTGCCCGAATTTTGAACTTACACGAAATCCCCTTGAAGCTGCTAAAAATGCCGATGTTGTTTACACAGATGTATGGGCGTCAATGGGACAGGAATCGGAGTCTGATAAGCGCAAAAAGGCATTTGACGGATATCAGGTCAATGAAAAATTGATGGCTGAAGCAAACAGCGGAGCAATGGTCTTGCATTGTCTTCCGGCACACCGTGAAGAGGAAATTTCAGCGCAAACCTTTGAGCTTCACGCAAACGAAATTTTCGAGGAAGCCGAAAACCGTCTTCATGCACAAAAGGCCGTAATGGTCATGCTGATGAAGTAATTTTTTTATAGCTAACCCAAAAAGTCTGTCACTGCTTTTCTGAGTCTTAAGCGGCTGATACAAAAATAACCATCTCATTGTTAAGCACCCTACAGGCGATGTTCAGAAGCTAAAAGTTTCACCCGAAAATGCCATAAATTATACGCTTACCTCGGTGAAAATACCGAGGTAAAAATGATGCTAAACTGTCCTCCAATCGCAAATCCAAATAGTATTGACAAAGGGAAAAATGATGGCTAAATTAATCAACGGAAAAAATGAATTACAAGAAAATGTAAATGCTCAAAATGCGCGAGAAAAGAAAGCTCTAAAAAAAGGTAAACCCATGCTGTTCATCCTAATGCTGGCAATCATTGTCGCTTTAGTTTTCAAAAACACCCCGGCATATATTTTATTTGGTTCTGTCGCTATTGTGAGCATGGTATGGTTTTGCTGTTACATGGTAATTTCGTTGCGCGGAACAAGTGATTTATGCGGCTTGAGCGGCGAAAGACGTGCATTGGAACTCTTGTCTGAATTAGATGATAATTACACTTTATTTTACAGTGTCAATATTCCGCCCACCGCTGAGGCGAGAGCCGCCCAGCTCGATATTGTTGTTGTAGGTCCTACAGGCTTATTCATTGTCGAGGTAAAAAATATGAATTCGCATATTGTGGGAAGATATGATGAACGCGAATGGACTCAACACAAAGTAGGTTGTCAGGGTGGAAAATATGAGCGCGATTTTTACTCTCCTGTAAAACAAATAAAAACCCACATTTATAAGCTTAGTGAATTTCTTAAAAGTGAAAATGCTGGTTGTTATATTAATCCCCTTGTGTATTTCAGCAACAATGAAACGACGCTTGATGTGGATGGCGGCGACGTGCCTGTGTATGGATACGAAAACAGACATGATATGCTCAACCATGTTCGCTCAGGTAAAGTTTTGAAAACAGGTCAGCAAAAGAAAATTGAAAATGCATTGATGAAATTACTGTAAAACACTTACTAAACTCTTTTAAAGCTTGTCTTTTTAAATGTAATATTGTAAAATTGGTATGCCAAATTTATTTGGCTTGAGATTGTTTTAACAATCGATATAGCTAACTCATCAAAGGCGGTTGTCCATAACATCGCAGTCACAGCAAGAAAGGCATGGTCATAACAATGAAAAAAACAACATCAATTATCCTGTCCTTATTAATATTCGTGCTGTCCGGACTGACCGCGCTTGCGGCAACAAGTCAGGGCAAGGCTTATTTTTCGGGGCAGACAGAGGTTTCCGCCAACAGCACAATTACCGTCACATTTACCGTCAGTCAGGTTGAAAAAATGACCAACGCAAGCGGAACGGTAACCTTTGACAGTAAGTATCTTACATTTGTCAAAAGCAGCAGTGCCATGTCAAATCCTTGGGTTGTTCAAGTTGTAAATACCGGCGCAGGACTTAATTTCAGCGCGGCGGACAACACTCGCAAAAGCTTCAGAAGCGGCGATGTTGGCTTGTTTTCGCTTACCTTTAATGTTAAGGATCTTCCAAAGGGAACAAAAATACCTCTTGTCTGCAAAAGCATAAAAATAACCGATAATATAAGTACTGTAATTTCAGATTTTACATATTATCTTACTATTCCTTTGCCCGTTCCCTCCCCAAAGCCTTCACCCCAGCCTCCGGCACCGTCCGCACAGCCATCTGCATCCTCGGGTGCTTCGGCTGTTACATCGGACGCGTCATCACCTGCTATTCCCGGCATTGATTCTTCCTCTCCGGAAGTATCCTCCGTACCGGAATCATCCTCATCACAAGGATTTATGGAACCTGAATCAATCGAACCTATTTCAGAGGAACCTGATTCAGCATCAAGTGAAGCTCCTCCCGAAAGCTCAGAGGAGGCTGTTGTGCAAAGCGGCATCATTACAAGCGTTGAGCCGAAGCCGCTTTTGTCTACGATAAGATGGGGACCACTTGTTATTGTTGCCGTGTTCGGTATTTTGCTCTTCGTCTTTGGGTCAATAACAGGATTTATGCTTAGAAAAAAGAAGTAAGTCTTGAAAATAATTCCCCTCCGGTGGAGGAACAGGAAATAATTCCCCTCCGGTGGAGGGGTGTCGCATAGCGACGGGGTGGTTAGTCCATGCGCAATCAAATATCATATACTTCACTGCCGTACAATCCAAAGCTGCGTGAACGCGCAAAAGAACTGCGACGAGCGGGGAATTTATGCGAAGTGTTGTTATGGCAACAGATACACAAGAAAAAATTCAAACGATATGATTTTGACAGACAGAAAATCATAGGAAATTACATTGTGGATTTTTACTGCGGAAATTGCAATGTTGTCATTGAAATTGATGGAAAGTCTCATAATGAGAAGCGTGAATATGATAAAAAGCGTGATGCATTTCTTGAAGGATTAGGGTTGACAGTTATTCACATTACCGCTGAAAGCATATTGAGCCAGCTTGATAATGTAATGGTAATGCTTTATGAGCACCCTGCCTTTATGGGCAGGTAAATATTCTGCCGTGAAATTGAGAAGCAAAGAAACCACCCCGCCGCCTTGCAGGCAGCACCCCTCCACCGGAGGGGAATTTGGGTTTTTCGGTTCTTTAATATTCCCCTCCGGCGTAGGAACAGAAAATAATTCCCCTCCGGTGGAGGAACAGGAAATAATTCCCCTCCGATGGAGGGGTGTCGCATAGCGACGGGGTGGTTAGTCCTTTTAAAAATAGGATCATTCAAATTGCGCTTGATAAGGAGATGTAAACGGTCTTGAGAATTTCCGATAAATGGACGGATTATGAGCTGCTGGACGCAAGCGATGGAGATCGACTTGAACGGTGGGGAGATATTATCCTGATTCGTCCCGACCCTCAGGTCATATGGCAGACCGAAAAAAAACATCCGGGATGGACATCGGCTGACGCGCAGTACTGCCGCTCCGATACAGGCGGCGGCAAATGGGATTATTATAAAAAAATGCCGGATATATGGCCGATAAAATATAAGGATTTAACCTTCAGACTTAAGCCCATGGGCTTCAAGCATACAGGGCTTTTCCCCGAGCAGGCGGTTAACTGGGATTTGTTCGCCGGTATTATCCGCAAGGCAAACAGACCTGTTAAGGTGCTCAATCTTTTTGCATACACGGGCGGCGCAACCGTTGCGTGCGCCAACGCCGGAGCCTCTGTTGTTCATGTTGACGCGGCAAAGGGAATGGTTATCTGGGCAAAGGAAAATGCCGCTGTTTCGGGACTCTCCGATTCACCGATAAGATACCTTACCGATGACTGCATTAAATTTGCAGAGCGTGAATATCGGCGCGGCAATAAATATGACGCGATTATTATGGATCCTCCGTCCTACGGCAGGGGACCCAACGGCGAGGTATGGAAATTAGAGGACAGCCTTTTCCCCTTTTTACAGGCGACAAAAAAAATCCTGTCGGACGATCCGCTTTTTGTTGCGGTAAATTCGTACACGACAGGATTATCTCCTACAATTATGGAAACTCTTTTAAATTATCTGTTAAAGCCGTCCTTCGGAGGAGAAACAACCTCGGACGAAATCGGGCTTCCGATAACACAAAGCGGATTTGTTCTTCCGTGCGGCAATACCGCAATCTGGCGGAAATAATACGCATTACGCGGCAGCAATATATTTTGCTAATGCCACAATATCCGATACACCGGCATTGGGACTGCTGTCGGCAGTTAAAAACTTCGCCGCTTCAAGATATGCGCCCGAAAGAGGTGTGTCTATACTCAAAAGATGCTTCTTTATTTCAACAATATCAAGTGCAGTAATATAACAGTCGCCGTCAACGTCACCCTTTACGGCGATTGTTTTTGTTGTGCCCGGTATCAGTTGATTTGAGCTGTTGTAAAGATCCGCAGTCATACCTGTTCCAATCAGTGCATTGCCGGTTACTTCAGAAGCTTGTTTGTTGAAAATCTTAACGGTATTTGACGAGCCGGTCAAAAGATTGCTCTTAACTCCGTCAGCGCTTGTCGTTGTGATTCCCGCGATAATATTCCCCGAAATTCTGTATGCGAGTGATGATATGATGTTTGAGTTATTAAGGGAGTGCGTTTTTGTGGCGTAGGGAGCTATATTGGGGGTTGTGCTCAATCTGTAAGTAACGGTATCCCCGATAAGCTTCATTTCGTATATTGCCTGTATTCCCGAGAGACTTGGTTCATTCCATGTCTGAAGATCTCCGCCATTAAGATTCACGCTTTGAATCGCACTGTTTGTGTTGAAATAAATACGATCGTTATAGACTCCGATGTAAGGGCTTATTGACCAATAGCGACCATCTCCTAACGGCCATGCAGCATTTACAGTATAAACGTTAGTTGCCGAACTTCCATCAAACAAACTGGACTTAATAATCTTAGATGTGTATTCTATATAATACCATTTATTATTTACATAATACATTCTTGTCCTAATGTTCTTCCAGTATATATTATCATATGTAGCATTGGTGGTTCTGGGTGTTTCAGGTTTTTGCCAGCTATGGTGCGGGGTAGAAGTTTGTCCGATTGCCGTATCGCTTAACAAAAAGTTATTGTGCATAACCCGTCCAAGTGCGTCACTTACAGGGTCATCCCATGTGACATCAACATGATACCAGTTGCCGTTAAGCTTGACCATATTCCACGCATGATTCATGGCAGTAGATGTAACCACTGCAAAATCAATACCGTGCTTTTTCATAAGCAGAGCGAAAGCAAGGGCATACCCTTCGCATACAGCTTTATTATCAACAAATATACCGTATGCAGATTGTGCCGCAGGTATACCGAGGTTTACCGAGGCAGTATCATATTCGGAGGCATAAACAAGATAGTCATGTGCCGCAAGAATCTTGTCAGCGTCTGAAGCATTTTGGGGAATAGCCGCAAGCGCTGCGTCAACACCTGCGTTAAAAAGAAGCTTTTGCTGTGCGATTTGTGTAGCATTACCTGAATATTGGAAGGTAATGCTTGAAACTATATCGGTAATTGGATTATATGAATATTTTATGCTTCCCGTAGCATAAAATAAATCGGGATTTTTACCTCTAACTGACGAATAATAATCCATAATATCAGAACGTAAAATATTAAATGACGATATATTTACCGATGCATCGACATTTTTTATCCCTCTGTATATTACATCCTCAAGACTGTTCGTTGTTCCCATAAGAGAAACATTCTCGGCAACGACAGGCATTGGCAGTCCGAATTCCCGCGATTCCTCAACTACAACATAAATTTCGTCAGAAAAGGTTTCCGCTCCCATTGCCGAAATACCGGAAAGAAGCAGTGCGAAAATGAGTAAAAGCGACAGTGACCGTGCGATTTTGATTTTTTTCATTGTTACATACCTCCTGTTAATTTTGGTCTTGTGTCCACACTATCTAAGTCCAAAGCTTTATGATGTCCGATATTCCCCTCGTTGTCATCCTCGAGCGCAGCGAAGGATATTACGCACTGCGGTGCGTATTTCATAAATATCAAAAAGGTTTATTGTCATTCTCCAAACAACAAATAATCGAAGAACCCATTGCCGAAAGCTGAAAAAAGAGCGAAGGATTCTTCGCTGCGCTCCAGAATGACAACGGGGAGGAGCGGTTGGAATGAGAAGGATTGTCAATTTTTAGCTGTCATCCGCGCGGAGTCACGTAGGGCGGGGGCTTGCTCCCGCCGTGCTCCTAATTTAATTGATTCCGCGGCGGCAGCAAGCCACCGCCCTACATGGTTTCATGCAATACCGTCCTTAAGTCGATTACATCGCAAACGGCACATAATACGTGTTCTTATTCCTTAAATCCGTATTTTACCATCAAATCTCCATAAAAGTCCAGAACCTCATCCTTAAGCTCCTGATTTCTTTCTTGATAATAATATTTAATTCGGTCGATAAAGCCTCCCGAAAGAAACGCGACAAGCTCCGCGCCCTGCGGCGGGTGACTTTTCACCTGAGTTTTTGCGGCTTTATTTTGATTTGCAAGAAACTCTTCTGCTCCGGATTTTTGAACCATGCATATGGAAACTGTTATGTTTACATAATTAAGCCATTGCAGGATGATTTTTTCAATTTCGTCAATCGTGCTTGCCCGGAAAATTACCCGTCCGTAAAAGTTAAGGTTTTTTTTCTGATAAGCAGGATAGAGCGATTTATTTTTATCAGCAACTGCGTGGTACTGTTTTTCAAGAAGGCTGTTGTCATACGCCGCAACCTTGACAATAAATTTATATCTGCCATTATCAAAATACTTATGGATAATATGTATAAGCTTACCGCATATATCCTCGCGTACAACTGCAAGAACAAACCGGAAGCCTCCTGATTTTCCGTCATTCAGACGGCATTTCTCATTTTCGTATTTCCATGCTTCAACCACTGCCGGAACACTCCCTTTTTTAAAAAATAAAGGTCACCGTTTTGAATTGCTTGTTGGGTGAATAACGCACAGATACATTAAGTCCGTTCAGCGTCATCTCAAGAAACTCTTCAAACTTTTCTCCGCTGTACTTTATGCTCAAGCAGTGATGTCCGTTGTCTTTTTTCTCTTTAATTGCCGCGTTTATTCTTATCCTTGCCGTTATATTATATTCCGAAAACAGCAGCTTTTCAACAACAAAATAATTCATTTTGTCAGCAGTGCATTCGCTTATCGGATAAGGATTTTTTTCAAGCTTGTGGTCAATATTAAGCTGCGCGGTTGTTATGTTGAAATAATCATATGATATGAAATTATCAAGACCCTCTATAAGCGGGTCATTCCACGTTGCGTCAAGATAGTAATAATCGCCGTCTATTTTCACAAGATTCCACATGTGAAGCTGTGAACCGCCGTCCTCATCAAAGGCTTCACCGCAAACAAGCGAGCATTCTATACCGACAAAAGCAAGCATAAGCTGCATGGCTCTGGAATAGCCCTCGCACACTATCCTGCCGTCGTCAGAAAATGCGCCGTATGCTGTAAATGAAAGAAATCTTCCTTCTGTATCTGAAATCGCCGACACGTCATAGCTGCACGACATGACAATAAAATCATGCACCGCAAGCTCTCTTTGAAACTCTGTTGCGTTTGAGGGAATAGTTTTAAAGCAGACGTTAAGCCTTTCCTTTATTTTGGCATTCTTTGTATTTATTTCGGTAATCGCCTTTGTTTTATGTGCCTGGTCGGGATTTTTCAGTAAATCCACAGTTTCTAATGCATAGACCAGAGTTATACTCCTTCCGGTCGAGCGCAGATAAATTTTCCCGTCAATCCAGAACATTTCGGGATTGTCATTCCGAACCGCAACAAGAACCTGAAGATATCTGTCCTGGTTTTCGAGCTTCTCACAGCGGACAACAAGCGTGAGCGTTTTTGCCGCCGAAATAATGCTGTCATAAAGCTGTTTTTCCGATGCACTGAGAGCGTTATAATTGTGCCGGTTTGTTACTTTTGCAAATGAAAGAGAAAGGCTTATCGGAACAATTTCGGTTGTATTGATTTCTTCCTTGATTTCGTTGTCGTCAACAACAAGCTCTTCTTTTTTGACGGTGGTTTCAGAGGATGTAACCGCCGGTTTTGACGATACAGTCGGAGTCACCTTTGATACGACCGCCGCGGAAGCCTTTTTTGAAGATGACGGTGCAGCGGATGATGATTTTGTTGCTTGCGAAGGCTCTTCAGATATAGCGGAGGTCTCTGTTTTCGTGTCGGACAAAACCTCTTCGAAGCTTTCATCCAGGGAGGATATTATGCTTGATACTGCCGTATTTCCGCGAAAAAGCCTGCTTATCTTATTACAAGACGTAATACTAAGCGAAAATATTACAACTAGTATTGTGGCAATAACCCTCTTCATGTTAACCTCCGTTCAAACCTAAGTTATAATGCACCTGTTTTATACAATGACAAAAGATTTTTTTTGTGTGTGTCAAGAGATAAAACAAGGCTTTTTTTAAATGCATTTTCCTTGAGAAAGCTTATGTTTACCCGACCGTCAATAAAAAGCTCTATTTTGTCTGCAAGGCTTAAATATTCTTTTGTTGCAAAGAAAAGGCTGTCCTCTCCGTCGTCCATAAGCTCTTTGGCGGTATCAATATCCGATGCGATGACCGGAATCCGGCAATAAAACGCTTCAAAGGTTGCGATTCCGAAGCCCTCATGAATTGACGGAAAAACAAATAAATCTGCGTTTCGCAGATAGTCAAAGGTGTTCTTTTTAAAACCCAAAAGCTCAACGTATTCCGAAAGATTATGCTCGGCGATATACTCCTCAAGTTCCTGTCTCATTGAGCCGTCACCCAGAATATACAAAAACATATTTGTGCAGTTCCTGTTGTTTGCAAGCTCGTCTATAGCCTTCAAAAGAATAATCTGTCCCTTTTGCGGTTCAAGCCGTCCGATATTGATAAGGATGTATTTATCACCCTTCGCCATAGAAAGAGGATCAAAATCCCTTGAGGTTTTTTCAGGATTATAGTAGTCGATAAAGTTGTACAGCACCGAGATTTTTTTGTCCTTGATTTTTTCCTTTGCAATTATAAAATCCTTGACGCATCGTGCAACAACGATAAGATGAACGTTTTTAAAGCAATTAACTGTAAAACGGTTAAAAAGCCTGAGCAATACGTGCTGAGGCTTTTTGCTTTTTTTCCATTCATCCATATTATGAATTGTGGAAAATATCGGTATGTTTTTATGCGCCATTAGAGCTGCGAGCCGTCCTATTGAATCGGCTGCGGGCAGATGAGTATGCACAACATCAAAGCTGCCTTTTTTAATCATCCTTTTAATGGTGAACAAAACCTTTGTTATACTTGTTTTTACAATGTTAAGGTTTATTGTTTCAACGCCCATCTCTTTAAGCTCTTTTTCAAGATTCGAAAGATGATTAAGAAAAACAACAGTTATTTTATTTTCGTCTATTATGGATTTGCAGACATCAGCAAGCATTACCTCTGCTCCGCCTATTCCGAGTCCGGAAATGATGTAAAGAATGTTCATATAGCTGCCCTTTATTCTTCTTGGTTAATGTGATGAATCAAGATACACTTTTTTTATAAGCTCACCGGAACAATAAATATGTCTGTCCAGATTTTTTTCGATATTTTTGAGTCGGTAAAAGCCAACTGTCCATCCCGCGAATGCTCCGATAAAAACTCCAAGTCCGTAAAAATTTGATGACAGGCGAAGCGACAAAAGCGTTCCGAGGAATGTAAAAACAAGAAAAGCAAGTGTTGTAAACATCGCACCCTTTTCGTCATCAAAGTAATAAAGAAAGATAACAAGGCTGTACATAATAAATATCAAAAAGTAGCCCGCGGCAAGTCCGGGATAGATTACCATGACCATTCCGCCGAATCCAAACTGGGGCAGAAAAATAATTGCAACAAGGAAGATAATTACCGTAATAATCATCTGAATAGAGATTATGTGCAAAACCTCTTTAATAAGCGTTCGGAACATTTCACGTTTTGCAGCACGGATATAGCTTCCTGTTCCGCCGATAATCTCCTGACAGTACGCCTGATATCTGCTGTGGAAATTAACCTCGACCTGAACCATAAATATTACCATTGTCGAAATATTGGTGAACATCGCAAGGCAGGTCGCCATGTCATAAACAGGTGCCGAACGGAATGTGTTTCTTACAACAATAGAAAAATCCGAGAACCACCAGAAAACAAAGTTATGAACATAAAGACCGAGTATGTAAAACAGATTCGTAAGAAAAAGCAGTTTAAAGTATTTAATATATTTGATAACCTCGCGATAATTTTTGCTGTTCTCCGAAAAGAAGCCCTTTACAAGAGAAAAAAGCAAAAAGGCAATAATCCAGAAGCCGACGGTAAATCCCAAAATAATTCCGGTGGTAACCGCCATTTTGAAAAGCTTAACCGAAACAAACGCGACAATAAAGGTTACAACCATTCCTGCGATAAACGCAAAAGATATACGCTTGTATTCCTTAAGGGCTGAAATATAGGTCATGTTGAAAAAAACAAGCATAAGCGCCGTGTACATACAGTAGGAAAGCAGAACAAACAAAGGATTTACCTTTCCGACAACTATTTCAAAAACAGCGAACGGGATTCCGGCACATGCTCCCATAACTACATTTACAAGAAGTCCTATATAGTAGGATGGAAGAATATCCTCTTTCTTTTCTTCAAATATCTTATCTGAAATATACCTTGAAAGCACCGAATTCAGCGGTGCAGTTATAATGAGCGCAAAAATAAAAACATAAAGGATAGTTGACGCAAACAAATCACGCTCTGCGTATCCGACCTTGACATAATCAAGCACAATATACATTGCAATAAGAGCTGTTACAATCATAACAACCGGTCCTATGGTTGCAAACGAGGAATAAATCGAGCCTCTGAGAGTATGGAATATGCTCTGCTCGCGAAATATTTTTTTAAGCTCAAAACCTATGCCTGCCATATCTTCCTCGGCTCCCTTCCCGTAAACATTGTCTTATATATATCATTATACCTTTGCAGAAAGTCTTTGTCTACATATTTTTCTTTGACGCGCTTTATTCCGTTTTCACCCATTCTTCTGCGCATATCGGGATCCTTGGCAAGCGTTATTATAGCATTTGCAATCTGGCTTACATTCATAACCGAAGCAACGATTCCGCAGGCGTTTGGAGGATCGCTTGCATTAAGAATGTCGTAGCAGTCTCCGACCTTTGTGGTAACGCATGGCTTGCCTGCCGCCATTGCCTCCATAATTGAAAGAGGCTGTCCCTCACTTATGCTTGTAAGCAAACACATGTCCATTTTCCCGAGATATTCCTTGACATTTATTCTTCCTGTAAAGATTACGTCCTGCACATTAAGGGTTTTTGCAAGATCCTTGCATTCCTCGGCATAACCGGGATCCTCGTCGTCCGGTCCCATTATATAAAGTCTGAGCCGCGGCTCGCGTTCCTTTGCATAGCTGAATGCGGTAATCATTGTCTTTATGTCCTTAATCGGAGATACCCGGACAACTGCTCCTATGTTGATATACGGTTCGCCTGCGTCCTTACCCTGAAGGTTTGAAAAGGAATCTATGTCTATTCCGTTCGGAATAACCTCGGTTTTACTGTTTGAGCATCCGATATCCTCCTGAAGATCCCGCGCGCCGTCAAACAAGGCGACAACCCAGTCGGCACGTTCGTAAATACAGTGCGAAAGCTTGTAAAAATGGCTTATCCATAAATCCTTGTAAACGCCCTTTGTCCAGTTGATTCTGATGATTTCCTCCTCGCGCTCACGGGTATATATACCGTGCTCGGTAAGAAGCAGGGGACGCTTATAAATATGCTTCGCGCAGCACCCTAAAATGCCTGCGTAGCCTGTCGATATGCTATGGTAAACATCTGCGGACGGGATTGTATTTTTAAGCATAAGAAAGACCGGAAGAAAAACCGAACGGAAGGTCCATAAAAAGTCCGTGAAAACCGTTCTGTTGTAGAAAAGGTCGTAATACTCCTGAACTATGTCAAAAAAGTCCTTGCCCATAAGCACGTCATTTACAGAAATAGTCGTATCATAAAACATGTCAAAAATAAGCTCCCAATTGACATCCTGACCGAAAATCAAACCTCTGAAGGCTTCCCTTTCCCTTTTTGACATGCGTAAACGCTTACTGCTTTTTATTACATTGTCTGTATCATTAAGATAGGTTTCCCTTACCTCTGTGACATTCGGCGGCAGCTTGTATTTGAATTTTCCGCTTTCTTCCTTGCCGACAATAACGGTCTGAACCGCAAATTCGATATCGGAAAGTGAGGATATAAGCATTTGTGTCCATGCGGAAGCTCCTCCGACAGTATATGGATAACAGCCCTCCGCAAATAAACAAACCTTCAAAGCTTTCCCTCCTCTTTTGTTAGAATAAAATTGTTAGTCATAAACTTCATCCGCAGTGATAATACGTACATTTTTTTCTGTTGCCTTAATAAGAATCAAGCCGTCCTCATCGTGTCTTGCCTTTGAAATATCACAGCCGTAAATTCGCTTTATCGTGCGTTCGGTTCTTAAGATGAAAAATCCTTCGCCCGTGAAGTTTTTGATTTCGGCATTGATTTCGTTCTCGGAATATTTGATATCAACATTCATATAGAGGAAGTTTTTAGCCTTTACGGAAAATTCCGACATTTTATAGCTGGGAACCCATCCGTATTTCCATTTCTGCCAATTCAGATATTTCGAAACCTCGATAGAAGCCTCACGCCATGTATGCTCAGGTGTTTCATCCATAATCGGCAAATCCATGTCCATTTCGTGGGTAACTATGCCTATTGCCGTAACATAATTTGCAAGACTCCAGCGCTGTTCATCGGTTGAATAGAAGCCCCGGCTTGAGTAAGGAACTGTAAGGGTATTCTTGTCGATATATGCTAAATCAACTTGATCAAGACCTCCTGATATCGTACTGACACCAGGGAAATATTCCCGTATTTCATTAGCAAAATCTGTTGTTTTTCCGGCGGGAAGAGAAAGACCCTTCAGCTGATATTTCGGGAAAACCTCTTTAAAGAAGCTGCTGTCACGTTTTAAATTTGCTGTAAGGTTTCCCTCTCCTTTTGGAAGAGTGTATGCTATCTCGCCCTTGTTTCGCGTAAGCTCCCTTGAAAGGAACTCGATGAGCGACTGATTGTATTTTCTTGTGTTGTTGAAATCAGCCTGAGACACAAATGCGGTGTATACAAGGTTTGAGTCACGCATTATCGAAACAAGATCCGACCACATAATATCGCGTGTGAATTCAAGCATTTCACGGTTGTACTTTTCTTTAAGCGCCTCATCGTTTTTAGAGGTAATATAAGGGAAGTTATTAAGCATCGTCGCTTTTGCGTTTACGATGGGATAAAGAAAATCATCGTGCAAATCGCAAAGAAATGCTGCAAGGATTCCGATACCTGATTTTTCGCGCATCATCGGTCCGTTGACGACAAAGATTGCGCCTTTTTCGTGATAGGTTCTCCACATCAAAGGATTTTTGTCCTCGTTTCGGACAATGTCTTCGTCTGTACAGACTGCATAGGTTTTACAGCTTCCGTAAAGCTTTACCGGGCTGGTGTTAAATTCAAATTCATCCTCGGTTGCATACGGTCCTCCGACAAGAAGACCCTCCCACACCTCAAAATCTGTATGGGTATATTCATCGCCTGTTTCATAAATGCCCATTATACGCTCAAGCTTACTGTAATTTGCGCGCGTTTTTTCGGGAAGCTGAGTGAAAATAACATTTCCGCCCTGCGCCATATATTCAATAAGCATGTCAATCGAGCCGATTGCATCGATATTCCGGGTCGTTATGCATACCGAATAATATTCATTGAGCTTAGCCTGAGAGAGCTGAGCAAGCGATTCGATTATTATTGCAGGCTGCTTAAGATATCCATACGCGACTGCAAAGCTTTTACCGATTTCCTTGTCCTGCGCACCTGCTCCCGTAAGAACAATGTTGGACGGCGCGATAGCCTCGGATGCGACAGGCTGTGTTGTATCTATTCTTTCATTCAGAGCAAATGAAACTTCTTTATTGGATGCCGATGCCGCAGGTACTGTTGAGTCGTAAACAACTACCTGAAAGAGGAAAAATATTAAAATAAAGAAAAATGATACGGTAAGATAGTTTTTATGCTTTAACAATGACATTTCACCTCTTTTGTTGTTGCTTTAATGATGTTATTTGCCTGCTCCCGCAGACGCAAGAACCTTTTGTTCTTTTCTGAGAGCTTTTTTCTTTCTGCTGCCCAGATAATGCGCACGCATTACCACAACAATGGAGCTTATGAACATCTTAAACAAATACATGATTGGCTTAAATCCCGAATGCATACTCTCGCCGACAAGCCGCTCATGCATTACGGCGGGAACATCCTTTATTGTAAAATTGTTTAAGAGCATCTGGATGACCATGTTTGCGTCCGGATAATCCGTGACAAAATTTCCATAGGTGCCGTAAAAGGAAAAGGCTTTTTTGTCAAGACCCTGAAGTCCCGAGGTCGGGTCGGTAATCTTCCATTTGGTAGAAACCTTTATTATAAAATTGAAGAATCCTATAACAAACTTTTTGGCAAATCCAACCTTGAACGCGGTACTTTCCTTCAAAAATCTTGAACCGATAACAATATCGGCCGGCATTTTGGATATAAGCGCGTCATAAATCCTCTCTATATTGCAAACATCGTGCTGTCCGTCAGCGTCAATCTGGATTACGTACTCATAATCGTTTCTCATTGCGTACTTGTATGCGGTTTTAAGCGCTGAGCCGTATCCAAGATTGTAAATGTGAGATATTACCTCGACTCCGTGCTCCCTGCAAATATCTGCGGTATTGTCAGCGGAACCGTCGTTAATAACAACAATATCTGCCTTGTCCATTATCGGAAGCGCTTTAAGATTTTCAAGCACCGAACCGATATTTTGTGCTTCGTTATATGCCGGAATAGCAATAAGAACTTCTTTTTTCATATATTATAACCATTCCTCTCTGTATAAAACAATCAATCATTCAGCGGCTTCCAAAAACATTTTGAATCCCTTAAGATAGTCAGCATCATTCTCACTCAATTTGTCAATAAATCTTTGGCGCAAAGCCTTGTCGTCAATAAGCCGTTTAATCGCTTCTGCCAGATTGTCAACCGAAAGGTCAATAATAAGTCCGTTTTCTTCATTTGTAATCTGATCGCGGTTCCCTGTAACATTTGACGCTATTACAGGCTTCTTTAGAATAAGCGCTTCGGCAATCGCAATGCACCAGCCTTCATAGTGAGTTGCATGAACATAAATATCACACTGCTTAATATAGGGGTAGGGGTTATCGGTCATTCCGCAAAGTATGAATTTGTCTTTAAGACCGTGCTTTTCAATCAGTGATTCTAAATGCTTTCTTTCCTCTCCTTCTCCCATAACATACCATTTTACGTTGTCATATCCCATAGAAACAAGCTTTGCAAAAGCGGGAATTGCGACTTCAAAGGCTTTTTGAGGATGAAGTCTGGCAACCGTTAAAAGTCTTACTCCATCAAAGCTGTCGGTGAATCCTGTTCCTTTTTTTGCATTGCTTCGGATTTCATCGGGAAGTACAATGTTGTCGAATATAACGGTTTTGCTGTTATGCTCGGGATAAATCTTCAAAAAACCGTCCTTTACACTGTTAGAGACACAGAAGATGCTGTCGATGCTTTCATAGAATTTTTTATCAAGCTCTTTTATGTATCCTGCCTTTTCATAATCAACGTGTATATAGCTTATTTTTTTCTTCGCCTTAACACGCTTTGACACATAATATGTCGCTGCACCCTCGGTAAATCCAACAGCTAAATCATACTCTTTTTTTACGGTTTTTTGATTGTCGGATAAGCATTTCCAGAAAAATTTATCGAACAAAAATTTTTTTCGTTTAAGCTGATAAAAAAGGTTCTTTACAGCATAAGGAATATAGTAAAAGCCATACCCCCTGCTCAGCATGTTTTTGACAACGGTTTTTGCGATATAGCGGGTACCCTGTCTGCTCAGCACTGAAAAATTTTTCGGATCGGGATTTAAAACATTTACCTCTTTCGGCAGCTCGTCAAAAAGCTCTCCCAAATCAATAATCGACAGCAAATCTATCGAGTACTCAGTGTAATCGATAAGCTTAAGCAGCGATACCAACACACGTTCTGCACCTGCGCGGCTTAAGTTATTAATAACAATCAGAATGCTTTTCAATATTAAGTTACCGTCCTGACGCATTATTTTTCTGCGGGCTTTATCGGCGTGTGATTTTTCTTTTCCGCAATATTACCCTCGTATGGAATAGCAAAGTTATTTAAAGCGTATTCATTCTGTGTAATCTTATAAACAATAAACTCGCTGTCCTCGTAATAAACCTTCATTTCCTTAGGGAAATACTTAATGTATTCCTGAGCCCAGTAGTAGGCTTTGGCGGATAATACACGCCTTCCTATAGGATCTGAGTAGAAGAAAAGCGGATCATACATCGCGGTTTCCCCAAAAGCGTCAAGAGCAATATGTGCTTCATCAAGAGTTATGTGGTCGGTCGTCTTTGGCATTCCGTTGCTGTAGTGAATAACTTCATTAAATTCAAGCGGACGTTTTTCTATATAGACAAAGACATATTTTGTCGGTACGTAGATTTTTGTATCCGGCTTAAAGTTGTCCATTTCAAGAATAAAATCCTTAAGCTCGTAGTGGAAGCCGTAGCCTCTGACCATTGAGGTCTCATCAACAGGAGAAACTATTGTCCATTTGTTTTTCGGGAAATTTTCTACAATATCATAGTAAACATTAACGGCGCTTGTCAGCTGCTCACGGAAAGCAGACGGCTTTCCTATCCAATGTTCTCCGCTTTGGACATAGTTTAGCATGAGTGCCGAAATGACAGCCAGAACGACCAGATGAACCATTCTTGTATATATGTTTTTGCGATGAAGAACGTCATAAAGAAGCTGGAAGGGTCCCGCAAGAATTATTGGCGCAAGGTATCCGTAAAAAATCTGAGAACGCGCAAAGTCCATTATCATCGGGAAGCCCCTCATGGGAATAAAAATAATTATAAGTAAAAATATGCCGTACAGTGTAAATCCTATCGCAAGCCTTGGCTGGTCGTTCTTTCGGAAAACCAGTGCCTTTATAAGGGAATAAATCAAAATAAACGCCAGCGCATACAGAAAATATATGAACCATTCAAGACTCGTAATCTGAGAAACGTACTCCTTTGCCTTTATCTTCATTTCTTCAAAAGTCTGAGGTATCTCTTCAGGCTCATTTGACGGAGTCACGGGCACTGCGTCCGGATTGTTGGGGTCGGGAGGAAGCTGTCCGGCAGACGCTTCGGATGCCACATCGGCCTGTTTATCCTTTGACATAACTGTAAGCGCCCATTCCATTGATCCGTGCCATTTTTTGCCGTTGGCAAGACCCAAAAACATCGGACCCGCCGCCGAAGCAAGAGATATGACAATTGCAAGAGACAGGCTTATAATAACTTTTTTATTGAATATTTTCCAAAAATTGGCAATAACAATTCCTGCACAAAGCAGCACCGCAAGAATAGTAACATAAAAGTGAGCTGAAATTGTAAGCGAAACAGCAATTCCAAAATATACAAGATCGCTTAGCTTTCTCTTGACAAGATAGCGGTGAAGGAATATTCCGCAGGGATAAAGGAAAAGCATACCAAATTCCTGCGGGAGCGCAAACTGCTGCCGCCAGGTTCCGCCTGCAAAGGAGGTTGCGGCATAGAAGATCAGCGCGGCATTGGCAACAAACGCCGATTTAAAAATGCGTCTGCACGAATAATAAAGCATTGCACAGATAAGAACACCGATGATACCGCCCATAAACCTTGTGACAACGGCGGCATTGAAGCCGGTAAGCTTTGCCAGAACCGACATAATGTTGTGATATCCATAGGGGTATATACCGTCAAGGAATATCTGATTGTTGTCAAGATAACGTATCCAGTTTGTATGTACATAAATATCGGAGGTTCCGTACTGTGCCTGAACAACCGAGTGATAGCACCTGTAAACTGCTGCGAAAACCATACCCGAAGTGAAAATCACAAGATTGACCGGATTTTTAAAGAATCGCTTTGTATCGGTCCAAAGATGACCGAATATTTGATTTTTCCATCGTGTGTAATAAATTTTAAAGCTGTAAACACCCTCATGTGTTCCGATAAAACGGCTGAGCAGCGTATTTGAGCTTCTTACAAAGCCTTCCCGCCTTATGTAATATATGTAGCCTATATAAATAAAGGCAATCATAAGCAAAAATGTGACAACATTGTATATCCCGATAAGTGCAAGAAAATATACAAGGGATATCGTTATAAAGTTGGAAACAAGAAAAGCCTTAACAAGGTTGTCAGTAACATTACCCTTGTGAATTCTGAATCCCATCATCCAAAAAGGAATAAAAAAGTATATTAAAACAAACAAGGCAGATAATATGCAAAGTGTAAATATGCTTCCGGCAATCAACGGGATCCCCCCTTTACGTCAAATTTATGAGTCTATACTTTAACACTTCCGGAGCTTGTAAAGAACCTTACAAATTCAAGCCCCTTCTGCGACAGCGAAATATCCGATGCCTTAAGGTCGTCAAGCGTTTTAAAGAATTTTCTGTGCTGACCTGTTTCGTAGTAGGTTTTAAGAAGGCAAAGATATGAGCGTTCGTTATAATCATGCAGGGCAATACCCCTTAACGCCCATTCCTCTGCAAGTGCATACTCCTTTATGTGAAGAAGTATGTCAACTGCGCTTGTAACGTCCTTTGAGGTAAGCGAGCCGGGATGATTTTGCTGCATATTTGAAATAAGGTCGATATAAAGATACGCGTGACGGCGGTATTTTACCTCATCGAGTATTCCGCTTGTCAGATATTCAAGAACATAGTCGGCGTACTGCCGGTTAATCTCATAATCGCTCTTATTTTTTTGATATTCGTCGTCAAGACCCTTTAATTCGACAAGAAAATCACTGGTGGCATTCATGATTGCGGTAGCCGCGTAGTGAGAGGTTTCAATATCCTCATCGTCAAGCGCCTTTGATATCGTTCCGAGACTTTTTTGAAAATCCTTTTTAAGGCTGTCAAGGAGTGTACGCCGTTTATCTTCGTTGTTTGATACGATAAAAACCTCTTCAAGCGGTACTGCCTGAATTTCGGTTTCGTAGTCGGGAAACATAATGTTTTCAACCTTACTTTTGGAAAAATTCACATCGTCATCATATACAAGCTTTTTTCTGAAATCTATCTTGTACATAACGTAAGCGCAAACATAGTACAGCGGTCCGATAACCGGACAGAAAAACATTACAATTCCTGCCGAAGCCCTGTGCAGACGGCGGCGAAAGATAAAATTGTAAATTGTATAGACTACGCTCACTATTGTGTTGATGACAAGTATAAGTATTACCCAAAACAATGCCCATCCGTAAGTCACAGAATGTCCTCCCTAATCAAATAATTTAGTTTCCCTTACTTCAATACCGTCCTTGGCAAGACGCTGTAAAACGTATTTCGATTCGGCAATGTCGGTACTTGATAAAAGCATAAGCAGTCTGCCGCGGTCATCTGTTCCGATATAGTCACTTACACGAAGATGCGCGCGAAGCTTTGCACCCTGATAGCCAAGGCTTGAGCCGTTCAAATCGACCTCAAACAGCGAGCATTCTGCATTGTCCTTTTCCTTTGCTTCCAAAAAGATATTTGCAACATCCTTGAAATCCTCGGAATTAAGAACACAGGTACCCTCGATATATCTGAAGGACTGCATACCGTCGGTGTAAAGGTATGCTTTTTCGATAGAGGACGAAATAAGCTTGCAAAGAATTGCAAAAAGATTTACATGGTATATCGTAATATTTTCAAAATTGACCGACCAGAGAAGGAGTATCGAAACCAGCTCACCGTTGCTCAAAACCGGAGCGGCCATAAGCGGAAGATCAGGGTCAAAATCACGGTTTACATAAATTTCGTTTTGTGCCATACTGTCGGCAAGCGGTCCTAATTCGTAGAGACGTATGGTCTTTTTAAGCGCTCTCATGCTGCCGGGAGAGGTTGCTACAAGACGGCAGATTTTCGCGTTATTTTTGCTTACATTGTAAATACAAAGGTCATTTGAGCGCATGATGGTCTGAATAACCCCTACCGCCTCAAAAAGTATTTTTTCAGGCTCAAGCGTGTTAAGCTTTGATACGATAGAATATATTTTCGCCAGAGAATCGTCATAGTTTGTGAGACGCTCATCAAGAACATTTTTGATTTTCGTATTACTTTCGTTGATTGCATAGATATCCTCAAGCTCCTTTTGTGTAAGCTCAATAATATCGTCTCTTTCGGCAATCTGCTGTCTGAGCTTATCGCGCATATAACCGACTATAACCGCAATCGCAAAAAGCGAAAGAACTCTTATAACGGTTTGATAATCGACTATAACATCAAAGAATTGCATTCCCGATTGCCGCATGGCGTTCCAGATATAGTAAAAACATGCTCCCAGTACGGCGAGCGACGCCTGCTGAACACCGAAGGTTACCGCGATTATAACTACATAAAAAAGCATGAAGTCGATATCCTGAAGATATTTTACGTTTGAGCATATATAGGAAAGCACAAAGAAAAGCACAAAGGCAAAAATATTTTCAAGAAAGCTTACAAGAATCTTCCGCACAATTTTAACTATTTTCGGGAAAATCTTGTTTTCATTTGATGCTTTGATTTCTTTTTGCTGCTCTGCCTGGAAATTTCTTCGCAGCGAGCGGTAAACATAGCGCATTCCCTTTTCAAATCCGACAAGACATCTGTGTCTGAATTCCAGCTTGAAACGGCTGGAATCAACCGCTATATTAAGACGTCTGGAGCGCTCCTCTGCTGACTCCTCATCGCTTTTAAGCTGGACAAGAACATCATCACCGGAAACCTCAGGAAGCTCAAACTGGTCTTCATCGCCTTCCGATTTTATCCCGTAATCAGGATCATCCCTTATTTCTGCAAGACGGCGGACAACCCCGGCGATTTCATCGCCTGTAACGGTGTCTCCCGATACATTGTAAACGCTGTGCCGATGATTCGGCGCGCTTACAACCTTATAAACAGCGTCAATCGCGTCGGTTATATATGTAGGACTGATTATAAGTCTTTCGGGGCTTTCAACCAGACCTGTTTTTATTGCCTGCTTGCACATTGCTGCGGCAAAATCATCCTTTTTACCGCTGTCAATGGCTCCGTAAAGATTTGATATGCGCAGCACGGTTGTTTTCATATCTCGTGTTTTATTAAATCCAAGACACAAATCCTCGCCCTGAGAAATAACGAGCGAACGAACATCCTCCGGATTTTTTTCTGCATCCTCATTAATAGCTTTGAGATGTTTTGTTCCGTAAACCTCATGCGAAGAAATATAAATAAAGTTCTTTATTCTGAGGTCGTCTGCTATTATGAGCATGTTGGAAAGCGCCGAAAGATAATTCATGGAATCTCTTTGAGGAATGTCCCATGTGTAATTGCAGTCGGTCGCCCCCATGAAAATAATAGCATCGGGCACGATACTGCTCATTATGAGGCGCACGCTCTCGTCGCTTGTATCAAAGTTATAGTTAATGTGCTGTTCGGTCGAAAATTCCGCACCGGCTGAATGAAGCTTACCGGTAATCGTGAATACTTCACAGCCTTCGCGTCCAAGACGGTCAACCAGCTTTGATAAAAAAGAGCTGTACCCTCCGGCAATTACTACTTTCAAAAAATATCCCTCACTTTTCTTGTGTCAATTGGGAAGCCGCACGCTGCTGTTTTCTAAAGCGGCTGCTTAAATTTTTGTTTCTTCCTTTATGTCATCGGAAGCTGATACCGTTTCCGAAGCTTCGGAGCTTAATTCTTTGTCAAGCACACTTTGTTCCTTAAGCTTTTTGTTTTCTTCGGACAAAAGAGTTAAAAGAACCGCCATCTCGTTTATTTTGCTTTCAATTGTCGAAATATACATGGAATGCTTAAAGGTCATGAAAAGCAATGTGATAATCGCAAGCAAAAAGAGAAGGTTCGGCGCTGAGTATATTCGCACCAGCTTGGAAAAAGAATTCATAATATTCGGGAAAATCGCAATTATCAGGGTTACAACCGCAAGAACAAACCATACAATTGATGTTGATTCGTTCAATTTTCTTCGTATAAGCATATTTACAACCGTGGTAAATACAATAACTCCGACGATAATGATAAATATTCTTAAAAATATATTCATCGGCTCAACAACAAGTACGGTGGTTTTTTCCATTTGGTTTCTCCCTTCAAGGACATATATTTAGAGTGTGAACACGTTCCGGTTAACCAAGCAGACGGAAATTTCTTTGAATGTCATTAAATTCATTGTTTATTGAGTAAAAAACATCCAGCAGCTCGGGGTCAAACGCCTTTCCTTTTTCCTCCAGCATACTGCGTGTGGCTTTCTCATGAGAAAGCTCTTTTTTGTATGCGCGGCTTGCAATTAAGGCATCATATACGTCGGCAATCGCCATGATTCTTCCCGAAAGAGGAATCTGTTTACCCGAAAGACCGTTTGGATATCCTGTTCCGTCCCATCTTTCATGATGAGTCAGCACAAGCTCCAGCGTGACCTCCAAAAGCTTGTCATGATAGCCTTCGGCAAGAAGATTGCTTATTATTTTATGACCGTAGATAACATGAAGCTTTGCAAGCTCGTATTCATTTGAGGTAAATTTTGCCGGCTTGTGAAGCAGCGTATCGGAGATTGCTATTTTTCCGACATCGTGAATCGGTGCCGACTTTATGATGTTTTCCGCATAGGTCTTATCTATGTTATAACCGGTTGCCAGCATTTTTCTTATAAGCGCTTCGGCGTAAAGCTTTGTGCGTTTAACATGTCCGGCAGTGTTGCTGTCTCGAAATTCTGTTATAAGGACAAGGGAGTTAAGCATGGCGTCCTGCATTTTGTTAAGTTCTTCCGTCCGGCTTCTTAAATCCCTGACCAGCTCGTTATAGTTGCTGTTTGTATTGAAGTAAAAATCAATTTTTTGAGCAAGCACCTCCAGCGGAAGGCTGTTCGGAACACATTCTGCGACTCCTCTTTTATAGAGCCATTGAAGATGCTCTTCATCAAAATCATTAAAACAGTCAATTAACAGCATAACCTTAGCATTTTTCAGTACAAGCTCATCAAGGTTCTCGATAAGGTTCTGTGTATTCCGGTTGCTCGCTGAAATAGCGCATACAAACATATCAAGCGCATATTTTTTTATCATTGCCTGAGCCTCAACATAATCCGAGGCAATGATAATCTGGTAACGGTCACCGAGCATAGAGTAGAAAGCCTTTAATATCGAAAAGTCCTCGTGTACAATCAAAATGCTTTTTTTAGCCATTATCATCCTCTGCTATCGTTTGAGAGTCGGGATAAAAGGAAACCTGTTTTTTTACAGTGGGAGCGGCTTCTTCAAGCTCCTTGGTTTCTGTTGTCATGTCTTCAAGCAAATCCTCAACATGTGTAATCGAACGCTGGAACTGTGCATGAACCTTTTTGATTGATTCGTTGATTCTTCTTACCTGATCATGCGCATCCTCATAAATAAACCTGACTTCATCAACAGTTTTCTGAGCTTCCTTCTTTGCGTCCTGAATAATCTGACCGGCATATTCAATAGAATCAGCCTCAAGATGGCTGTACGGACGCTCCTGGTTTTCAAGAACGGGCGGAATGTATTCCTGTGACGCGGCTGCCGCTGCGGCTGCCGCCGATGTGCCTAACGCGTTTGCGTAAAGAATCTTAAGCTCGCTGAGCTCAGTTGTTACCTTTTCAAGCTCGGATTCAAGCATTTCGTTTCTTTCGGTAAGATTCTGGTCAACCATAACCGGATTAACGGTTGCCTCATCAAGCTTTTGCTGAAGCTCTTCAATCGAATTCTTTGCTTCATCAAGCTGTGCCTTAAGCAGCTCTGATTCCTCGAAAAGAAGATTTTGTTTTACTAAAGCGGATTCCTTTTCAACAAGAACCTGAGAGTAATTTTTAATAGCTCCCTCCTGCTCATCCTGAAGCATACCGGCTTTTTTCTGAAGGGTTTCGTTTTCCTTTTTGAGGAAGGTGTATTTGTCTTCGGTTTCTTCCTTTTCCTGAAGGAGAAGCGCCTGTGTTTTTAAAAGCTCCTCAACCTTATCCTGAGTCTGACCGACCGTTTCCTTGTAGGCATCAAATTTTTCTTTAGTCTCTTCAAGCTCGGTAACAGCGGTAAGACGCTCGTTACGGCTTGTTTCAAGAGTCTCAAGAAGCTGTGAAACATTTTCCTTGCTTGCAGTTGAGGATTGAAGCTTTTCTTCGTACTCTACAAGCTTGACCTTCATTTCGGACATTTTTGTTTCCAGCAGATAGCATTTGTCGTCCTTTTCATCAACGACCTTCATTGCTTCGTCAAAGCGCTTTTTAAGCTCCTCAACCTGTTTTTCGCCTTCGATTTTCATTGTGTCGAAAAGCTCTTCTACATCCTTTTTGTTGTAGCCGTTGACAGCTGTGCGGATATTTAATCCTGTTGTCATAATTATCTCTCCTTTAATCCTTTAATATACTTTTACGTAGCCTGATACTCTGTTAAATCTAAAACTTTACCTCGTAACCACCCCGCCGTCTTGCAGGCGGCACCCCTCCA